>Ga0193709_1000096_pt1 | contig 37717 bp, 59 predicted proteins | sample H3c2metaG_FD_160571 | JGI IMG/M metagenome (GOLD analysis project Ga0193709, IMG submission 160571) | Soil microbial communities from a riparian zone of the East river system, Colorado, United States - H3c2 | ecosystem: Environmental > Terrestrial > Soil > Riparian zone | place: USA: East River...
ACTTCCGTGACGTCTGCGGCGAGCAGGAGAACGAGATGTTGTATCGGGCACTGGACGACGCGGTGAAGGGAGAGAAGCGATGACGCGCCGGTTCCGCCGACATCGACAAACGCTATGCACCCTCGGCCGATTCATCTACCGCGACCTCAGCGCCGCCCGTTTGGCCTCCCGGGGAACACCGCAGCGGGTTGAGCAGTGCGCCGACCACTGGCATCTGATCCCGCTGGAGAAGCCGTGAACGGCGTCGACATCCACGGCTACGCCGCTCCCGGTGATAGCGGGTTGTTCAGCCACCAGTACCGGTGCACCCGCTGTAGCGAGTCGTGGTCCGAGGTCGAGTTCATCACCCCGGCCGAGGCGGAGGAGCGGGCGAAGGCGCACCGCTGCGAACCGAAGGACGTGGTCTGTTGACCCCATCACCCGAAGATCGGCTGCAGTACATGGAGGACCAGGTCATCAGACTGGTTGTCGAGCGGAACGACGCCCTGGCTGTGCTGCGTGACCTAGTGGCGCATTGGGACGACGAATCAGCGACCCTGTTCATCGGGTACCCGCCTCGGGCTGCGGTCCCGCGAACTTCAGGCACGCGCTCGTGCTCTGGTAGCGGAGCACACCACCAACGAGGAGACGCCGTGAACACCCGTAAACTGTCCGCGTTCGTGCACGACCGGATTGACGAACACCCCGATGCGGATGTGCGTGAGGCGTTGCGGGAGCTGTGGAACATGGCCCACGATCAGATCGACGTCACCCCGCCACCGTGGGGACACAAGAAGCGGCTCCCGTCCCCGGAACGCTTGAAGTTCTACCCGCCGCCGGCTGTCCGCCAGTACGTGCCGGGTGAAGTGAAGAACGAGCTGGCGCTACGGGAACTCGCCCGGCAGTGGCGTGACCACCCCGACTTCCTACCCGAATGGGAGACTACGTGACCGGCGACCAAGGCAACTACTGGCGTCGCGTCCAGCTCACCCAGGACCCCGAAACCGGCGAGCAGCGCTGGATGCTCAACGACGCCGAGTGGACCCTCATCGGCTTGGTGTGCGATCAGATCGACCGGGCCAACCCGAATCTGCCGATCGAAACCTGTCAGGCGATCGCCCGGGACATCATCCGACTCGTGAGGGAGCACGCGTGAGCGACAACTATCCGCGCGGCGACGTGGGTGGAAGAACAGATCAGGGCCTTCGAGGAGAGGGGCGGGCGGTGAGCGACGTGTACCAGGCCAAGACCGGTTCGGTGTGGCATTGGCGCGACCCCAACAACCACCGCTGGGCCGCGTCAGCGTGCAACGCCGCCTACCTGCGGGTAGACGAAGCAAAGCCGCCGGGGCAGGTTTCGAAGGATGCGTGGTGCGGGGCTAGGGCGTGTCAGATTCGGTGGCAGAAGTGGGAGCAGAGATGAGTGACCAAGAAGCAGCGGTGAACGGCCCCGAAAGGTAGGCGAGCGGCCGGCCTCCCGAAGACAACCTCACGCAAGCATGTTGCGCTGCATGCTTGCACTCTGGCCTAGATCCGCAGCTGAACGCATGCATTAGCAGCAAGCATGGACGTTTCGTGGGAGGCGAGCCCTGCCTCAAGCGGACCCCACCGTTTAGTCCGAACACAAAGAAAGGCGGCTCTCGGGTGAATGCCGAGAGCCGCCGGTAACACATGCCGCAACATTCGCGACACCTCAGTACCTACACCGAGAGAAGAAAACCTACCATGACCACCACTACCGCTCCGCAGACGTCCCCGTGGCTCACCTACGCGCTCACCGCCGCCATCCTCGGCACCGTCGTGGCCACGGTCGTGATCGCCACGGAGCTGTCCACGCCGACCGTGACCGTCTCTAGCCAGTCGAGCGCTGAGCAGGTGTTCTTGCGCATCATGGGGCCGAATACCAGCTCAGACGCACTGGCCCTCGGCCATCGCGCCTGCCTGACCATGGTCTCTGGTCAGGGCACCTACGCCGAGTACCGCCGGGCCGAGGGTGCGCTCATGGCGTATCAGCACGTCGCCCCCAGCTACGCCCAGTACGTCGTGCACACCGCGCTTGTGTCCGGGCTGTGCCTGGAGCACGGCGGTCAGATAGCGAACCGATGACCGTAGCCGTACTGCTCGCGCTGGCCGCCCTGGTGCTGATCCTGGCACTTGGGGCGAACAGCACCGATACTTCCGTATCGGACGTGCACTGCTACCTGCTCGAATCGACCACTGCGTGCCCGACGCCGATGGGAATCTTGCGATGAGGGTCCGAACCTACGTGCGCATCACCCGACGCCAGCCCTCAGGCTGCGCTCTGGGCCTACTGACGCTGGCTGGCCTGCTCGTGTTCGCTGGCATTGGCGATGCTTCACCAGTGGCCGGGTTCGCCATCATGGCCCTCGCGGCCCTCGGCATCCTGGCGTACCTGCTCCTGCCGGTGTACCTGCACCGCAACCACGCCAAGCTCACCCCTGGGTGCCGGCTATGCGCGGCGAAGGCCCAGAAGCTGCGGGCGGCGGAACAGCGCGGGCGCGCCTTGGCCGCACAACTCGCCGAGTACGCGCGGCTGGACGCGAAGAGCCGCCGCCCCTGACGTGTTCGGCCTGACTTGCGTTGGTGTCCCAGTCTGGTCCACTATGGGCGAGAACAGGAGCCACCATGGACGACAGGCCAAGCCTCGAAGACTCCCTCGAAGAACTACTCGGGCCGAACCAGCCCGATGACGACGGTGTCTTTATCCGAGGCGCTCAGGAGTCTTTGCGGCGCCGGATCCGCAACACCTACGACGGGGCGAACATGCTCGACGAGCTGCGAAGGCGCGGGTACTCCCTGCGGGAACTCGAGGAGCTGACCGGCATCTCCAAGAGCAACATTGCCCGATGGGCCACGCCGCCAACCCAGACCGAGGGCGAATGAGTAACGACCCGCTGACCGAGTTCCTATCCACCCTGCCAACGTTGGCGAAGACGCTGCTCGACGCGCACGTTGCGAACTCTCATGGCGACTGCGCCGGATGCGCCCACCAGACCCGGTCGGTGCGGTGGCCGTGCCAAATCCACGACGCCGCCGAGCAGGCCGACACCGTTCGACGCAACCGCCCCTGACCTGCCAGTTTGACGCGGGGCCGTCGGACCGCGATCCTGTGCCGAGTGGAACCCGAGCCGTGGCCCCGCGACCGCTTCGACGTAGCGCTCGACCACCTGAGCAAAGCGCGAGCCATCATCGCGCGGCTCAGGGCGCCGCAGCGGCCCGTCAACCCGTGCGGCTCGACCGAGAATCCGCACATGTGGGTGACGCTCAAGCGCAACGACGGCACCGAGTACACAACCTGCGGCAAGTGCGGAGCGGCCTGGTGAGGATGCCCGGACTCTCACCGGGGCCGGCCTACCGTTGCCTAGGACGGATCAGCACCACGGGCAATCCCGCTGCTCTCTCCTGAGCTACATCCTCAAGCGGATGAGACCCGCAACGCACAAATCGCCCCGCACCTGACCGGGTGCCGCCGGGGGACGGCTCGACCGATCAGGTGCGGGGCTTCTACACACTCGGGCACCCAACACCCGAGCGGGACTTTAGCGTGTCTGCTGGAACCGGTACCGGCACGTCTTCTCGTGCTCGAGCCGCGCGGTCCGCGCGCGGAACTCGCCACCGGGCAGCCAGCGCCATACCCGCGTGCAGCCGAAGCGCATGAACGAGCAGATGAGGTAGCTGCCGGTGTGCTCCGGGTCGTGGGTGGTCACCGGCGCCTGCCTCTCTGAACTATCTCCGGGCGCCTCGGCGCGAGCGCGCACGCCACCGCGTGAGCCTCGCGGGCCCGTTCGACCGCGTGCTCCAGGGCGCGGGAGAGCTTCCACTCGCAGCCCGGGTACGGGCAGGCCAGTTGGGGCATCACATGCCCCCGAAGAACGGCGCGAACCGAGCTGTGGGGTTGGTCGCGGTGATCAGGGCGCCGATCATGCCCGACAGCCCGGCTGACGTCTGGGTGCACGTGGGCGCCTGGACCGTTGAGACGTTGGGGTTGAACATGTATGGGTTGCTGCCCGCGTCCAAGTCCATCGTGTAGCCCGACGTGATGGGAGTGGTACCGCCGCTGGCCACCAGCCCGTACCCGATGTACATCCGCAGGGGGCCAGATGGGGTCAGCGTCGGGAAGGTGACGGTGGCACTGGACGCGTTGGTCTTGGTCCCGGGAGAACCGTCCGAAGCCCACGTGGCGCCGTTTCCGCCCCCGGAGGTGAACTGCTGGCAGCACAGTCGCTGAGGGTTGGTCAAGCTTGTGCCGGATGCCGTGATGGTCGAAGACCCCGTGGCGGTGACGGTCCCCATCCACATCGTCACCGCCGCTGAGCCGGAGAACGCCTGGAACGGCCCCGCTATCTGCGCCCACGCCCCGGCGGTACCCGACCCACTCGCCGGACACCCGCCGCCAGACACCCCCGTCACCGTGCCAGAACTGATGAACGACATGGTGAAGACCATGGCGCCGCCGATTGCGGTTGGGTTCACTGACAACGTCACGAGACTTGTCCCCGTGGCACTGACGAACGAGCCGGACGCGGTGATCGGGTTAACGGGCATGCTAGTAACCAGGCGCGAAAGCCATGCAGCGCCATTTGCCGGCGGTGCTGTTGTACATGAACCCGAGGAAGTCGGTCTTACTACCGGTCGTAGTCAGTACCGGCGACGTGACCAAAGACCCGAACGCGTAGTTCGTGCCGTAGGTCAGCAGCCGTGACCCGGTGACATCCTGAATCACCTCGACAAGGATCATCTGACCGTCGGTCGAGTTGGTCGGGTTGCCCAACGCCCGAGTGCTCCCGACACCTGAGGTCATCGTCAGCCGGAACGTGTTGCCTAGGTTGGCGTCGATAGCGACCGTGGAGGCGTCGGTCAGCGTGACCGGAGTGTTCACCGTCTTGACGAATGTCGCGGTGCGCGTGAACGTAGGGGAATCAAGGGGCGCCTTAGCCGCCAGGTCAGTAGTCAGCCCTGACACATCCGACTCGACTATGGCCAACGATGCTTTGGCCTGCGTCGGTGTGCGTGACGCCCATGCACTGGACGCGGCGACCATGAAGTTATCTGTCGTCGCGGTCAAGCCAGCGATGGTCGTCAGGTCGGAATCGAGAGGCTGCTTGGTGGCATCGCCGGCGTCGATGTACTGCTTGGTGCCGGCTTGCAATGCCAGAGTCGGATCAGCTGGCAGCGTGATCGGCGTCTTGAACAGCATCAGCCGATGACGACTATGCGGACCGCGCTGGACGCAGGCGCGGTAGCGAAGGTGATCGTGACGACCGAGGTTGAGGTGGCTACCGCGTCGGCGTAGACGAACGAGTCGTCAGAGTTCATGCGTAGCTGAACGATGACGTCCTTCGTGCCCAGGCTGTGGGTGACCGCGATAGCCGTGGTGGTTCCGTCACCAATGCTGGCGACGTACTTACGGGCCACGATCGAGGTGTCGATGGAGTAAGAAGTTCCACCACCGCCGAGAAGCCCTGCACCTGGAGTTGCCAGACGAACCGTGTCGGACACGACCTCGACGCCGGTGCCGGGGTTAACCGCCAGAACACCAGAGGACTCGGTCAGGCCGGCCCCGGCAGCGCCGGACCCGACTCGCACGCCAGATGCCGACTTGCTCAGCGTGGTGCCGTCAAGCACGAGCTGGAACTGAGTGCTGGACAGGTGGATGCCGGTCTCGTCAGCGGTGTACGCGGTTCCGCCGCCGAACTGCACGAACACGACGTTGGACGAGCCGATCGTGACCGCGTCGGTGGTCTGAGTGAACGCCTTGTCCGCGTTGACCGTGCCAGAGAGGACGAACACCGTGGCTGCGGCGAGTTCGGCGGTCGAATCGGCATCCGTTGCGCGGGTGGGTGCACCGGACGCGTTAACCGTGTAGATGCCGTTCTCGGTCTGGGTGGCCTGATCCTTGATCAGAATCCGGTCGGCGGTGGCTAGCGTGATGCCGTCCACCGTGGAGCCGTTGGCGTAGGCCGATGCCAGCGTGCCGTTGGCGGTAGTGGCCGCGCGAACCGGGGCCTTCCACCGCAGCCCAGCCAGGTTGTCATCGACGTACTGCTTGTTGGCGATGTCAGTGCCGGTCGAGGGGCTGGCGCAGGCAAGACCTCGCTGGTTCGCGAGGTCGATGCCCGTCAGGAATTTGACGGCGATGGGGATCCCCTACTTTCTGCTAGCTGAAGAGGGCGGAACCGACAGCGGGAACAGCGAACGTGATCGTTGTCTGGTCATCGGAGCCGTGCGTGATGTCGGCGTGCACGACCGTCGCTGCCACGTCGAAGAGGCTGACCTGCGGCTTGCGGTGGAGGTTGTGATTGACGATCCACGTGGCCGCCGGCGAGGCTTGGGTGAAGACGAGCGCTGAACCTCCGGGTGCGCCCGCTGGGCCCTGCGGACCTGTGTCGCCTTGATCGCCAGCGGGGCCAGCCGGCCCCTGAACCGGCACCACCACGACGCCGGACGCGGGAGGGGCGACGACAACACTCGGCGCGGACGGCGGCCCGATGGTGATGGAACCGGGCAGGTTAATCGACACTGACCCTCCCCTTGCCCCAGAGCAGGTCATCCCCGGCGCCATCGGTGTAGTGCAGCCGCGCGTAGCTCACCCCGGCGGCCAGCGCCGCCGCGACGTCCGCCTTATCGACGGCCCATGAGGCGGTTGGGCCGGTGACGGCGGCGGCCCACACGGTCGGCGAGGACCCGCTGCTTGACGCCGAGAGCCGCAGCTCGATGGCCGTGCCGCCTGCCCAGTTCCCAACGTTGTTGGTGATGGTGGAGACGAAGTCGGCATCGGGCGCGAGTTCGACGTTCAGGTCGAACGGGATCAGGCCGAGGGTTACGGCCATTACACGATCACGGCGATGGACAGCAGGATCCCCGCGACAGCGATGAGCCAGATCGGCTGGATGGTCGGCAGCGGGACGAAGCTGAACGCGAACAGCAGCAGGGCGAGGATGGCCAGGATCAATCTAACGCTGAGGGTCATGACGGCTCCTTTAGCCTGTGAATCCGGCGTTGCTGAAGATCACGCCGACGTTTCCCCAGAGCAACGCAAATCCGTAGAGGATGGCTGCCACCGACAGCCAGAAGACCGGGTTGGTGAACCGCGACGGCTCGAACTTCGAAAACACCTGAGCGGCCCAGAAGATCAGCGCGATGAATCCGCAGACTAGCCCGATCAGGCAGGCCGCAATACCAGTCCAGGCGGCCATCAGTACCAGCGCCGTCCGGCGTAATGACCGGTCGACCCGAGCAGCAAAAGGATCAGCCCCACGACGAGGAGAAGAATGCCGATTGTCTCGAGAACGCCGATGCCTACTAGCCAGCCGATCAAGATCAGGACTACGCCCAATACGATCATTGCCGTTCCTCTCAGAGCCCCAGCTTGGCTTGCGCGGTGGTCCAGTTCGTGGCAATCGCGAGCTGCGCGGCGCCGAGCGAAACCTTGCCCGAGCACACCGCCGACTTGATCAGGTTCTCAAGGTGATCTTTGCTGTTGTTGAACCCGTGACCCGGCAGGTCCGACGGTTCCGGCCATAGGTTCGAAACGTCATCGGAGCCGCCGGCCTCAAGCGGCACAAGGTGGTCGAACTCCGTGGTGCCGCTCGAAGACGCGGTTTCCCCGTAGGCGCGCATGGCTGTCTTCTTGACCGGGCCGGTGTCCGAGGCCGGCGGTCGAACCGTCGCGGTCCACCCGACCTTGCAGATCGTCTGCTTGAGCGTCTCCGGGGTGACGGCGGGATTCACCGAGCCGGGCGTACAGGTCGGGTCTGGCAGGTTCCCTGCCGCGTGGCACGACGCCGGGTAGGTGCCGGTCACGACCGGCGGCACCGGGATCGGGATCGCCAGCAGGCGCACCGGCGACGGTGCCTCTGGCTGCGGGGCCGGTGACTGCACTACCACGCCGCCCGCCGGAGGGTGATTCTCCGACAGCAGCACGCCGCCCACCAGCACGCCGAGCAGCAGCACGCCGGCGGCCACGGCCGGGATGAGCCGGTTCACTGTGGCTTCCCCACCAGCGACGGAGACCCAAGAGGTCCGACAGGCGCGGACATGACCGACATGAGGACCGACAGCACGCCAGCGCCAAGCGCGACACCGACGGTCGACTGCCACGGGATGCTGAACAGATTCAGCGCCCCGGACGCGCCCCACACGGACACCAGCGACCCGGCCACGCTCTTGAACGCACGCTCACCGGTTTGCGCCCAGAAGGACGCGGTGAGCAGCGGGTCATTCGCCGGGGCTGTCAGCGCTGCGAGGGCGGGGTGAGCGGCTAGGTTGTTGGCCAGCTTGTCCACGTCGAGACGCAGCTGCGGAGCTGGCGACTTGGGCGCGTTCAGCAACTGCTCGAGCATCAGGTTGCCCTGGTAGATCTCGACGTTGTTGCGCTTGACGAACTCGAACAGGTCGTACTGCTCACCATTGACCGGATCGGGGATGTCTGTGATGCCGCCGCCCCACGGTCCTTCCTTGCGGTCCCACACCGACACCATGCTGTTTCCATTCGGTTCGGGTGTTCCCAAGCGCGTGCGCCACACCAGGTAGCGAGCCATCGCGTCGTCCGCGTACGCCTCGGCCGCCGGGCCGCTGCCGTTGTAATCCCGGAACCCGCCACGCATGCCGCCGTTGCGAATGTGCGCGGCCAGCGCGGCGAAGCCAACCGTGACGTTCGAGCGCCAGTCCCAGCACCCCGCCAAGGCGTCGGCCTGATCCTGGTAGCCGCCCCAAGTGAGCTGCAGAGCTCCGCAACCCTGGCGGCCGGCCCTCCCGGCCAAGACCGCCTGCTTGTACGCCAGGTACGCAGGCTTGGTGACGATGGCGCCCGGGGCGTACGTGTTCGGCGCGATCACCACGTGGTCATGGCCCCACACGTTGTTCCCGCCGCCGCTCTCCTTGAGGAGAACGACAGCAGCGGCGGCCAGGTCCAGCCCAGCCGCCGCCGCGAGCTCGATCACCTCGGGTGCCCGGAGAATGCCGCCAGCCGTGAGGATGTCCGCTGGCGTAGCGACAGTCAGCAGCGTCGTCTCCGGCTCCGGTGCGCCGAGCTCGACCCACCGATCGCCTTCGGGTCGCTCCGGGTGCCACTCCCAGTCGGACACGGCTCAGTGGCCGACGTGCGGCTTCGCCGCTTCGTACGCCGCGATCTGTGACTGGATGCTGAGCAACAGCGCGTCAGCGGTCGTGGACGGCACGGGGGTCGGCACGGGGGTCGGCACGGGGGTCGGCACCGGAACTGGTACCGGCCCGGTGCCGACGAACGGCCCCGGCTTGCCGGTGACCTGCAAAAACGCCGCGTTCGCCGCGTTCACGTCCAGCCCCTCGGGGGTGGCGTTGTTCTTCACCCACTCCTGCGACACCGCCGCGTAGGGCTCGTCCACATAGGCGGTCCACGCGGCCGGGGTCATCTCGAAGTAGCCACCCCAGGTGCTGCCCTTGATGTTTCCGTTCTTGGTGATCTGGTGGACGGCCACTGCATGCCCACCAAGGACGCGGTCCCGACGGACCACGTCGAACACGGTGCCCTTGTTGAACGCGTTCTCGAAGCCCTGGGTGCAGCTGAACCCGATGTAGAGGTTGCCGAACAAGTACAGCGCCGCGCGCATTTCTTCGAAGTCCTTGGGATCGACCGCGAAGTAGGCGGCAAGCTTGTGCCCAGCGATGCCCGTCTGGTTCCAGTACTTGAGGACGGTCTGCATGTCCCCGCCCTGGTCCGTACTCGGGTTACCAGGGACGTAGCCGGTGCTACCGGAGTAGAACGAGATCACGTCGGCGTTCGACGGCACGATCGGCGCGCCCTGGCCGAACTGGGAGAATGCGGTCTCGACGTGCGCCGCCGCTGCCGCCGTGCAGTCCCCGAGGGAATCGTTGCTGTCCATGGGCAGGTTCGCGGCGGCCGGCACGTAGGCCACCACGTCGGGCACCGTTCCGGTGTAACCGGACGTCAAGACGCTCTTGAGCGGGATGCTCCGCACCAGGTCCCGGGGGGCGCTGGGGAGTCTGCCCAGCTTGTGCTTAGCCACGCGAATCTCCTGTTTTAATGGGCCAAGCCCAGCCCGCGCGCCCAGGAGATTGGAAACGCGCGGGACTGGGCCTGGGGTATCGGGGTTGAAGAACTACTCAGACAGCGGGCGGCACGAGCGCGGCAGCAGCGGCAACAGCCGCGGCGGTTGCATCAACCTGCGCCGACAGCGCCGTCAGGTCGAGGGCCGGGTTGGCGTTCTGCAGGGCCACGATTTCGGCCTGGATGCCAGTGACGGCGGTGTTCAGGTCGGAATCCTCCTGCGCGAGGGCGGCGGTCAGGGCGTCGATGTCGGCCTGGGTAGCCATCAGTTTCTCTCCTAATTGAGTGATGATTCCCGTCTGGCCCAGGACGTAGGACCAGAGGTCATTGAGACGTCGATCGAATTCGACGTGGGTGACGTAACGACTGGATGGCTGCGGTCCGGGTTGGGGGCCGGGTGGCGGTCCGGGACGTGGACTCATTCGCTAGCTCTCCTCTGAAGCGGGATCTGGCGCGAGATGCACTCGTCCGCCAACCGGCGCACGATGCACGGAAACTCGGTCGGGGCGAGTTGGGTACAGCAGCCGTTACAGCTGCCGTCGTTGGCCCGGATGTGCTTCTGCTGCAGGTAGATGGCCCTACCGAGGTCGCGGGCCAGGAAGTTCAACACCGCCGACTGCGCCCGCTCCCCCGGCGTCACGGTTTATGGGCCAGTCGGTTTGAGACTGACGAGCTTGGCGAAGACGATGGTCTGCTGCAGGTAGTTGTGCTGCGCGGTGTCCAAGTCGCCCGGGCCGCACGTGATAGCCACGAGCTCCGGGCCCTTCGCGCCGCCGTACACGGTCGCGGTGGGAAACGCTGACTTGGCGACGATCAACACCTTGGACACCTTGAACGTCGCCGTCTGGCCGTCGCTGCGCAGCACGTCGAACTCAGCGCCGACTTTCACCTTCGCTAGATCGGCGAAAGCGCCCTGCACGTGGTTGGCGTTGATGTGCCCGACCAGCACTGAGCGCTCCACGACCTGCGGGTATTTTCCGACAGCCGTGTCACCAGGCACCGGGGCCTGCTTGTACCAACCGATCATGCGGGGACTCGACAGCGGCGGCACACCGAGCGTGCCGTCGTCGTTCTTGTCGACCTGCATGGTCAGGTTGTCATCCAAGGAAATGGACGGGATCTTGACCGAGGTCACCATCACGTTCGGAGCTACGGGGGTTGCCGTGTTCGGTGACGTCTCGTTCGGGGGCAGCTGACCAGGAGGAACTGGATGCGAGCAAGCCGCCAGGATCAGGATGAAGACGACCAGTCCGGACCGAATGCCTCGAGTCTTGACCTCACGAGCGCGGCGATGAGTTCTTGGACGGACTCCGCCGACAAGGAGAGACTGGGGCCGTCGGTGAGGTTGGGTCCGCACAAGGTCACGACAACGCGACCAGGGGCGGACCCAACCTGCACCGAACCTTTGCCGCCGTCGCGGGTCGGCATTGGCCACTAGCTCAGACAGCTCGGTTGTGCGCCAGCACGAACGCCGCGCTGTCGCCACCGGTCTGCACCGCACCCGAGGGAACCGGGCCGGGGCTGGTCAGCGGAGCAGCCGCGGGCGGGTTCGACGCCGCGTCGTTACCCGACGGGGCCGGGTCGGCGTAGGCCACCGGCGCTTGCACGATGACGACGGGCGGGTTGGGGTCGTTGCAGATGGTGCGCAGTTGCCCCAGGGTCCGATTCCAGTCACCGAAACGCTGACCGTCCAGGTTGCGTAGCCGCAGCCAGTCGTTGCGCTCCGACAGGCTCAGTAGATCCAGGTTGGTGCCGTTGAAGCCCTGGTGCAGCTGACCCAGACGCAAGCGCAAGCCGCCCCAGTCACGGCGAACACCGTTCAGTTCGTCACCGAAACGCTGTGCGTCGGTGCGGAAGGTGACGCACTGACCGTCGTTGCTGACGCTAACGCCGCCGTTGTTGCAGCCTTGGTGCAGGGCAAACCAGCGGGCCTGCGGGTCGCCACCGAGCAGGCGGAGAATCCCGTCACGGTGCACGCCGTTGCGCAGCAGAAACGTGTTGTAGTCACCGTAGCCGCAGGTGTCCAAGGACAGGTTCTGATCCAGCCACAACTGGTGGCCGAAGGTGCGCGGTCCACCCCACGGGCCACCCCACGGGAAGCCGGGGTTACCGCAGCGGACGTTGTTTCCGGAGCAACCCACAATTGGGCCCGGGGCGCAGTGGTCACCGACACGGTGAGTGCCAAGCGGGCAGAAGATCTGTGGGTCGTTGAGGTTGCCGCCGACATCCAGGCCGGCGTCGAGGTGCACGCCGAGACCACCGCGAAGACCTCGACCGTCTCGATCTCCCGGGCAGTGGACCGGGAGTACGCCAGCGAGCGAGGGAACGCACACATCAGCAGACGGAGCAGCCGAAGCCACCCCCGCGGTTACAACGAGACCGAGCACTACCGCCAGGGCGGCAAAGCCGGCGACCAGCAGTCGTCGCATGATCTTTTAACCTCCTGTGTTGAACACACCCAGCCAGGGAGCGTTCAGGGCCCATCTCCAGGTATGGAGACGGGAGTTTGAGGCCCTCTACGGGCGATACAGCGGGCGCTACAAGCCCGGTAGCAGGCCGCTGAGCAGCCCACCCATCTGCTGCGGCTGAGCCGGCGGTGCAGGCGCAGCGGGCGGTTGAGGCTGCATTTGAGGGAACGGATTCGGCTGCGGCGCGGGCGGCTCAGTCATCGTCGGAGCTGGCGCGGGCTGTGGGGGCATCTGCCACGGACCGGGCGGCGGGTATCCCCCGCCTCGGCCTTGACCTGGGTAACCCGAACCGCCGCCGCGAGGACCACCGGGCCCCGGATAGCCGCCGCCGCCGCGAGGCCCGGGGTATCCCGAAGGGCCGGCGCGCCCAGGTAGCCCGGACATCCCCGGCGCACCCTCACGGCCTGGCAGACCGTCTTTGCCTGGCGGCCCTGGCGGTCCCGCCGGCCCTGTTGGTCCAGTTGGTCCAGGCGCCCCCGGTGGCCCGGGTGAACCCGGTAACCCGCGAAGCCCCGGCGCACCAACGGCGCCAACGATCTCCGGACTATTCCTCGCCTGCGCGGCGACCGCGCACAGCGACTTTCCATCCGGGGTCCTGGCCGAAGCCAAAATCTGCGCTACCTGCCCGCCCTGCGCACACAGCGCCAGGATGGGATCGGCGACGGCACCCACCTGGTTGACGGCGGCATTCTTCGCGTCATCCTGACGGCGCGATGCCAAAATTCCGATCAACGCGATAGCTATCACCGCGATCATGACCGCCAAGAACAGCATGTTCGCCCGCCCCGGCCGAGGGGGATCACTCCGGCCGTGGCGGTTCATCACTTCGGCGGGGTAGGCGCGGGAGTAGCACGGGACGTAGGCGGCGGGACCAGCGGGGCAGTGCACGCGAGCCGCTTGTAGCCCGCGCGGAACGACGCGTAGGCGCCCTCATAGGTGGCCCGGTCGACCCCCTCCGCCCGGCTGGACGGGTTGTAGGACCCGAGGAAGACGCTGTACATGGTGCACATTTCGGCGCGAGTGAGGACCACAGAGTTGCTGGTCTCAATCAGCGCCTGGTTTGTCTGAATCTGCTGGTATGTGGTGAAGCCTTGGATCGTGAACAGGATTGCGATCGCCGCGATTACTACCCACTGCCAGCGGGTTTGGCGTTCCGACCGGGCGATTTGCTCTTCCGAGCGGGTGGTGCGGTGCAACAGTTCTTGGATCGACTTAGTCAGCTCGTCGATCGTTTGAATGAGCTGCAGGGCGACCGCCGGCAAATCCTTAGGGTCCACGCCTGACGCGGTCATTCCAGTTCCTCCCCCAAGGGCGGCTCGCCCTGTTCCACGTTCAACGCGGACAGGGCGGCCACGAACAGCTCCAACTCATCAACCGTGTCCAGCAACCGTTGGTTCAGCTTCTTTGCCTCTTTTAGCAGCTTTTCGCTGTTGATGGCGTCACCGGGGGAGGTCATCACGATCGTCCCTCCGCGACGTACGTAGCGTCTGCGCGATGACGGCGGTAGCCCGTTCCAGCGCGGGGATGTGCTGGTTGCGGATCGAGGCGTTGAGCTCGCGGACTTCATCCTCGGCGCGTTTCTTCGCTTCCCGCTCAAACTTTAGGGATTCCTCGAGGTGCGCCCGGTCCTGCTTGTACGACTCTTCGAGGCGCTTGAACAGGAGCCGGGCGATGCCCATCGAGACAAGCGCGATGGCCCCGATCGCCCCGTACTGCAGGAACACTGAGCCGACATCAACGGCGCCTTGGGCCAGGAGGGTCACAGCGTGATCGGCGGGCCGGGCGTGTTGTGCTTAGCCATCACCAACACGGTGTTGCCGGACACGAACGCCCACGCGGTATCGCCGGCCGCGGGCACGTAGTGCGGGGCGTAGGTGGCATCCGGCACTACACCGTTGGCGATGTTGATAGAGCAGGTGTTCGCGCCCGTGGTGACCGAGTTGACGGTGACTTGACGCATGGTGACCTTGGGCTGCTGCGGCACCCGGGTCACCATCTGGCGGCCCTGGGAGATGTAGGTGCGGGCCAGGTCGGCGACCGACGGGTCTTCGATGGGCGGCATAGCAGCCTTCCTATCCCTGAGCGGCGGATTGGCGGTAGCAGACGAGCACTTGGGCCTGTGCCTGGCCGATCGGCGTCGACATCGAGTTAATCTTGAACGTGCCCTGAATGATCTTCTGGCCGTTGAATGTCCGGGCCACCGTGATCACGTCGTTGGGCTCGAGAGCCGGATTTGGCACCATCGTGATCTCGACGGTCTCCGACGCGCCCTTGACTACCAGCAGCAACGCATCGGCGGCCTGCTGCGCCTGCTCCGGCGTCGTGATCATGGCGCTGATGAAGGTGGTGGTCACGATGTTGTACGGGCCGAGGTAGTACGTCGGCGAGCTCGGGTCCGCGTCAAACGCGACCGCCGAAACCGGCACCTCGTTAGACGTCGACTCACCGGACACGACCACGTAGTTGTAGGTCGTCGAGTCCGAGATCGACCGGGTGTAGGACACCATCACCGGGTTCGCGGCGTCGGACACCGTCCACACCGACGGGGTCAGCGCCGGGTCGGCAACCGGCTTGACCTTGAACGTGCCGACCGAGTCGAAGTACGCCCGGGACCCGATCGCGGTGCCCATGTCCTGGATGTCCTGCCACGCGTCCGCGCCCTGGCTGGTGCCGAACAGCAGCCGCTCCGCCGTCACCTCAGTGGAGGCCACATCCGAAGTGATGCCCGGTAGCCGGTTCTGCGCGATCTCCAGCATCGCGGTGGCGTAGTTGGTGTTCGACGGCACGTAGAAGATGCTGGTCCAGGCGTTCCGGGAGATCGCATAGGACAGGTCGATGCCGGACACGACCAGCGACAGGCCACCGCCGACGGAGCTGCCACCGGTACCGGTGACACCGTTTCCGCCGCCGCCGCCGCCCGTACCGCCGCCGGTGGGGCCGCCGGTCTCGGTGACGTCCACCTGCGTGATCAGGAAGGTGCCGAGGGCGACGAGTTCGTTGTAGGAAGTGTCCTCAGCGACGTCGGTTCGCAGCGTCATGAAGAACGGACTGGCGTCGGTAGCCAGCAGCCGTGTCATGGTGGCCCGGGTCAGCACTACCGGCGTAGTCGTATCTCCCCGCAGCAGCCCCGGCACAGCCCCGCCGTTGATAGCGGTCTGCCAGCTCGCGCCGCCGTCCAGGCTCGTCTCCACCAGCACCGCCGAGCCAGCGGCCGGGGTGGACGCCGACCAGCTGACCCGCGAAACGCTGACCGGGTTGTTGGTCAGCAGCACGGGCGGCCGGATCGACACCGCCTGCAGCGGGTTGTAGACCTCGAGCGCGATGTCGACTTCTTGCGCGGGGGTGATGACGTTGGTGGCCGTCGTCGCCAGCGCCGATGTGACCGCTACGCCGGCGTCGGTTTCGGCCGCGGCGGTCAGCGTTGAAGCGATGTCCGGGTTCTGGATCAGCAGCAGCGGCGCGGTCGCGTACTGATACACGGTGCCCGCCGGCAACACCGCCGAGGTGACCGTCCCCGAGGAACCTGAGGAGCTAAAGCCCTTGCCGATCAGCTGGACGAAGTAGTTGCCGCCGCTCCCGTTCGGGTTGTCCAGGTTAGCCGAGCCCAGGGTGGTCCAGCCAGCCGGCGGGGTGACTGATGTGATCGGGATCGAAGCGCTCGAGGCGTAGTTGAAACAGATCAGGGAGCTATTGGCGGCAACCGTCGTGGAGGGATCGACGATCGAAGAGCCAGACCCCCCGGCGGCGGAGAATGCCAGGGGTGACGTGAAGGACTGCCCGACATTCGGGTTCCGGACAGTGTAGGCCGCGTAGGCGGCCTCGGTGGTGGCCGCACTGAAGGTCAGCACACTGTCTGACGCCGGGGCACCGGTGAAGACCTTCGTGAAGATGAAGTACTTCGCGCCCGAAGGGGCGCTAGGACCAGAAACACTGGTGAAGCCCGGGAACGAGCTAGCCGTCATGGAGCCGATCGCCCACACCATGCAGACGCGCATGTCGCCGGGTTCGTAGTCGGAACCGACCGTCAGCGGGATGGTGCTGAACGCGACGGAGTCTGCGAAGATGTTGATTTCTTGGTCGAGGAACTGAAGGGGGTACGGCATCGGCCTAGTTCGCCGTAGCTACCGCGACACCGGAACTGATGGTCACGTTGTAATCGGATCCGTTGGTAGTCACCGAAATGTCGCAGCTGAACAGCGGGATTGTCTGCGCGTCCGTGGCTCCCGAGGTGGCCTGGTAGCAGATCAGAAGCTTGGACAGGGCCTGTGCGGAGCCGAGGGCGAGCCAGCTAAGGTTGGCAATCGACACCGTGTTCTTGTGGTTCGTCGTGTCCGGCGTGATGGTGATTCCCGAGGTGACGAACTTGCGGGCGTAGTTGGCTACGGTGGGCTCAAGGTTCGCGGTGGCCAGGACGTTCGCCAGAGTGTTGTAGTTACGCACCGTGGCGTCACCCTGATAGCCCGAGGACTGCAGTAGCACAATGGCAAGCCGGTCAGTACCCAATGGCAGATCGCAGTACCGGATCCCGCGCCCAGCCGCGATCGTGAATACGAAGTTCGCCACGGGTCAGGGTCCAATCCGGAGATAGCCAGTAGTCGCGTCGGCGACCGCGCCGATGTTCGTGCCTTGGGCGAATCCGCCGTTGGCGCCGGTGTCGAGCTGCGTGATGGTCTGCGATCCGGGGATGCGCACACCGCGCTTGACGATCATGCGCGTGCCGAACGGGGCGAGGATCGAAGCCATATCGACCGGGGTGAGCGTGCCGGTCGGGTCGGCGACCGAGATCGTGCACGACGTCATCTGCGCGGCGGTAGCGTCCGAGGTGACCTGCCCGTCGAACGCCTCGAGCTGCAGGACAACTTTGCCGTTCTGGATGATGTCGACTTCCGAAACAGACTCGTGTGTGGTCTGCACGAGTTGTTGGAATGTGTCGGAGGTGCCTTGCACAATTGCCTCCTAGGAAGTGATGATCGGGGTATCCACTTCCGTTATGGAAATTGTCATGATCCGGTACTTCGTTTTCGTGCCGGACGGATGCAAGTCCCATATGTACTGAGCGTCAGAACCGACAGCGCCGGGGCCGAACGAGACGTAGTGCTGCCGCCCGGTCGGGTACTGCAGCAGTAGAATCTGGTTCTGCTCGTCGATCGCCTCGAACGCGGAGAACGCACCAGCGAAACGCCCCTCGTCAAACCCCAAGGTCAACGTAGCGTTGCGCCCGTAGTACGAGCCCATCACCTTGACCTGGTTCACGTGGTTCTGCCCGACCGGCGGCTGCCCGATCACGTCGAAGGTGCCTTCTGAGCGCCGCTTCGTAACCTGCTCGCCGAGGTAGGCCACCGGCAGCTTGCAGTTGAGCAGCGGGTTGAACGGGTTGACCAGGTAGAACCCGTTGCGGCTCGGGGTGACGTCGATGGTGTTCGAGTACGCCGCCGCCGGCGTGGCGACCCCCGCGACCGTGTCGTAGGCCAGCACCCGGTACCGGGACGCGACGTTCGACGGTGCTTCGTAGTCGTAGGCGGTGATCGTCGACATGCCCGACGCCGCGACCAGCGCGTAGTTCCGCACCGGACCCCACACCTGGTGCGCGGCGTCGCGGGACACCTGGAACGCGAACAGTGTCGTGACCGGGCTCGAGCTGGACGGGACGGTGTCCAGTTGCACCCGGTTGTTGGCGCTGTCGTAGAACGCGTCTACCAGCGTGGCGACCGGCGCACCGGACATGCCTTGGGTCCAGGTGGTCGACGCGGCGGCGGAGGTGAAGCTGCCGAAGCCAGCCCAGGACTGCTGCACCTGCACATACGCCGACCAGGACCCGTTGGTCAGGTCCACGTCGGCGGTCCACTGCTGGACCTCCGAGAAGATCCAGCCCTGCGTCGAATCCGTGGGAGTGGACACGAACGGGACGAACCCGAGCGCGGCTACCTGCGCGGCGGAGTAGATCGCCACCTGGAACGCCTGCTGCGCGTCGGACTGGGTGTTGGAGTACACCCAGGTCACGGTCGGTCGGCAGGTGGTGGTGACGGTACCGGTCGGGCCGGTGACGCTGACCGTGGACTGCACGGAGTACGTGACGTTCAGATACAGCTCGGAGATCCGGGAGGCGTTGCCCGCCAGATCGTCACGGCCAACCGCGACCGAGAAGTTGGTGAACGACGCCAGCGACCACGGATTGCCGTTCGGGTCGGTCATCTGCGTTGGCAAGTTCTGGATCGTGTAGCTGGCCGTCACCGGCTGCTGCGGGACCATCCAGCCGAACAGGAACTCCAGGATGCCCAGCACGATGGTCGTGACGATGTTCTGCGAGCGGTTGCACCGGAACCATCCGCAGTGCACCGGCTGCGGCGCCGGCGTCACGGTCTGCAGCACCCGGACCTGCGCGCCGACGGAGAAGATCTGCGCACCGGCCGGCAGCGTCGGCGCGGAGAACCCCACCTCCACCCGCGAAGAGGGCGTACGGCACCGGCTGGTGAACTGGACGTAGCTGGTGTCTACGTTGTCCGACCACGCCGTGTGGATGTTCGCCGCGCCAACCAGCGTGATGCCGCCGCTGACGCCTTGAACGTCAGTGGCCGGCCGCAGCACCGTGGTCTGATAGCTGGGAGGCGGTGAGGTCATCGCTTCTGCCGCCCGATCGCCGCCGTGAGCTGCTGGTTGTTCTTCTTGATCTCATAGCGGATCTTCTGCTCGACGCCGTCGATGTAGCAGTGCACGTGGGTGTCGCCCCCACCGCCACCAGCGCTGCCCTGAGCCGACGCGGCCGGCAGCGTGATCGGCGCGGTGCCGGCGTTGAACGACGCACCCGACCCGGCCTGCCCGAGCAGGCCCATCTTCCCGAGCACCGCGTTAGCCTCAGCGTTCGCCGCCGACGCCAACCCCGCTGAGGTGAGGCTCGTGATGTTCAGCGCCGACTTGATCCCGTTGGCGAGGTTGGTGCCGTACACCGTGCCGGCGGCCGTACCGGCCACGGCCATGGTGCTGGTGACGGCCCCGGCCACCGTGGCGGCCGAGTTCTGGGCGCTCTTCACGGTGCCGCCGAGGAAGTTCGAGAACCCGACCCCGAAGCCGGACATCAGCCCCTCGCCGGCCTCGATGCCGTACAGCGACGGAGACGCGACCTTGGCGCCCTTCTTGACCGCCTTGCCGACCGCCTCACCGGCCTTCTCGCCGGCGTCCTCGGCCGGCGGGGTCCCAGTCTTGATGCCGCCCGCCATGCCCTGCATCAGGCCAGCACCGGCAGGCGGGCCGGCAGACGACGCCGCCTTGTGGGCCGCTTGACCCGCCTGCTGGGCGGCCGACGAGGCCGCACCGGCGGCGGCCGGCGCGCCCTGGCCGATGCCGCCGGCCATGCCTTTCATCAGTGCCGCGCCGGCCGAGGAGAACGCCGGGGCGCCCGCCTTGACCGCGTTCGACGCCTGGGAGACGCCCTGTGTCACAGCGGCGATGACGCCGCCCATGCCGCCCTTGACGGCGCTCTGCATGCCGGTCATACCCGACTTCATGGCACCGGCCATCTTCGAAGCGCCCTGCTGCACCCCAGTCGCCGCGCCGGCCATGCCAGACTTCACCGAGCCCTGAATGCTCGACATCGAGCTCTTCATCGAAGAGCTCATCTGGTTGGCGGCCTTGGAGACGTTGTTCGCTGCCTGACCGATCTGACCGGTGCTCTTCAGCACGTCGCCGAAGCCCTTGGTGGCGTCCATGCCCAGTTGCTTCAGCCCGGCGCCGGCGTTGTGCAGCGCCGTCCCGAGGGTCTGGCCCAGGGCCTTGGCCACCGAGCCGGCCATGGACCCGGCGCTCTTGGCCAGCGCCCCCATCGCGGCACCGCCCTGGCTGGCCATCTGGCCAAACATGCCGCCGACCTTCTTGATCGAGTCGCCCATGTTGCTGAACGCGGACGCGACCTTGCCGGCGACCTTGCCAACCTCAGAGGCGACCTTGCCCATGGCGCTCACCGCCGCGCCGGCGGCGCCGCCCATGGCCTTGCCCATGGCCTGGGCCTTCTCTCCCAGCGACTGCAGGGCGTTGCCGGCGGGGGCCGCCGCGGCCGGAGTCTGCGCCATGGCGTGGTTGTTGGACTGGTTCTCCCGGTCCGCCTCAGCAATCGACTTGGCGTCCTGCTCGGCAGCCTTGGCGTGCTGCAGCTCGGCTTGGGCCGCCTTTTGCGCTTCGACCGAGCCGGACGCCATCGCTTTGTTCAGGTCGTGCTGAGCGTTGGCTACCTGGTCTTCGCGCGTCTTAAGTTGCCCCAGGTCCTTCTCCAGGCCCTGAGAGGAGTTGCCGAGCTGGTCGAAGCCGCCGGCACCCTGCTGCGCGCTCTTGCCGGCCTGCGACGCGGCTTGCCCGGCGAGCTGCGAACCAGCCGCCGCGCCGATCATCGCGCCTTGCACCGCGCCGGTGGCCTTGGTCAGGTTGTTGGCGGCGCCGGCGGCGCCGTTCATGCCCTGCTGGGCACCACCGGCGGCCTGGTCCAGGCCCTTGGCCGCTTGACCGGCACCGGCCATGCCGCCGCCGGCGCCTCCACCCCCCGCGCCACCTCCGCCGCCCATAGCCTTGCCCAGGGCACCACCAGCGGCGGCCGCCGCCTGCGCCGCCTGCGCGACCTTCATTAGCGCCGCCGCCAGGTCGTTCGCGGCCTTGGTCGCCAAGTTCATATCGGCGGTCAGGATCTTGATGTCCGCGTCTAGATCCTTGACGCCCTTGTCCGCCGCGGTGAGGTCGGTGAGGAGGTCCTTCAGGGCCTTATCGAGCGCGGCAACGGCCTTGTCGAGTAGCCCCAGGTCGCCGGTGAGATCCTTGACGTCCTTGTCCCAGGCCTTGGTGTCGGCGTCGATCTTGAGCAGGTCCTTGTCGAGCTGCTGCAAGTCCTTGTCGAGGTTCTTGATCGCGGTGTCAAGAAGGGCGAGATCCTTGTTCAGCGTGGTGGTGCTGGCCGTGAGGGTCTTCATGTCCGCGGTGGTCGTGGACAGATCCTTGTTGAGGTCAGTCAGCGCGGTGTTCGCATCGGCGGCGGACTGCTTGAGCGTGTCGAGCTGCGTCGCGGACGTGGCCGAGTTATCGCCCAGGGTCTGCACCGGGGGCGCCACGTTCTGCGCGCCCTGCTGCAGACCCTGCAGCAGGGGGGTGGCGTCCTGCGCGTTCGAGCCCAATGTCTTGACGTGTGGATGCGCGCCCTGGGCGGTCTTGCCTAGATCCTGCACGGGCGGCGCGGCTTGTTTCGCGGCGTCTCCCAAGCTCTTTACGGGCGGGGCGGCGCCGGCTGCGGCTGCGCCCGCGTCCTGCAGCGCCTTGGCTGCGTTGTCGGCCGGTGGCACCGTGCCCGTCATGGAGTCGGCCATGTCCTGGGCGTTGCCACCGAGGGTCTTGACCGATGACGCGGCGGCGTCGGCCGGCTTGCTGACCAGGCCCAACGCCGAGCCGATGGCGTCGAGCAACGGCTTCAGCGGCGCCAGCACCGGGCCAAGAAGCCCCACGGTCTTAACGAACCCGCCGATGATGTCGGCAACAACGGCGATGGCTTTGCCGATAGCGACAAAGCCCGTGACCATCCAGGAGAACACCTCGCCCAGGAAGGTGAAGACCTGGATCACGGCCTTGATCGCCGAGGTGATCTCCGGACCGTCCGTTTTGATCGTGTCGGCCAGGCTCTGGAACGCCGGCCCGCACTGCGCGAGCGCGTTCATGAAGTCGGTACCCAGGTCGGTGATGATCGAGATGACCGACTTGAGCTCGCTACCGATCGCCGACGACGCACCAGACACCGACCCGGAGAACTTGTTGATCTGGGCCGTGCTGTCACCGACGGCCTTCATGACCGCCACACCAAGATCGGTGAAAGCACTGATCGCGGGGCGCATGGCCGGCTCGACGTCGGAGGCCATGACCCGGAAGGCATCGGTCAGCCGGCCCATGTCTTGGATCAACGGGGTGATCTGCCGGGCGCCGATGCTGATCAGCTCCGCGCCCAGGGCGCCCAGCTTGCCGATCAGGGCTTCGGCCGCCGGTACCGCCGAGTCCCACGCGCCGGAGACCTGGTGGAACGCGGTCGCCATCTGCTGGACCGCGCCGATCGCGGCACCGAGCAGACCCGGGAGGGCTTTGAAGAACTGGGCGAACTGGGGTGCCAAGGTCTGGGTGATCGAGTTGAACCCATTGGCCAGTACCTTCAGCGACGCGACAATCGCGGGGATGGCCTGCTGCGCCACACCAGCGATCGTCTGGAACGCCTGCACTAGCGGCGGCGTGATGTCCTTGATCGCGGCCTTCACCGCGTTAGCAATGTTGACCAAGACCTGCTCGAAGGGCTTCGCCACATCGTTGATCAGTCCGCGAGCGGCCTTCGCCAGGTCGGTGAACGACGTCGTGACCTTCTTCGACCCCGACTCAGCCGCGATCACGAGCCCTGTGATGGCCGCTCCGGCGAGGAGCATGGCTCCACCGAACCCGGCAAAGGCCGCGACCGCGACCACACCCAAGGCCGCTATGGCGGCCATTAGGACGCCCGCCGCGATCGCGGCTATGCCGGCGGCAACGGCCATGGCGACGAATGACACGGCTACAGCGGCGGCGGCGGCGCCTCCCGCCTGCAACGCCGCCGCGACGCCCGCGCCAACTGCTTGTGCGGCGGTTTCCAGGGCCGCGAAGCCATTCTCGATGTCCTGGATGGCACCGGCCATGACGCTGAATCCCTGCTCAGCATCGTCGAGCCCCTGCACAAACGCCTTGAACGATTCCTCGGCGGTCGTGAATCCTTGGGCCAAGGTGGTAACCGACGTTTCGGCGGCGTTCAGGCCGCCTTCCATGGCGGTCAGGCCAGCGCTTACTGACCCGGCGTACTGCATCACCGAGTCGAAACCTTGCGCTAGCGCGGTAGCACCGACTTCCAGGCCGGTAAGCCCGGCGCTAACCGCCGCCGCGGACTGCTCCATGGCGTTGAAACCGCCCACGACAGTGGACGTCTCCTGAGCCAGCGCCTGGACGCTGACCTCAGCCGCGTCGAACCCCGAAGCGACACCTTCGGCCGCTTTCGCGGCTGCGTCGAGGCCGTTGGGGATGGAGTCAAACGCCGATACGGCGCCCTCGGCTGATTTAGCCATCGCGTCGAGCCCATTCGGGATGGCGTCGAACGCGGACGCAGCGCCATCAGCCGACTTGGCGGCGGCGTCCAGCCCGTTGGGGATGGAGTCGAACGCTGAAGATGCCCCTTCAGCATCCTGAGCCGCTGAATCAATACTGGCCGCGACACCGTCGAACGAATCGCCCGCGCCATTGGCGGCCTTCGACGCCGCATCGAAATCCTGAGAGAGGGCATCGATGTCGTTCGCCGTCGCGTCCGCGACAGCGCCCGCTTCTTGCATCTGGCTGGAATCAACGTTCAGCTTGATGTTGTCGCCACTGACGGCGTCGGCCTCGGCCTTGAGGGCGGCAAGCTCCGTTTCGGCCGCGGCCACGCCATCGGTGTTGACGTTCAGGGTGACGGTTTCATTGGAAAAACTCGCGATAGCGGCCTTGACCTCCGCGATGGCGTCAAGGGCCTGCTGAGCCTCCGCCAAGATCCGAATAGTCAAGTCCGATGACGCCATCGTTCACCCCAATTCCGAACTCGAATGAATCTGGTCAGGCGAGAAATTGCCGAAGAACGACGGGTCAAACCAGACCTCGGGTTCGCCCAGCTCCCCATCGGCTCGTTCCTCGTCCGGCTGCTCGCCGTACTTGATCAGGAACTGGTCGAGGGTGAGTTCCGTGCCCTTCTCGACGTGCGGGGCGACGGCGTTCAGCGCGATCAGGGCCGCGTTGTAGTCGTCACGCTTTGCCCCGATGGGCCCTTCGATCCGCTCGAAGGCATACAGCAAGCGGAGTTCCTTGGCTCCTACTCGGCGGCCGAACTCACTAGGGAGGCAACCGAAGGCGATGGCGAGTCGGATGAAAGCTCGGAGGTCCGCTCGCCCTCGGAGTTTCCCTCGATGGTGGCGTCGTCTTCCTCTTCACCGTTGAGTTCGCGCATGTGCTTGGCCAGGAACTCGACGATGCTCGCCGGCCACTTCTTGAGCAGCTTGATGCCGGTGTCGGTGTTCGGGTACATGCGGCTGCCGTCTTGGCGGCGCATTCCGATGGCGAGAAGCCGAAGGTTGACCTCCTCCATCGACAGCTCGATCTTCGTGCCGTTGATCTTGTACATCGGCTTGCGGTGCTCGTTCAGCTCGCCACCATCGAACTCGCGCAGCAGGACGGTGCGCTTCAGCTTCGGAACCGCCACGGCTCGCTCTTCGAGTTCCGGGGTGACCTCGGTGTGCGAATCGAGGACCGGGTAGTTCTCTTCGGTTTCAGAGCTCACAACGATCATCTCCTGTTTTGTGGTGCGGGTCAGCCTTCGATTTCAGCACCGATGGCTTGTTCAACTGCCTCCGCGGCCATGTCGTGGCCGAGTTCGAAGGCGTCGCTCATGTAGTGCGAACCGACGATGTGCACGTGGGTGAGGGAAATCCAGCCGTCCCGGCCCAGGAACGTCATCAGCGGGTTGCCGTAGTTGTCCCCGCCGACGTTCTGGATGTTCGCGTACGGAATATCGCCGGGTGAGATCACCCAGCCGTCGCCGTCCGGCTCCTTGTGCATCGACGCCGCGAGCGCCCCGGTTTCTTTCGGGGCCGCGTCGAAAGCCGACTGCACAAACACGTCGGCACCGATACCGAGACTTGCGGTGAGCCGCGGGGGCTCAATAGCGTTTTGGATACGATCGAGATCGTTCTTGACGCTATCGAGCCCCTCGAACACCACGTCAATGCGGAGTTCGGCCATCAGCTGGATCAGGTGTAGACGACGGTCCGGGAAACGGCGACCATCGCGTTGAACGACGGGGTCGTGCCCGTGATGGTGCAGACCGCCTTCACCTGGGCCGGCAGCGAGACACCGTTCGGCATGGTGAGCCGCTGCGCCTGGTTCGCCGTGGTGACCGCGGCGAACAGCGCGCCGGGGATGTCGGTCCAGGTGGTGCCGTCCGGGGAGCCCTGCAGCTTCGCGGTCAGCGACGGGGTCGTACCCGACACAGCGCCGACGTGCAGCTGCGCGGCCCAACCGCCGGTGGTCGCACCACCGTTGGCGGTGTTGTCCAGCGGCAGGCCCGTGGTGGTCGCGGTGAGCGCGGCGATGGGGCTGATCAGGATGAACCCGGAGTCGATCGCGCCACGGGCATCGAACTCGGCGTCGATGTCGACGGCGCCCTTGAGCTTGACGTCGATGTCGTACTTGGTCAGCACTGACGGCATCAGGATCGCCGGCTGGAACACCGCTCCCACCGGAGCGGCCAGCCCAGCCGGGGCGGTCAGCGTGAGGACGTCGGCGGTCTGGCCGAACCGGGCGTTGACGATCTGGTCCAGGAAGTTGTACCCGGCGGCGTAGAAGCCCTTGAACTCCAGGGACGCCTTCTGAATGCCGGCCAGGTCGTAGGAGAAGTGGTCCCCGAACACCGTGGCGTCGATCTTCGCGGCATCCCGCTTGATCTTGACCTCGTTGCCGTTTCCGGAGATGTCATAACCGTCGGCCCAGATGGCCAAGTTCCGGCCAACAAGAACGTTGCGCGTAGCCATTATTCGGCCCCTTCATCAGTTTTGCCAGGTTGGCTAGACCCGGCGGGAGCCGGGACGATTAGCTGCCACTCCAGATATTTCTGGGTGTCTGGGTGCTCCCCGGGCCAATCCGCACCCGGTTCGAAATGAACGTCCCGTCCCGTACGTTCATCGGTGCGGTCGAACGGCTGATTTACGGCATACGTGGGCGCCGCGGCCTTGCTAGCCATGAGTTCTCCTAAGCGAACAGCTGGATAGCCAGCTGGAAACCCAAATACACCGTGCCGCCGACCTTGTAATTGCCGTAACGGCTCGCTGTCAGAACCTCGATGTTGTTGCCGATCAGATCCGACAACGCGTCGCCGACATCCGTGGCCTGAAGACGGGTGATGAACACGCCGTCGTCGCTGAGGTAGTCATCCAGGATGTCCTGAGCGGACTCGATGTCTTGGCGGTTCGTGATGATCTCGACTACGAAGTTGTACTGAGTCAGGCCGCCACCGAACGTCTGCTGGTACTCGGCGTAGTTCTTGGACTTGTCCGGCGCGATCCAGGCGCACGGCACGTTCGCCGAGTCCGGGATCTTCGGGTAGATCGTCAGGTCATCGATGTTCCCGAGCCGGTCCACCAACGCTTGGCGCAGCGCCCTGGCTAGCAACATCAGGCCACGACCACGTCACGCAGGCCGCGTAGCAGCGAACACGCCATCGGCGACAGGCTGTGCGTCACCAACGAGCTGCGGGCACTGCCGAATGAACCCGTCGCCAGGCCCGTTGTGCCGGCGCTGCCGTTGGTGAAGTCCTTCGACTTGTAGTTGTCGATGGCAATCACCTGGCACGCCTGCGTGACCTGAGCCGGAACCGCCGGCCAACCCCAGTTCGCGGTGATGCGGACTCGAGCCCGGGGCATGCGCCCGTACAAGGTCTGCCCGTAACCACCGCCTGGGTAGCCGTAGCCGCCCGCGTAGCCGTAGCCATAGCCGTTGTAGGGGAAGCTGATCCACGGGTGCTTACGGGCGCCCGGGAAGAACTTCTGCCCGACCGCGACCACCCGGTTGAACGGGTAACCGGCCTGCGGAACCAGCGGTTCCGCCTGCCAGTCCGACGCCGCCCACAGGGTTTCGAACACCCCGTCGTTGTCGTCGTCCGTCTCGACCGTCATGCCGACGGTGGAGGCGTACGCGCCAGTCCAGACGTCGCCTGGATAGTCCGGTGCCAGCACTCGCGCGCTCGGCATGCCCGACGACCAGAACTGGTCACGACAATGCGTGTCGATCTGCCGCGACGCCGACGTGATCGCCATCTGCAGCAAGGCGTTCTTCGAGTCGTTCGAGATCTGCAGCGCGGACTTCAGCTGGTCGACGGTCAAGTAGTCCGTGACCGGGGCCGTCATGGCTAGTAGGTCTTGTCGAACATCAGCGCGTCGAGGCTCGACGGCGCGTTCTGGACGATCAGGGTCGAATCGCTCTGGTCAGCCCGTACCTGGGCGACGATCTTCGCCCACACGTCGTACGGGTTGTCGTCGTAGGCAACGACAACGTAGGAGTTGGCACCCTCCAGCACGACAGTGCCCGTCGGGCCGATGATGCCGTAGGAGAACATGTACTGCGGAGGCCTCCACAGTTCGAAGTCCATCGACGCGATCCAGCCAAAGGCCTTATTCGTCATGTCAGACCAGATCTCCAATGCCGACGATGGTCAGCGTCGGAGTGGTGCCGGTGACCGTGTAGTTCAGCCGGAAATACCGGTCCAGCGGCCCTACGGTCTTGGCAGCGGTGCTGCCGTTGGCGGTGAGCGCCGCGAACGCGCTGCCCACGTTGGTCCAGTTGGTGTTATCCGGGCTCGTCTGCGGCTGGATCGTCAGAGACGGGGTGGTGCCGCCCACGGCGCTGGCGGTGATGACGGCGCCCCGCAGCACGGCTGCGGACCCGACATCCACCGACGGGCTGTTGCCGCTCGCGGTGACGACAGCGCTGGCCAGGGTGTACTTCTCGCTGTAGACGAACCGGCCGTCCGCGCGCTGGTAAGACATGGGAGCTCCTAAACGGGGTTCTTGCGGGGACGACCGGGGCGCCGACGCACCTCGGGGGTTTGCATGCGCCGCTCGGGCGTCAGAACCGGCTCGACGGTGACGTACTCGGCGATGCGGGCCGACACCCACGCCTGCGCGGTCTCGGCCGGCACGTCAGCTTCGGCTCCGTCCGGCAGCATGAAGTTGCGGTTGGAGATCGCCGTCAGCATCCGGACTCGAGGCATCAGACGTGCGGCTTCGGGAAGTAGTCGATGAGGTCTTCCGGCGGCATCTCGCCGTCGTTGTTCCAGCCAGCTGCCTTGTCCGCGTCCGAAGCCCCCTCTTGGACGAGGAGGCGGAATGCTGGCTCCGTGGGAGATCCGTCAGGCTGACGAGCCACCTTCTGCACCTGGACCACGGGGGTATCGGGCGCTTCAGGAGCGTCCGGCTCAGGGCTGGCCGCCGGCTTGGCGGCTGGCTTCCTAGCTGCGCGTGCGGCCATGCCTATTGCCCTCCGAGATGAGGTGGAAACCGCGAACACCCCCGCCGGGGAGCAACGGGGGTGTTCGCGGGACTAACGGGGTGGATCAGGCGTGGTGCTGGAAGGAAGCGACTGCGTTGGTGTCCTGCAGGGTTGCGTCCAAACGGGTGAAGATCAAGAACCCAATCTGGAGTGAGTCCATATACCTCTCGCCAAACCGGACCATGTTCATGTCCAGCACCTGGCGAACCACGTACGCCCGGCGGAAGTCACCGAACAGGATTGACTTCGCCGAAGCGGCCGGGACAGGCATGGCCTGGTCGATGAAGTACGGCTGACCGTTGATCGTCGGAGCCATGCCCGGCACCGGCACGGGCACCCACAGCGGGTGACCCTGCGAGTCCTTGATCTTCCGGATGACGGCCAGGGTGGCGTCGTTCATCATGAACCGGCAGTTGTTGCGGTACGCCGGGTCGAGCGAGTGCTCCAGGTCGATCAGGTTGTCGTAGGTGATCGACGTGGTGTCCGCGCCGGTGACCGAGACGGTGGCGTTGGTGGCCACACCCAGCGGCTGGCTCGAGCCAGTGCCGGTCACCAGGTCCGCCGCGACCTTGCGGCCGATGCGGGTGCCCAGGTGATCCGGTAGCCACGTGTTCAGATCGAACACCGAGTCCTGCAGGATCTGAACCGACGCCAGCGCGATACCCGAGTCGTACAGGTAGGCGCCCAGGGTCGCGGTGCCGAACGTGAAGTTCGCGTTCGGCGCGGTGTTCGTTTCCGGCAGGATGGCACCCAGGTTGCTGGTGTCGTCGGAGGTCGGCCACTGCAGCGGGTTGCCAGTCGAGGTGTTGATGACGGTCGCGTAGCCGAGCAGGCCACCGAACGCCTTCATGCGCTCGATGATGATCTGCCGGTAGCCCGGTGGGATCAGGTAACCACCAGCGGAGTTCGGGCTGACCGTCTGGCCAGCACTAACGCGCGCCTCCTGGCCAGGCTGAACGCGGTTCGCGGCAAGAAGCTGCCGGTGCTCCAGCTCCATCTCTCCAGTGCCGCCACGTACGTACGCCTCGAACGCCTTGGCGTACTCGGCGTCCTGGGCGGCCTTGCGCTCCTCCGAGGACAACTCCGGGGTCTCGACGGCGCTTCCGGCACGGGTCTGCACGACGGTGGAGTAATCCACCTCGTCTGCCCGGTGCGCCCTGGCCGCGCGTGTGGCGTCGGCCTCCAGCTCGGTGACCTTCGCCTCGAGCTCGTCGGCCCGCGTGCTGGCGGTGTCGAAGTTGGTCCGCTGCTCAGCGGTCCACTCACCGGCCGCCTCGGTCTCGCCGAGGATCTCGTTCATGCGGTGCGAGAGCCCCATGAGCTCCTCGCGGTACCGCTTGTTCTGCTCGTTACTCACGTTGGATCGCGTCCTTTCCGGCACGCCAACAACCCCCGTGCGCCATGCGCCGGGGGTCGAAAGGGTTTGGTGGGTTAGGCAGCCAGGGTTAGGCGGACCGCGAGAGTGCGGGCCTTCGCCATGGCGGTGTACTGCTCAGCATCAAAGTCCCGAGTGGACGCGGCCGGCTCGGTGGTCTGCGCTGCTACTTGCTGGTCAAGCGGCTGAGTGGTCTCTCCCGGCTCATCGCTCGACTTGCTCTCGCTCGAAGTGTCGACGCCGAACTTGGTCAGCGCCGCCTTGATCTTCGCCTTGATAGAGGCCAGTTGCGACGCGGTGTACTCGGCCGCGTTGCTGGCCTTGTTGATGTACGCCCACGCGCTTTTCGCGTGCGCTTCAGTGTCAACGGGATACCGCGACTTTCCGTCCGCCTGGTATCCCGGGTCGGCGTAGGTGACATCGCCGTAGGGCTTCTTCGGGTCGCGCTCCTCGAACGGCTCCATCGCGCCAGCGTCAGCGACGATCGGAGTGTCCGTACCGAGCACCTCACCGGGCAGATCGCCAAGACGAACCGACAGATCGATAACCGTCGGCGCCAGCTCCGGGTCATAGCCCAGCAGCGGGCCAAGCTCCGGGCGGTGGTGCACCGCGCGGGCGATCGCGTCGATGTCGCCACGACGCCGCAGCGCCGGCACCAGCGAGAACCGCAGCCCGGCGTCCGTCTCCTCGTAGGCCGGGAACGTGACCGCGCTGACCTCGATCAGCTTCACCTCGCGGATGGTGCGCACTTCGACGGCAACCGGGTCGCCACTCGCGGAACGCTCCTCTTCCTCGGCCCAGTCGTCTTTCATGACCTGGAAACCGAAGCTCATGCCCCGGATGTTGCCGTTATCCAGGTTGGCGACCAGGTCGTTGACGTAGGACAGCCGCTGGTCCAGCACCGAGTCGGTGTAGAGCCCGCGAGTGTTCTGCGACAGCGTCAGCGTGCCAGCGCTGGCCCGGGACACCACGTGGTAGCTCGAGTGGTCGATCAGGAACCGGGCGTCGGTCTCGCCGAGGGTCTTCGTGAAGGCACCCGGAGCCACCGACTCGTAGAAACCCACGGTGCGGGGGTTCCCGATCGCGGTGCGCACGTTGAACAGCGCCGCGTGACCACCGAACCTCCGCGCATCGGTTCCCGAGGGGTCCGCAACGGTCACACCGGCGTCGGAAAGGACCAGATCACGACGCTCTTCACCAGTCGGCAGGCTAGAAAGCATCGCCGATCCTTCCTTCATCTGTTATCCGCCGTCAGACGGGCCGAGAGACGAACCGCCGATAACCGGGTCGGTGCCGAGCGGCGCGTTCAGCGGGGTGGCCGACATCGGCTCCATGTACACGTCGCCACCGTCGCGCGGCGGCAGGTCTTCCTGATCGCGGATCTCGTTCGGATTCAGCACGCCCATCTCGAACATGACCCGGTAGTACTCGGCGCGGGCGATCGAGTCGCCGCGCAACAGCCGGTCGATGTCGTAGCGGGCGGTCTGACCAGCGGGAAGTAGCTCTTTCGTGATCCGCTGCTCGGCCGGGGCCAGCCAGTTGGGGTGTAGGTCGAACTGGTTGAAGCCCCGCGCCTGCTGCTCAAGACCGCTACCCCACGACGTGGTCTTGTCGGTCTGGTACATCAAATACGGCGGAATGCCGAAGAACCGCGCCGCCTCTGTGACTTGGAAGTCGCGGGACTCGAGCATCTGCGCGTCGTCGGCCGGCATCGTCAAGCTCTGGAACTTCGCACCCGAGTCGATCACCGCGATCTTGTGCGCCCCGTCGATGCCGGAGAACTTCTCCGCCCAGCGGGCCTGCAGCGACTCCGCCTGTGACTGGTCAAGTTCGGCCTCGGTGGACAGCAGGCCGTTGAGCATGTTGCCGGATTTGAACAGTCGCGCGGCGGTAGCTTCAGCGGCCTGCGCCATCCCGATCGCCTGCGCGGCCATCCGGACTGGGGAGATCCCGGCGATGCCGTTGTAACCGATCCCGGGGATGTGCATGACCTCGTTCGGGGTCAGCGTGGTCATCGTGCCGTCCAGCTGAGTGATCCTGAAGATCTTCCCGGCCGGGTTCTGCGCGATCGCCTTCACCGGGTACACCACCACTCGGTCCGGCTGGATCGGGTTCAGGTAGGCGAGACGGCCGCCCTTCTTGTACACCTTTTGCGAGAAGCAATTGCCCCACAGGCAGCGGTGCGCGGCCATCAGCCGCCAGTACTCGAGCGGCGTCATGTCCGGATGCGGGTCATCCAGGATCGTGCCGGTGACCGGCTTCTTGGTGATGTCGTCGATCGCGTTCAACGGGAGCGATCCAGCGAGCCCGGAGATGAGGCTGACGGCCCGGTAGACGGCCGACATGTTCATTGCCGTGTACTCAGTGACCGGGACGCCCGAATCGGTCGGCTGGCCGCCGAACAGGCCCAACAGCGACAGCGAGTTCAGCGGAACGAGCGGGTTTTCCAGGTTCGCCCGACGCTCGCGGAGATTGAAGAGGCCCATCAGCGTTGCGCCTGCCTGCGGCCGGTCTCCGCGATCGACCAGCGCTCACAGGCCACCACAACGGCCGCTCCGGCGACCAGGAACGCCGCCGGGACGTAAATCAGCGCTACACCGGCCACGAACAGGGCACATCCGATGATTTCGAAGGTCAAAAGGAGCCATTGCGGCATATCTAGGCCCCTTTCACCACAAGTTGGGCACTTTTCGCTTCGCCAGCGACCCGTGTTCGATGGCCCAACCGCGGGCTTCGTAGGCCAAAAGCGCGGCCATGAAGGCCGAAATTGACTGTGCGTGAGACTTTTTCACGATGCGTTGGTAGTGCTCAGGCTGCCCAGGAACCCGTTCCTCGGCCGTGGAACGCCGCTTTCCGTTGGCCAAAGCGGCCCCGGCGGCGTGCATGGTGAGGATTTCGGTGCCGTCGTGGGTCAGTTCGTCGCCTCGGTGGGCGGTTTGGAACCGTTCCACGAGCTGATCCATGCGTAGCTCGGAGTTGGTCCACAGTTCGTAGACCTTCTTCGGATACTGGCCGTCCCAGACGTTGACCTCGGTCTGCCAGCCGGTCGGAGTGCAGAACATGGCCTCGACTTCGAAGGCCTTGAACGCATCCCGGACGGCCTGGTGGACTTCCTCGCGCGGAACGGTCCAATCGGCCTCGCCGGGGGCCCGTTCCCACGTCCTGAGGTGGTAAATGCGGCCGTCAGACAGCCGTGAGGCGCACAACGAGGTGGCGTCGCGGTTCTGGGACCCGTGGAAGCCCAACGCGACCTGCTGGCGCTTCTGGAGCGGCTCGCTGGAGTCCCTCTGGGCCGTCCATTTGATCATGTCGACGGCGTCGCGCGAACCGACCGTGACCTCGTTGAGGTAGAACCGCCGTGACTCGCCCTCGCCGGTGCTCGGGTCACGTATTTCTTCCATGATCCGCTCGATTCGGACCCATCCGCCGTTCTCGATGGCCGAATCGCCGTAGACATAGACCAGTTCGGCCCGCAGTGCCTGGTCGTCGTCCAGATCAACCCGCACCCGGGGCTGCCGGTAGTCCAAGAAGACGCCGGGAGCCTTCGATTCCCACGTCATCTGAGCCACCGAGCGCTCTGACGGGTCGTAGGCGTTCGTGAGCTCCATCCACCGGCCGTCCATGCCGGCCAAACCGCGTTTCATGGTGCGCGCCAGAGTCACGCCGCCGGACGATTCGGTGTACAGACCCGACTCAGTAAAGGTGGCGAAGGTGATCCGAGCGCCCAGGCGACTCTTCGCCGCCGCCGTGACGGGCTCGATGCGTCCACCATCGGGCAAATTCACCCTGGTCAGGCCCACATCCAGGCCCGGGGTGTTCGCGGCGGGGCCTTCCGAGAGCATCGTGAAGATCGGGCGGAACGTGTTGTCCACCTGGTCTTCGGAGTTGGCCGCGCACTGGATCCAGGGCGTCGGCATCGGAGCGCCGACCGGCTCTCCACTTGCGTCCCAGCCGGCGAACCGCACCGGGCCGAGCGCTTGAGCACACGCTTGCGCGGCCGCCAGCGGGTCCTTGCCGGATTTCTGTGGGCGGACCAGCAGCGAGCCGTAGAACGTGAACGCCTGCGAGCCCATCTCGGGCCGGGCATTCGGCTTGAGCTGGTACGACTTCATAATGTGCCACTGCTGCTCGGGCGTCAGCAGGAACGGCTCACCCCTGCGAGGGCCATCCGGGACGATGAGGTTCGCTTCGATCCAGTCGATGACCTCGAAGCCCAACGTCGGCCAGCTGTCACCGTCTCCCCCGTTCCAAGGCATTACACCTCCTTGGCGGGCTTCGTCCGGAACTCCTTCGGCACGTCCCGCGCGTCTTTCCACTGCCGCAGCTCACGCAACCTGCGGGCGTCGGCCACGGAGTGCACACCACGCCTGAGCAGGGCGAAATATTCCTCACGCTCGGCGCGAGCCATGGTTACGGGTAGGTCGTGTAGAGGGTGGCGAACTTGGCAGCCGTGTACTGCGCCCACTGGCCGCCGTTGTATCCGACGTAGCTGCCGGTCGGGACCGTGAACACGAGGCTGTTGTTGGAGATCACCACCGCGTTAGTGGTCTCCCCGGACAGCGTGTCGGCGATGACCTGAATGTTCAGCGACGGGTACGCCGCGATCAGCGCCGTCTGCAGAGCGCCGACCGTGCTGGAGTACTGCGTGAAGGTCTGCAGCGGGCTCAGATTGGCGGTGGGCAGGTACGTCATCAGAAGCTCCTACGGGACGGGAAACGGGTCGGGCACACGAGAGCCCAGGTTGATCTCACGGTGGACGGTGATCTGTTCCCCGTCGCGTTCGCCGTACTCAAGCCACATGATCTTGTTCTTGATGTCGGTGCCGGCTTCGCCCTGACGCTCCACCCAGTGCGTCAGTAGCACTTCGGCCGGGTCGATGCCGTGGGTTTCGAACCATGCCTGCCACAGCAGCACGTGCCCGGCCGACTCGTGGTTGATGTCCTCGCGGAAGTAGTCCCGCACGTGGTAGTGGCCATCTTCAGTGCAGCCGTGCTCCGGGCCCCTAGCGCTTTGGGGGCAGCGGCGGAGGTTCGAACCTCTATGGAGTGCCATAGAACGCTTTCTGGTTCGCCTCGGCGGTCGTCCGGTCCAAGGTCGGCAGCACCGACGTCCAGAACACCGCCTCACTGAACGTCATGGCCAACGGGGCGAGCGACCCGGAACGGACAACACCGCCGAGGGCGAACCGGTCCCGGGTGGGCTCACCGGTGCCCCGGACGTAGGCGACCGACGCCAAGTCGACCGCCGCGTCCAACCACTGGGCCATCGCGGTGCCCGTGTCGGTCGCGGAGATCTGGTGGATGGCGCCGTTGAACGCCGCCCCCGACCCCTGGTAGGTGGCGTCACTGGAGACGATTTGGATCGAGACCAGCGGGCGGGCCCGGGATAGTCCGCCACCGGCGACGTTGTCCGGCTGGCTCAGCCCGTACTGGAAGTTGGTTTGGGCGATGACCGCCTCGGCCCACCAGCGTTTCTGCGCGACCGGGGTAGCGGCGGACAGGACACCGCACACCGACGCTGAGCCGGCCGCGAACAGGTTCGGCGTCGTTGAGAACACCACGTCGTCGACCCCATCGAACGTCACTGCGGGCTTCCCACCGGAGGCGATCACCGCGCCGGACGACACGAGCTTCGGCTGTGCGGTGGTGGTGGCCTGGGTGAGGTGCCGGGTGTTACCGGACTGGTCATACCACGTGTCTATGAACCCGTCGCCAGCGCCGGTGAACGTCAGCAAGCTCGCGGTGTCCAGGGCGCCGGAAGTAAACCCGATGTCCTGGGTGGTGGAGTCGGAAGAGCGGCGCACCTTGACCGCGCTACCAGCGTAGCCAGGCACAACGAGGCGCAGCGAGTAGGCGCGGGCGGGGACGACGGACTGGCCGAGCCCGTTGTCTACGGGGGTCGCGGACACAGTCGCGGACACCGTTCCCGGGCCGGCGGTGGACACCGGGATCACCCGGAAGTCGTAGGAGGTGCCGGTGGTCAGCCCGGTCGCGTTCACGGTGAGGCCGGTGGTCGTGGCGATGGACGCAAACGTCGGCCCGGCGGTGGTTTTCGACTGGACGTTGTAGGCCGCGGCCCCCGACGTTGCCGCCCAGGTGAGGGTGAGCGCGGTGGCGCCGACACTGCTGGTCGCCAATCCGGTCGTCTGACCCGGCACGGCCGGCGGGGTGGGGTCGGCGGCACCGGTGAGGATCCGCTGGTAGGCGTCGAACATGGCCCGGCCCAGAATGCGCTGACCGGTGGCGTTGTAGTGGTTGCCGTCGTTGTTGTTCGCCCCGATCACCCCCGGGGCAATCCGGCACCGGGTGTTCCGCGATGGGGTGGCCAGGTGCACCGTGTTGACCGCCGCTCGGGTGCCCGTCGCCAGATACTCCGGGACCATCTGCCCCATCACGAACGGCAAGCTCGGCAAACCCAGATCCGTGCGGGCACCGGTGATCAGGGCATCCAAGTCGGCCTGATGCGCCGCGCCGCTGATCCCGTTGTCACCATCGGTCTCACCCTGAATCCACAAGATCGCCGCGACCCTGGCGTTCGCCCCCGCCGCCGCGAGTGCCGCTTGTGCTTGCGCTACTGCTTGGGCGTACAGACCCCCTGCCACACCGCGACGCCACCCCGTTGCCGATGCCGTTGACAGTTGGGTGCCGCCGAGCGCGGACGGCACCAACAACACCCTGCGGTTCACCGGGGCCGAATGCAGATACCAGCGAGCAAACACCAGGCCGGGGCCGATCCCCGTCGGCACATCCTTCATGGCCAACGGCTCTACTGCCTGCGAGATCACCCCGGCGTAGGTGCCCGAGGCGCCCCACTGCTGGATGCGCGGATCGGAGACGTCGTAGCGGGTGGTGTCATAGGCGGCACCGCGCCCGGACATGTTCGACTGGCCCCACAGCAAGATCAGGTCATAGCCGACGTCTGCGGTGCTCAGGGCGGTGCTGGCGGACGACGAAACATTCAGCTTCGACACAACTACATGCCCGTTTCGAGGGTCTGCACGGTCTGAGTGCCGGAAGCGACGATGCCGTACACCAGCTCGCCGAGTTGAAGGTCAGCCTGGAACGTGGCCCCCGAGGGCAGCGTGAACCCGATGCTCGTGGTCACCGAGGCATTACCGATCACCACGGCGGTCGGGCCCGGGTTGTAGAACGCCACCGAACCGCCGGCCTGGTTGTCGGCGCTGCCCGAATGCAGCGGGCCAATCAGGGTCGCGGTGGTGCCAACGCTCGTCTGGGATGTGTAGATGGCCACTAGCCAGCCTCCGGGTCCACTGCCTTGAGCCGGATACGCGAAACCGGGGCCATCGGGGATCCAGACATCTCGTCGTCCACGATCTCCCAGTCCAGAGACTTCATGGCGCGAGGGTTGCGGCCGAGGCGGTCTTCGAGCTGACGCAGCTCGGCGTGCAGCTGCGCCGAAGCCACTGTGGCCTTGTGCTCGCAGCGCAAAGCGACCGCGACGTCCACGTAGCGCGCGATGACGTCCTCGATGTGCATCCGAACCCAGACCTTGGCCTGGGGGGTGCGCCAGAGCTTGTCCCACAAGATCGCGTGAAGTTCGGTGTCTGGATCCCCGAACGGCCACTCGGGGATAGGGCCGTCATAGCCATCGAGCGGGAGCTTGGGCGTCGGCAGGTTCCGGCGAATGCGCTGGCCCTCCGGTTTACGTGGAGCGGGCACGGGGACCTCCTCGTTTTGTTAGCGAAACGTACAGACGGTTAAAGACCGGGAGG
>Ga0193709_1000097_pt1 | contig 37692 bp, 33 predicted proteins | sample H3c2metaG_FD_160571 | JGI IMG/M metagenome (GOLD analysis project Ga0193709, IMG submission 160571) | Soil microbial communities from a riparian zone of the East river system, Colorado, United States - H3c2 | ecosystem: Environmental > Terrestrial > Soil > Riparian zone | place: USA: East River...
GGGCAACCCCTGGCTACAGTCGAACCGATTCGCCAGCGCCAGCAAGCGATTCAAACTTTCCTCGACAATGCGTTCTCTCTGGAATCGCTCCGCACCCAACTCACTCACGTTCGCGATCTCGAACGCACCATCGGCCGCTTGAGCGCCGGCACTGGCAACGCCCGCGATCTCATCGCCCTTCGACTCGCTCTCGAACAGATTCCCGCGCTCAAGAATGCCCTCGTCGAACTCCGCAAGGCACCTCTGTCTTCTCCCAATCAGCTTCGTGAGCTGCCCGAATTGAATTCGCATTCCGACAATCACGTTTCGGGCGAAAAGCCAGCTCCGCTCCTCCACGAACTCGAATCGCAACTCGCCGAACTGCCGGCTCTCGTTGACCTCCTCAAACGCGCCATTATCGACGAGCCGCCGCTCGCGATCAAAGAAGGCGGGCTGATTAGGGACGGCTTCGATCCGTCCCTGGACGGACTCAGGACGGCCATGCGCGGCGGCAAGGATTGGATCGCCCAACTTCAGCAGGACGAAATCGCTCGCACAGGCATCCAATCCCTCAAGGTCCGCTTCAATTCCGTCTTCGGCTATTATATTGAAATCACCAAAGCCAACCTCGACAAAGTCCCGGCGCAATACGTGCGCAAACAAACCATCGCCAACGGCGAACGCTTCATCACCCCCGAACTCAAGGAGATGGAAGGCAAAATTCTCGGCGCGGAAGAGCGCAGCGTGAAGCTCGAATACGAACTTTTCCAGCGCGTTCGCGAGGAAATGCTTGGCCGCCTCGCTGACATCCAAAAAACCGCCGCCGCACTCTCCCAACTCGACGTCCTCGCTTCATTCGCCGAAATCGCGCGGCTGCAAAACTATTGCTGCCCGCAAATCGCGGATGAAAGCGTGATCGTCATTCGCGACGGGCGCCATCCCGTTCTCGAACAAGGGGTCGGCGACGAACGCTTTGTTCCCAACGACACGCGCCTCGATAACGAAACCCGAATTGCCCTCATCACCGGCCCCAACATGGCCGGCAAAAGCACTTACATCCGCCAAACCGCCCTGCTCACAGTTCTCGCGCACACTGGTTCGTTCATTCCGGCGAGCGAAGCTCGCGTCGATCTCGTGGACCGCATCTTCACCCGCATTGGCGCGAGCGACGACCTCACGCGGGGCCAATCCACTTTCATGGTCGAAATGTGCGAAACCGCCAACATCCTCAACAACGCCACCTCGCGCAGTCTCGTCATCCTCGATGAAATCGGACGTGGCACCAGCACCTTCGACGGCCTCAGCCTGGCCTGGAGCATCGTCGAACACTTGCATAACCAGGTCGGCGCAAAAACCCTGTTCGCAACGCATTACCACGAACTCACCGAACTCGCCGGCCGCTTGCCGCGCCTCAAAAACTTCAACGCCGCCGTTCGCGAATGGCACGATCAAATCGTTTTTCTGCGCAAAATCGTCGAAGGCGGCACCGACAAAAGCTACGGCATCCAGGTCGCGCGTTTGGCCGGCGTCCCGAAAACTGTGCTCGAACGTGCCAAGGAAATTCTCGGCAATTTGGAAGAATCCGAACTCACACCCGAAGGCAACGTCCGCCAATCCGCGCGCCGCCATCACGACCGCGAGAAACTCAAACGCCTCGCTCTGCCGCCGCAGATGGACCTTTTTGGGTGAGTATCTTCGTCATCGATCTTCAATTACACAGTTCGCGGCAAAAGCGACATAGGACTGCCGCTTTCATCTAAACTTACCCGAACCGCCTGACGTATTTGATCGAGTCCTTTTTCGCATCTGCCAGTTGCAATCATTCCAATCCGGGCTACTTTGATTCGAAGGAGTCGCCTATGAAAAAGAAGAAAGAAAAAGTCGTTGAACAACCGGTGCCGTTCAGTCCCGGCGTTACCCGGGCGCAGGTGCGGCAACGTGCATTCGAACTCTATCGCGACAAACTGCCTGAGCATCCGCTGAGCATCGAAGATTGGGTGCTGGCGGAAAAGGATCTCGTGAATTCGCTCGAGGCCGATAATTTGCCGAAGTAAATCGGAGGCCTCTGAATTCAACTGCGCTGGTGCGGACGAGAAGCCCGTAAAACGGCAGAGTCCGTATCGGCGCAGTTCAGTTTTTTGGCGTTCACACCAGCGAAAAAGATCGAAGGTGCACAGAGTGTGCTACATCCGGCCAAGTGTTGCTTTTTAAGCAGCTAAGCAATCAGCTCACGGACAATTTTGGCGGGTTCGACGCCGGTGAGGCGGAGGTCCAATCCCTGCGAGCGGAAGGTGAAGCGTTCGTGATCGAGACCCAGGAGATTCAGGACGGTTGCATGGAAATCGTGGATAGGAACGGGGTCTTTGACGATATTGTAGGAGAAATCGTCGGTTTCGCCGTGTACGACCCCCGGTTTTGAGCCGCCGCCGGCCATCCACATGGTGAAACAACGCGGATGATGGTCGCGCCCATAATTCTCTTTGCTCAGGTCACCCTGCGAATAGATCGTCCGGCCAAATTCGCCGCCCCAAACAATCAACGTCGAATCGAGCAAGCCGCGTTGTTTGAGGTCCTGCACGAGGGCGTAGCAGGCTTGATCTACATCTTTGCATTGCATCGGCAGCCGGCCGGACACGTTGAGGTGCGTATCCCAATTATTGTGATAAATCTGCACAAAGCGCACGCCACGCTCAATCATCCGGCGTGTCAACAATACTGAATTGGCGAAGGTCCCGGATTTTTTGGCTTCGTCGCCGTAAAGTTTGTAAGTGGACTCCGGTTCCTGAGCGATATCGGTGAGGTCAGGCACACTCGATTGCATCCGGAACGCGAGTTCGTATTGCTGAATGCGCGTGTGCGTTTCCGGATCGCCAATCTCGCGATAATTGATTTCGTTCAGGGCCTTCAATCCATCCAGAGTTTGACGCCGGACGGTCGAAGAGATGCCGGACGGATTGTTGATGAACAAAATCGGATCGCCAGAGGAGCGGAAAGAAACTCCGGAGTATTCACCGGGCAAAACGCCGGAGGACCAGAGCCGTCCGGAAATCGCCTGAACCTGTTCCGTGTTACTCGGCTTGGCGATGAGCACGACGAACGTGGGCAAATCTTTGTTCATCGAGCCAAGTCCATACGAAACCCATGAACCAAGACAAGGCCGGCCAGTGATCTGGTTTCCGGTCTGCATGTAACAAATCGCGGGCTCATGGTTAATGGCTTCGGTGTTCATCGAACGAATGAAGCACATATCATCGACCATCTTGGCCGTCCAGGGGAGCAGTTCGCTGACCCACATGCCCGATTTGCCATATTGCGCGAATTTGAATTTCGACGGAGCGATCGGAAAGCGCTTTTGACCGGAGGTCATGGTGGTCAAGCGCTGGCCGCCGCGAACAGACTCGGGCAGGTCTTTGTCATACTGTTCCTGCATGAGCGGCTTGTAGTCGTACAAATCCATTTGCGCAGGTCCGCCGACCATGTGGAGATAAATGACTTGTTTCGCTTTCGGCGGAAAATGGGGGCCGATAGCGCGGGCCAGCGCAGCCATCCCTGAATTCTGTTTCTCGTTCGCCGTCAGTAATTGCGGCGCAAGCATTGCCAGTGCTGCGCTTCCCATGAAACTTGCGCCGCGCTTGAAGAACTGCCGCCGCGTTTCATATCTCACGTATTCTTCGAACAGCGGATGTGGTGTGAATGGCTTAAATGGGAGGTCCATAAATTATTGCGCGTTTAGAATTTCAGCGGGAGTGCGATCTAGGAAGTTGGTCAGATGCAGAAGGACAAAGCGGCAGAGGACAGCCGCTTTCACCCGACTGCATAGACTGCGTTACACATTTAATTATGTCCTGATGATCTTCTAATGAGTTCATTTATTGAGCACTTCATCCAAATTCATTAGTTCGTTCGCGACCATGGTGTAAGCCGCGAGGGTCGGCGGGTCGAGTGATTCGTCCGCGTTTGATTCGCCTACCTCGAGCAAGTCATCAGCATCGTCGGGGGCGGCTTTATAGCTGGCGAGTAATGCGTTGAAGCTGGCGCGAGCAATTTTCATTTCCTCGGGTCGAAGTGGCCGGGATAGCAATCGTTCAGCCATGAAATCGACTCTGGCTTCCTCGGTCGAGCAGACTTCTTTCAGAGAGCGTTGCGCCAGAACGCGGGCAGCCTCGAGAAATTGCGGGTCGTTCAAAGTCGCCAGGGCTTGCAAAGGCGTATTGCTTCGCTCACGGCGCACGGTGCAGGTCTCGCGGTTGGGCGCGTTGAAAATCTCCATGGTTACGGGCGGCGCTTGCCGTTTCCAAAAAGTGTAAAGGCTTCGCCGATACAATTTGTCCCCTGAATCGCGCTTGTAAATGCGGGTGTTGCTGACGTCCATCGCAATCGCTTCCCATACGCCATCCGGCTGATACGGTTTGACGCTTGGCCCGCCAATCTTTGGAACAAGCAAACCGCTCGCAGCCAGCGCAGCGTCCCGAATCATTTCGGCATCCATCCGATAGCGTGTTCCGCGGGAGAGCAGCCGGTTGGCTGGGTCCCTGGCGAGTTTGTCGGGTTCGATGACCGCGCTTTGGCGATAAGTCGCCGAGGTCACAAGCAGCTTAAACAATTGCTTCACATCCCAGCCCGATTCGCGAAAATCCACGGCCAGCCAGTCGAGCAATTCCTGATGAGACGGCATCTCGCCCGTGACGCCAAAATCTCCGGTCGTTCTAACGATTCCAGCGCCAAACACTTCCTGCCAGAAACGGTTTACAGTGACGCGGGCGGTGAGAGGATTTTCCGGCAGCAACAGCCATTTGGCAAATCCGAGCCGGTTGGTTGGGAAAGTCTCCGGCATTGGAGGGAGAGCGGCTGGAGTCGCCGCGGTGACTTTGTCTTTGCGTTGGGTGTATTCGCCGCGGTTAAGAATGAACGCAATCGCCGGCTCATCTTTCTCCTGCATTACATGAGTGATCGAGCCACGGGCCTTGATCTCAGTTTCTTCACTGCGCAGGCCAGCCAACCAGATATTCGCGGCCTGGAATTGGCCGTCAAAGAAATGAAGCCACGCGGTGTAGAGTGTCTCGTCGTCATCCTTGGATTGGTTCTCTCCACGCCTGGCGAGGAGCCACGCGGGGCGCGATGCCTGCAACCTTCTGACTTCGTCCAGGGATAAAACGCGACCGTATATGCGCGCGTCCTGCAAGCCGGCGTTTTCCAGCGGCGACGAATAGTTACGCTGCCCGAATTTGAAAGGAACTCTTGTCCGAATGGTTCCGTCAAGTTTGTCGTTTTGAGCGCTGGTTTCCTGCCGCTCACCATCGATGTAAACCTTCACGCCACTGGCTTTGGAAGAGCCATCGTAGGTCACACAAATATGGTACCAGCGGTTCGTCTCCAGAACTTTGGTCGAGTTCACTTTCAAAGCATTATCGGGCCACTTACTCACGATGTGGGTTCCGGGTTTTCCGCCGTCGAGCCAGAAATCCCATCCACGATAATCATTTTTATCGTCCATGCGCGCGAAGATGGCTCCATCTTTGTCCTTGTTCAGGCGGAGCCAGGCCGCGAGGGTGAAGGCCTGGTCCCGCTCGAAATCCCCAACATCGGGAATTTCAGGAGTCGTCTTCGAGCTGGTCGTAAACGCCCTGGCAGCCACAATTCCTTCCTGCCATGAAGCAGCATTTGTCCCTACCGGCAGGCATCGTTCTTCGCCGGAGACGGTTGCTTTCAGGTCCTCGCTGCCGTCCGCCAGCGAAGCACGCAGCTCGGGCTCGTCAGAGGGGATCTGGCGGGAAAACGTATCCGGAGTCGCCCCTGGAAGCCATGATTCAAAATCTTTCCGCGCTTCCTCTGTGCGACCGTCCACTTTCGCCTTAGCGCTTTTCTTTTCGGGGGAAAGGGCGTCCCATCGCGCTCGATCCGAATCGGTGGGTATGACAACGACAGGCGCGGTATCTTTGACGTTCCCGTCCATTGCTTTCTGGGTCGTGTTATTGAAGAAAGCGGACATGGAATAGAACTCTTTTTGAGAGAGGCGGTCGTATTTGTGATCGTGACAAACAGCACAGCCTGCGGTCAGACCGAGCCAGACCTGGGAAGTCGTTTCGGTCCGGTCGCGCGTGTAGAGCACGTAATATTCGTCCTCAATCGCGCCGCCTTCGCTGGTCGTGATGTTGCAACGATTGAAACCGCTGGCAATTTGCTGTTCACGATGTTGTTCCGGAGTGTGGTATGGCAACAAGTCGCCCGCGAGCTGTTTAACGGTAAATTGATCGAACCGTTCGTTCTGATTAAATGCATTGATCACCCAATCGCGATAAGGCCAGATTTCTCGATAGTTATCAATATGGATGCCGTTGGAATCAGCATAACGCGCCGCATCCAGCCAGTAGCGGGCCCGGTGTTCGCCCCAATGTGGTGAAGCCAACAAGCGATCCACCATTTTCTCATAAGCATTTGGCGATTGATCTTCGAGAAAGGCCTGGACCTCTTCGAGCGTCGGCGGCAGACCAGTCAGATCCAAACTGACCCGGCGCGCCAGGGTGCGGCGATCCGCTTCCGGTTCGGGGGTGAGGCCCTCGTTTTCCAATCGCGCCAGAATGAAGGCATCAATCGGATTGCGAACCCAACGGCGGTTTTGCACTTGAGGCAATCTCGGACGGGTCGGAGCAATGAGGGACCAATGGGGTTGATATTGTGCGCCACCCGCAATCCATTGCTTTAGAAGTTCCTTTTGTTGCGTCGTGAGTACCTTGTGAGTTTTGGCTGGCGGCATGATGTCGTCGGGATCAGTAGCGGTAATCCGGCTGACGAGCGCGCTTTCGCCTGGCTTGCCTGGGACAATGGCCGGTTGACTGTCCTTGCGCGGAAGGATGGCATCCTCAAAGCGGTCAAGGCGCAGGCTGGCTTTGCGAGCGGCGGAATCCGCGCCGTGGCAGGGAAAGCAGTTCTCGGAAAGAATCGGCCGAACGTCGCGATTATACCCTGGCGTGCCTGCTCTCAGCCCCTGGCTAGCCAGAAGAAAAACAAGAAAGACGCGACCGAATTTCACACGCGACTTCATTAACTGCTATTAAACACAAAATCAAAATAATTGCAATGCTGCGTAACGACGAAATATCGCAATAACAAGACGAATTGAACGCTAGGTATTTGACGGATTGAGGGCATAATTGCTTCAAAGGTTTTCGGTTGGCACGGAAAGAGTTTTTTTGGGTTCCCAATCCACTGGAGCAATGGACCGAATCGAGAAGGAGGAGAGGACGATGCTGCGGCTGGTCTCCGACCCAGCCGCGGTCCGCGGTCACGGAAAGGCTATCGACGGTTAATGTAGCCAATCCCAAGAGCGATTGCGCCGCCAACAATTAATCCTCCGGCGACATAGCGAAGGGCCGGATATGTTTTCGTCGTGGTCGAGGTCGCCGTGAAATTACCGACGCGAAAAACCTCCTGTTTGTTTTCAATTCCAACCTGGGCTAAGAACAGGCAAATGAGACCCAAGATGATTATGGCAATGCCGGCCCAGGAGGTTTTGTTCATCATGTGAAATGACGTTAGCGGGTTATCTGAACAAAAGAAAGGCCGCGCAGACAATCAGAGTTGGTATGAGCGCGCCAAAGAACAACTTTGCCGCGGAAATACCGTCCGGAAAGAATTTGGCGAGGATCGATTGGCCCGCCGGGTTGGGGGCGTTGGCGATGACGGTCAGGCCGCCACCAGCAACGGCTCCGGCGACAACGGCATATTTTAGCGAGGGGCTGAAGCCTGGCACGAGTGAAGCGAGGTAAGTGATGGCGGCGTTGTCATTGAAAGCGGTGAGGGCGGCCGCGCCGAAGAATAGGGGAAGTTCGCTGAGGCGGGTGAGGACGGGAGCGATCCACCAGCCTTGAAGACCGCCATGGACCACCAGGCCGGCCAAAAAGAAACCGACCAGCAAAGCGGGCCGAAGCGACAGTTGGTGTTGGTGGTGTTCCGTCGCCTGCGTGAACGCGATGTAAAAAAGAAATCCGCCGATGAACAGCGCCGGAAAATGATTGTTCACAACTGTCCAGAATAGAAACGCCAGATGGACTAAAGTAACCCAGAGCGGGATAGCAGTGGCTGTCGGCTCGCTACTGGAAGGCGCCTCTCCCCTGCCCTGCTCCCTCGACGAAAGAGAGACGAACTCGCACCGAAACCTTAGATAATAGACCAGGTTGGCGACTAGAATTCCAATGACGGCTTTCCAGCCGAATTCGGTGAACATCCGCGTCATGGTCCAACCCCATTTTTCAGCAACCATGAGCACTGGGGGTGCTGCGAAATGCGTAAGCGTGCCGCCAACAGAGATGTTAACGAACAGCAATCCGAGCGTCGCGTATGCGAATTTTGGACTCGGTTTCCGGTTGTAAAACTTCTCGCCCAGCAGCAGCGCGGAAATGGTCATGGCCGCCGGCTCGGTAATAAATGACCCAAGAATCGGACCAACGGTGAGAATTGAAAGCCACCACGCCGCTGGCGAGCCTTTCCCCAGGGCCGCCAGCAGCGCCATCAATTGTTCCGAAAGTTTAAGGACCGGCCGGCTTGCAGCCATGGTCATGATGACGACTACAAATAGCGGCTCGGTGAAGTTCAGTCCGTGCCCGATGTAATCGCTCGCCTGCGGCCAGCCTTTGGATAGAGTGATCGCGATCAGCAATGGAACAACCCAGATGCCGAAGACGGCTTCGATCTCGCCCAGGAAATGAAATATCTGCGCTTTGAAACTGACTTCCTTGCGGGAACCCGGGGGCGGCTTTCGGCCAGATTTGGCGAGTCGCTCCTGATGTTCGTGTTCGAAGCGATGGGACAAGCGAAGGAACGTCGGAGCGGCGAACGTATGCGCGATGGCGAGGAAGAAGATTAGCGTCGCGACAAGATTGAAGGGATCGGCGGTAATGCGGGCTTGGAGGACGTCGAGGAGAGAGGCGTTCTCGGGTTGAGGGGCGTAGGCGGGTTCGGATAACGCAGCGGCGACGGTCGGAGATGCTGTCAGCACAATGGCAAACGTGAGAAGGCAAAGCAGGGCGAGTTTTCGGCGGAATGATTTGTTTCCCACAGCCACGGCGGGACTGTGGCTGAGAAAGTTTGGGTGCTCCAGTCTGAAAGAAAGACAAGAACAATGAGAAGAATAGGAAGCATGAGACGAACAAATGACCTTAATGTCGCCGACTGTGATTGGGTCGTGACAAAGCGGGCCTAATTTGTAAGTGTCTATGCGTCGTGAACATGGAGTGGTATCCAACCGCAGGCGCCTGGAAGGTGAACCAAAAGATTGGTTTGTTGTGCAATACACTTCTGCTTGCGAATTTCCTAATTTTTGGCGGCGGAAGCATCAAGGCCGCTCAACCGGTTAATTTGGAGAGTCCGATTGGTTTTTTCACAAATGTTGCGTCCAGATTGCTTCGATCGGAATTGGGCGTGGAGCTGAATCGGATTCAGATTTACCCGACTAATCAATACACGCCTTCAGTGCATCGGCTTTTGCAAGTGACGGCGAATGTTTACGATGCGGCTACGAATCGCCCGATTTCGGATTATCCTTTTGTGCCGTCGGTTTTTCGACCGTTGTTCACGAATGATGGAGGGGCGATTTATATCTGTGGCTACGCCGAGGAGACGGGAACGAATCTGTTGAACGCAACAATGCGGGATGTGGCGGATACGGCCGACCGCGCCGCATTGCAGGCAACGGATATGGTTTATGGCGTGCCGGTGATTGTGGGCGCGAAAAAGGGATGGCCAAATTTCAATGAGTTTGGGTTGCAGAATGATATTATTGTGAGCCGTGCACTTTACTTCCACCGAACCGGTTCATCCCTCAATACAAACCAGGTTTACACCATAGGGATCTCCAACTCGTTTGGAGTCGAGGCATGGAATTCGTACAGCGCGGCGTTTGCGAGGCCGTTGCAGATGATTGCATCAGTGGATGTGGCGATGTCGGCAACTAATGAGGCTGGGATTCCGATTGGGCCGGATGGTCTCGCGTTATCGAATACATACTCGGGAACGGTCGTGACGAATATTCCGGCGACAACCTGGAGCGGCTTTGCCTCCGCCACATCAGCAGTTTCGTTCATCGTGCCGGTCGTTACGAATTATCGGTTTTTAAGCAATTCTCCCTACGCGTTCACGAGTAATTCTTTCACAAATGGAACTGATCCGGTGAATTACTTTCGGAATCTACAGTTGCGAGTAAATATGAGGACGCGGGTGCGTTACGCCCTGGTGGACCTTAGTGTGAATCGGCTAGTCGATTATGTGAATTTGAGTTCGTCTCAAGACCCAATAGACCCAATAGATTTGGGCGACCTTCTCAAGCGAACAGATACCGGAGCCGACGCGACGTGTAATGGCAATTTCAATGGGGAAATCGGGAGTCTATTTTGCACGAACCGGGTTACCGGTTCATCGAGTGTTTCCGTGCCGACATACGGCATATTGAATCAATTCGCAATTTCGATAGGGAGCGTGCAAGTAAGCCCGACTTTCTGGAATATGTACAACACAGTCGCGGTAGATCAAAATTCCTCCGTAAACGCATTTAGAAACAGGATTTTCGGTGTAGATCCGACTCTCGATTTCGTGGCGCCTTTTTCGCCCAAGCGAACGATACATAACAATACCTCCTGGCAAGCGAATGATCCTCTTGTCCATTACGAGATTCCCGATCTCGTAGATTATTTTAGCGGTAAAAGGAGCATCTCTTTTGATCAGGATATTTTTAGTTCCGCCCTGCCGGGTATTGGCGGATCAACACCGTTGAATGGTCACTATCGTCCTTGGGGTGGGAATCCACTCAGATCTCTCGATACATCTCCACCTACCGCGACTAGGCTCGTCGTAAAAGACCCCCGAGTGACTAAATCGGACGCATGGAATTTTCCAACGAACGAATATCCGAGTCTCGACTGGATTGGCCAAGTTCATCGCGGAACGCCATGGCAAACGCTGTTCCTGAAATCCACGAACGTTGATTTGATGACGTGGCAACTGTGGACCGGCGTGACGAATGTGACCGAGGCGCAGTTGACGATGCCGACGAATGATTGGCGCGTCGTGAGCCTGATCGTTTCGATGTTGAATACGAACGACCCGCATCGTCTTCTTTGCGTTAATCAGCCAAACGCGGACGCATGGCGCGGAGTCTTGGACGGCTTGTTCGTGCTGACCAACACAACGTCTTCGCAATACGATACGCTGGTGATGTCCTCGAATTCGCCGCAGGCCGCATTTATCGCGACAGCGCTGGATGCAAACCGTGCCACTCAGACCGACCGATATTTCCACGATGTCGGGGACGTTTTGGCGACGCCTGAACTCAGCACGGCTTCCCCCTGGCTGAACACCAGTAACACAGTGAATTCGGGAATTACGGATGAAGCGTATGAAAAGATTCCCGGCCAACTCTTGTCGTTACTACGACAGGATTCATTCGGCGTGATAACAGGAACCGACGGAACATTGCATGTTAGGTTCAGTGGGATGGATGGTTACGCATACGGAGTGCAGGTATCATCGAATTTCACTGATTGGACGACGGTCAGCACGAATTATCCGAGCGATGGTTTTTTTGATTTCGCGGGGAGTCCGTCACAGGATTCTCCTCGACGGTTTTATCGGTCACTTCTTTTGCCGTGAGAAATTAGCGAGGCCAAGGAATCGCAGGAGCCGCAGAAAAGCGGCAGAGGACAGCCGCACTCCAAAACCTGGCGGAGTTGCGACGTCATAAGCGAACGAACCGTCTCGCAATGAGATGGCGCGCGTGCGAATTCGGCGGGACGCAAAAGCTCTTGCTTGACGGAGTTGAGGATGTTGGAACACCCTTGCCGACGCTGCGCCCGTTTTTCAACGCGGTTGCGCGGCAAGAAAAACCACAAGAACAAAAATCTATTTTATGCCAAAATTTGTAGTTACCAAAGTGACAGTTCGGCGCGAAGCTTCGACGACGCAATATCTGAGCAATGGCGCTCATGCGGATGATTTGAAGGAGTTGCTGAAGGGAATCGGAGATATGAAAAGCTGGGTATTCAAGGAAACCGGAGGAAAGATCACGGCGGCCTGGCCCGAGGTGCCGGGACATCCCGGACACGTGGATGGATCGGATTGGAAGATGTATGTGGAGCGGGGGAAGCAGACGGTGGATCGTTTGATGATTACGGGGCGCAAGTACACGACGGTGCCAAATAAGTCGAAGCCGGACCAAATAAATGTGGAGATTTCATGCAATGCGTTTTTGGAGACGGATACGCACTAAAACCCGTTAAATGGGTAGAATCGTTGAATCGTTGAATCGTTAAATCGGAAAGCGGGAAAAATCGCTCTCCGGCGCTTATTTCTTTTCGGGTTTCATAAAGAACCCGGCGAATGAGATGCGCGCGTTTTCGCCCGCATCCGCAGTGACCTTAGTCACGAAGTGATAGGATTCGGGATGAATGAAAACGATGCGATTGCGCTTGGGAAAAATGCATTGGGCGAAACCGGGATCCCAGACGAAGGCGTTTTCGTCCTCTGAATCGAGCCATTTCTTTTTGTAATAATCGTGGACGTTGCGCGGAGTCTTGAAGTCCTGTAGCGCTTTGCTGGCGCTTGGGTCAATGAACATGAGGAGGCCTCCCCAATGAATATCCCAGTGCGGATTCAGAAAATAGGTGAACGCACCGGAATAAACTCCGCTGCCGTCATCGTGGAGTGAGAGCGCCGTGTCGCGCGGGTAAATCCAGGACGTGACGGAGTACCGATCCCAATCGATGCCGCGATTGCCAATGACAGCGGCTGCCTCGGCTGAAACCTTGCCCATATTCTCAGCGAAAAGATCGAGATTCGTATTGGTCGGATACGCCCAATCGGGTTTTGGATCAGGGCATTTCGATTCATCTGCAAAATGGAAGAGATTGAATTGGCTACGAAGTGGAAAGCCGTCGCGCAGACGCCAGACGCGCTGAATCCTTCCAGTGGTGTTGATGTGTTCGTAATCGGCGGTGCAGGCGTAGTGATAAAGTTTTTGGTAGACGTCATCGGGAAGAAAATCGTCGAAGACGATGCCGTGGACTGATTCGAAAACTTTGCGGGGTTGGTGGCGGTGGCCGTTTGCGGAAGAGGGAGAGACAGTGGAAACCGTTGAAACGGTTTGGGACTTTTCATTTAGTGGATCCACCTCGCTAAAGCGAGGTGTTAATGAGAGGGAAGACAGTTTCTTCGGGGAATGAGGATTGGATCTGAAGCGGGGATACTGTTTACCCTCGCGTGCTCGTTGATAAAGAGCTTTTTTGCGAAAATCGACGCCGCTGTAGCGTTGATATTCAGCGAGGGTCCTGGCTGAGCCGAGGCCGAATTTTTCGATGTCATCAAGAGCGGCGGCATCGGCAGGCCGCTCGCCGGTCAGCAAGTAATGCACGCGGCTATGTGAGCGACGGTTCAGCGCTCCCCAATCCCTATGATCTTCAAAATGAGTTTTCCGATATTTGCGGTCCCAATTGGTGTAGAGGACGGGCATGTTCGGATAGAAGAGGTCCCAGCCATAGGTCCACAGGCGCACGGCGAGAGTGATTTCTTCTCCGTGAAAATAGAGATTGGGATCGTAAGGCACTTCGCGAATCACGGCTGAGGGCGCAAACAAAAAACACGCGCTGCAGAACACGCCGCGAATGAGCGCCTTCGGAGCGTTCTCGACTTCTATCCCGCGCCCTTCCATGGTCAAAATACCGTCCCGATCAAACTCTTTTGCGCCCATCGCATAAATGTGACCGGTATAGAGTTTATCGGGTGGCGTATAGGCCGGCGGATAGCAAGTAATGACCGGTTTGGGCGAACCGGCGTGGCGCGACATGGAGATGAGTTTTTGATCCCAGTCGGGCTCGAAGCGCGTATGGCTGTCGATTTGAAGTGTGTATTCTTCGCCCCGCCAGAGCTGTTGGGTGTGCGAGCGCGCCCAGCAGACGCCTTTGCTGAAACGAGCGTTGAACCGTTGTGTGCGAACCTGGTTTGGACGCGTTTCAAAAAGGAAACAATGATCGTCCTCGCCAATGACATATTGCCACGCGATGCCGGCAAAGATCCGCTCCGGATTGGTGGCCTTCTCGAACATGTCTTTCAAGGTCCATTGGCATTCCGGATCGCGGTAGGAAGCGATTTGGACAAAAATGCGTTCGTTGAGGCCTGGCAGTTGATTCCAGTCTTCGGCCCGCGGACCACGCGCGCGATTAAGAGTAATAAGCTCGTTGCCGTTTCTATTGCGCAACTTGAGACGCGCTTTATCCATCGTAGTCGCGCCGTTATACGATCAAAGCGTTTGCAGAATTTCGCGTGCCACTGAAGGTGATATTAATCATTGCACGACGAAGATATGGCCTTTAAAGAGGTCAGGCCCGAGTTCTTTGTCGAAGAATGCCTCGATCAGGTAATCCTCGAGCTTGGCGTTGGGATCTTTCGCGGGAAAGCTTTTCTTAAAATTAGGCAGTGTCACGGCGTGCAAATTGCCTTGATCGTTCTTTGTCCGCGAGAATGGCGGCCCGATTTTGACTTTCACGACCTTGGACGGTGACCCTGGAGGCGTCACTCGCACCGTGGCCGAGAAGTCGTCGATTTTGCCTTCGCCCACTGATGCAACGGTCAGCGTTAGCCTGTCGATACTCGCAGCGTAAACAGCGTCATTAGTCTCAAGGTCCCAGCGCGCCTGCAAGTCCTTTTGCTCGAACGTGTGCGGAGCGCGACCGTCGGTGCTGGGCGCCTCAGGGGTACCCTCCCGCAAGGCGGCCCAAGTCTGATTCCCAACGGTGCCATCGACTTGCAACTTATTTTTCTTTTGAAAAGCGATCACCGCGTTGTAGGTTTTTTGGCCGAAATCTCCATCAACGTCGACGGTATTGGCACCCAGCAGTAGATTGAGCTGTTGTTGAAGGTACTCGACCCAACCATCGGAGCTTTTATCCCCTTTTCGAAGGGTTGGTTGGCGCGAACCCGGAGGCGCAACAAATGCGGGTTCGGGTTCGGGCGCGGGTGAAGGACCAGGCGATGGGCTTGGTGATGGACTAGGCGAAGGACTCGGGGAGGGATCGGGTTTAGGAGCAGGTCCATCGCCACCGCCGGAAATGGTGAAGGCGACGGGAACATTTTCGTCGTCCTGACCGATCTGAGCGACAGTGCGGAACCCCGCGCTCTGCGGTTCGGCCGGCGCTTTGGCAGTGTTCTTATCACCTTCCGGGTTATCCCATTCGCAACGCCAGATGGCGGCGGAGGGCGAACCGACTTCCCACGAAACGAAACCTTTGCAGCCCTGCTCCTTGCCGTGTGGCGTTTCGACCGAGATGAATTGGGCAGAAGCGCCTGGCTGAATGGTCGGCGGCGGGAAGTTGATGAAGTCACCGCGATCGTGACCCTGGTCTGCGAGCGTCAGGACGAGTTTGGTGTTGTTGGTCACCGTGATATTGCAACTGGACTTGACGTCTTGAACGGGGCCAGTTCCGGGCTGCGGGCCGGGTCCGGGTGGCGGCTCGGTACCTGGCCTGGGAACGGGGCCCTTGCCTGAGATTTGAAATATGAAACTGTCGGCTTGTGGGTTGTCTGGCAGCGCCCGGACCTTATAAATAGCCGAATCGGCCTTGCCATGTTTATTGTCTCTGAATTCGGCGAACGCTGCTGAGTTGCTGCCAAGTAAGGGAATATCCTGGTCACGAGAGCGCTCCCAGCGAAAGAAGGCATGGGTCTCGCCATCAATCGTGTACTCGACCTGCCCTTCAACGCCGACCAGGAACGGAGCTTTGTTGACGACGACGAAGTCGTCCTTGCCACCGGGTGAAATCTTGAGTGGCGGAGCTTTCTCAAAGCCGTTGCCGTTCGGATTGTCGAGACTGAACACATCGAATTCCAAAGTCTGGTTCGTGTCGTTAACAATCTGACATTTGCAAGTGATTTTCGCTTTCGCGATAATGATGGGAATGATGATCGGCAGAACCGCAGCCGGAGCAATTCCCTCTTTTGATCCGGCGGGAGAACCGGCTGTTACTGTCTTGTCCCCGGCTGCTACTGTGTTGTTCCCAGCTATCACCGGCTTTTCCCCAACAGGTGCGCGGCGAACTATATCTTGTTGCAGCACGACGAGCTTGGGTTCGGGCGCGGCGGCTTCGGCAGTGCCACCGCCATCACCGGAACTGACAACTGAACCCAGTTTCTTCAGCCAGGCCCTTTGATCGGCGGTAAGTTTCGATTTGGCCCCTGTAGCCTTTGGTACTTCGATGCTCATGATTTGGTCCTTGCTTCGAATTTGGTTTAAGCTACGGCCAGGCCTTTTGAGATTGCCTGCGCAGCGCGGGTCAAGCCGCCGGTTAACTCGTCGGTAAAATTGGTTTTGACGAACGGGTTTTCGTCGACGACAACCGCCAAGGGTTTCACGTCCTTTATCGTATGAGCGATGATCGCCTTTGCGTGGGTCAATTCGGCCTTGCGCGTAGCTCCGTCTTTGGCCTCATTGGCCTTCGCCAGCGAATGGGCCAGTTTCAAACCGAAATTCTCAATCCGCGCTTCGAGTTTTTGCAGGTAGCCGTTGATTTCTTTGGTGAACTCGGCAGGTTCGCCGGCACATTGTGCGTGGATAGCTTTGCCGAGCGCCCGGACGTCCACCAGCAACGTCTTGCAGGTGATGTTCCAGGCTTCCGGCGCCTTGGTAAGTTCGGGAACGGATTTCGGGGCTGTGACTGCGTCGGTCACAGCGATTCCCGCAGAGGCACCCTCACGCGGGGGCGCAGTCTCGCCATCGCTCGATTCGTCTCCAACGCGGACGGCGTGTTTCTTGCCGGTATGAGTCTGGATTGCCAACTTAATCCTTGGCACAATGCCGCTGGAAGGAGTTTCCGGTTCAAAAACGACATGGCCCTCTTTGAAGTAGCATTGGCCGGTATGGAGGAATTTTTTGCTGCCGTTCGTGGCCTCCGTGAGCATCTCCTTATGTTTCGCAGAAATTTTCTTTGCGACCATCAATGCCGGAACTGGCTTCGCATCGCAGACGATAAATTCATAACGAAGGTCTTCATTGCTCTTGAGCTGTTGCAGCCCGAGGGTCACCAGTTTTCCTATCGGGCTGTCTTTGCCGAGGAGATCGTTCGCGTTTACAGACATATAGAATCTTTCCTAACTGCGCCAAACCATAACATTTTGGTTTTGAGGGCTTTACACTGGTCTTTTGACATGGAGGTTCTTAAACGGATACCGAAAATTGGGGCCGATTGTCAAGACCGGAACAAATCCGACGCCGAAAATTCGTGTCCCGAGGTCAAATTCACGATTATTCATTTGTGGGTATACGAAGAGCGAAACCAATCTTGCAGAACTCCGCCGCTTTCCTGTTTTTTCGGCTCTGCGCCCTTGGCAAACAAGCCTTGTTTAACTTACTTCACGGATTTTTTCGCCTCTTCGATCAGCTCCCAAAACTTCGGATTCTGTTGCAAGGCTTCGTCCTCCTGCATCTTCAAGCCGGAGCGAAATAGAAAATCCTTCAACGTATGGCGGCTGAGGATTCGATGCACGACCAAGCCAAGTTCGTGCCTCTCAAAGTAGACCCGATAATCACCCACGCGAAACCGTTGCAAAATTTTTCCCGCCCGCTCCAGTTTCCCAAATTGATCGATCTCCGTGTTCATCACTTGCTGTGGAAGGCCGCGAAATTCTCCGAGAATTTGGAGTTGCAGCTCCTTGGGCATTCGCGCCAGCTCAACGGCGCTGGTCGGGTTGAAAATGATTTGGAATGGACGCATTAAGAGCCGGCATTTTTCACCACTTCCACCGGATTAACAAGTTTGAAAAGCCCATTCAATACGTTTGGGCGATTCAGCGTTTCACTTAAATATTCGCCGCTGCACGATCATGTCAGAGCGGCAGGGCACGGTGTAGCGCGACGGTGATTTTGTCCGGAATGATAGTGTCGAGACTTCCAATGATCAAGGGCATGGAAATAGCGCACTCATTTGGCGAGTGTGATCAAAAAACCGCTAAAACATCTGTCAGCCCGAAACCGATTCGCTTGCTGTATGAGCAAAGCTAATTCTGTTTGGGACGGAAATATCTTCGGGCGCTGTGCTCTCCGATTCAGCGATTAGGCATCGTTTCACACGGCGGCTTTGCAAGGCAGCGTTTTTGGCTCTGCGCCGCATCTTGTCGGGTTGCGATAATGCGACGGCCATCGCGGTATCAGATGGGATCGCACTCTCTTGAATCGCCTTCTTTACATCTATCCGATTCGCGCTTTTGCGCCCTTCCTTCATGGCCAAATATCTCGCGCGTCGCACGGCGGCTTCGATTGCGGCCAAATACTTTCTGGAACTTTGCGCGTAGAGCGCCAGCATCTCGATTGACATTGTGTCGCCTTCTGGCAAGAACGACTTCGCGACGTTTTGCAAATCCTCTTTTCCGAGACTATCCGGCAACTTTTTGTATTTACCTATCCGCCCGATAAATTGCTCAGATGTCCAACTCGTTCTTTGTTCTACAATTCTTTGAGTTTGGATGAATTGAGGAGTTGTGACCAAGGCCACGGGCACGCCATAATTGACCAGGGCAGTCATGATCCAATTTACGCGGACAGGAAGCGCATATCGGTAGCTACTATTTGGCCAAAGGTAATGGGCTTCATCAAAAACAATGATTAAATCGCCGCCCTGCAAAACGTCTTCAATGCGATCTTGCAACTGGGTAGACTTCCAACTAAGCCCGCAAGGGATGCCTAATGCCTTCGCGATGGCTCGGAAAAATCCCGTCTCATCATTTCTCGAAGGGACTTGCACGTAACGTGCCCGGCCCTCGCGCTGGTCACACCAGTTTTTCGCCGCGAATGTCTTTCCAATTCTAGCCAGGCCATCAATCAAAACCATGCATTTAGACTCAAGGGCATAGTCTAGCTCCTCATTGATCAAAGCGCCGATCTCAGTCGTGACGGTTTGCGCTTTTGCTTCTGCGGAGCGGACCGATTTCCACTCGCGAATGCACTTAATCAAATCCGTAAAATACCAAGGGCCTTTGAATTCTAGCGCGGGATCGAGGCAAAGCTTTTCGAGAAAATGAGCAAGTTTATTGGCCGCTTCTTTGGGGGTAAGTATTTCCTCCAAAGCATAAGTGCTAGGGTGGCATTCGGACGATGGGCAATCGTACTCCGAAGGGGATACTTTCATATCACAAGCAAGGGGCAAATTTGGACCGTCCGCGCTTATTTCTTTGCGGATGGCTTTTACTTGCTGCGCGTTGTGAATTTGCCCCGGCCTCATTCCAAACTTGTGCATCGAAGCTGTGCCGAGACAGTCTGCAAATCGGGCAATCAGTTCGTTAGCCAGGCTGGCCAGCCCTCCGCGCATGTAAGAGAGTTTCTGCAAAAACCAAACGGTTTCTCGATCTTCAGCTTCATCCAACACACTGCATCTCAGAGCGATGCATTTCGCCGCCAAGCCTCGATCTAATTCCGGGCTTGAAGCATAACGCTCTTGCCGAAGGTCTGTGCCGGGTTTAGCTGTGCGTGTGTTGCTCATATTACTCTTCCTCATTTAGCAACTGTTGCAGTCGCTCGGCCGCTTCTAATGTTTCAGGCCGTCGAAATGCGTCGGCGGGCACCGCCATGTTTAATTTGCTGTAAGCAGTTCGCGCCCTGGCCTGTTGTTTCTGCGCTGTGGTTTGCTTGGCTTTTTGTTCTTCGATTTCCTTTCCAAGCTCCACTGTGCGCGTAGTTGCGAGCGTAATCCTGGACGGCATTGGAAATTTGGATTTTACCGCGTGGTATCGCGCTTTCATATACGATGCTTGATCTTCAATCCGCTGTAGCTCGCGCCCGAGTGTCTGCGAGGCTGGATCAATCAAGCATTCCAAGGCGCTCGGTTCATTGGATCTAGCGACGCAAATCGGATTCTCTCTTTCCATATTGGTGAGAACAATTGTTTCGGGATTTTCAGGATCGAACCATGCCAACACTTGATCACCCACCAAGTGCGCGATCTCTTTGCCGCGATAATTGAAGTGTTTTTTGCCGATTTGCATGGTTACTCCGTTCAACGTGACAGGCGCGGGCCGTTTGTCGTGGGCGGGCAGGTAGCGCACTGCGGCATTAAATTGCATTGGCGGGTCTTCGTGGTTTGCGAATTGCGCAAACGCTTGATCCGGGGACAGTCCGGCGAGAATTTTCCCCTGTTGCCGAGTCGCGTTGTATTGCTCTACGATTTCACCGAAGCGTTTGTTCCATTGGTCGTAAGAGTAAAAATGATCGAGGCAACCGGGCTTCCTCCCAGCTACAGCCGCCATTTGCTTGCGCAAGCTCTCTGGCGCGTCTTTCCGTTCTTGACGTCCGCAATATCCCGGATCGCCTTCCATCAAATCTTGCAGCAAGCCGCCGATTCGTTCGATTGTCTTTGACCGAGCGCGGATTGAGTGAATGAAACGGATGCCAAATTCGCGCAGGCCCTGGACTACTTCCTGCATTCCGATTGCGGGATCGCGGCCTTTGATGAGAGTGGAGCTTTCCCAAATTCCGCGCTCAAATTGCAGCACTTTCGGCACGCCATGTTCAGCGAAAACGTGAGTGCAAAGGCTTCGGATGGTGAGGCTGCTATAATTGCGATCTGGTTGGATCGACCATCCAAGAATTCGAAGCGTTCGGAAGTCCGAGAAAATCAAAATTTGCCCACGTGTCAGCGTGAACCATCCTTTGCTGTCCTCTACATAGAAATAAATTGGCATCGTGAAATCATCTGCCGTTATGCATTCCAGCGAGGCGATCCCGTCATAGTTTCGATTGACATGCCCTTTAATTTGATCGAATGCTCGCGGACCTTGGTGCATCACGGTAAAGACCTCGACTTCCGCCGTTACATCGTCGCGGATGCTTTCCGGGACGTGTGATTTCGATTCGGCTTTTTCCATGTAGCGAGCGCGGACTTTTTGAGAGAAACCCTTTTCAAGCAGTTCGCGCCAGGCGGGGGCAATGTCCCCACGATATTTGAACACAGCGCGGTGAATGAGCATGTCGCGATCTTCCTCCGTCAACTCAAAAGCCGATCCGTTGTTTGCTCGCCCATCTGCAAGGGCTTTCGGATCGAATTTGCTCAATTGCCAGCGCTCAAGTTTGCGCTCGAACGCCTTCAAAAGTGCGTCTTTGCTCGCCGCTAGGAATGGGGCTTTCGCGAAAAGATATTTTCGCATCCGCCGCGCGGCCTGTTTTGGAGAATGTCCACTGCTGATAATTCGGCTGTATTGGAGCAGCGCACATGTCCAAATTCCGCGCCTTTCAATTTCAGTTGGCGGATTGCTGCATAGCGAAATGAAGCTGGATAGCTCATCAAAATCCGGACCCGTCTCCGCTTGCATCAGTTCGCTTTTGGCCGGTAATCGATCTGGAAGATAAATTTCTATCCGCTCCCAATCGTTTGCGCCAGCGTCTCGGTCTAGCGTCCGTTGGATCATCTCGCGCAAATGCCTGGCACTAATGCTCGCGCCAAACTCACGCTGATAATCTTCCAGGCCAATGCGCTCTCGATCTTCCACAGAGAAGACAGCATTGCCAATCATGCGCAAGGCGCGGCCCAAAGCAGATTTCAGCTTGCGGGCTTTGCTTTGGGATTCCTCGGGCCATCGTGCGAAAGGGGTGGCCGGTTGCCAGATACGGCCGCATTCTAAAAGCTCTTCAAGTTCGATCTGTTGCTCCCTGGCTTCCGCCGTCAGTTCGCTCCGCAATTTCTCGGGCAAGCTTGGAATCGTCCAGGCATCCGCATCGTTCCCTTTAATTACCAACTGGCCGCAAGGTTTCACGCTTCGTAGCAACCACTGCACCGCCTGGCGATTTCTTCCAAGCGCCTTGGCGATCTGGCCCGCTGTGAATAGGTTGGCGGCTTGCTCGTGCATCAGTTTTCCAATTGACGGCGAATGGCGCGGATTGTCTCTAGCACCATGTCGTTGATCCTCGCCAGTTCCCGAGATTGGTTTTCCAGCCTCCTGGTTTCCGCAGTCTCCTTTTCCAAAATTGCGCGGAAATCTTTGAAGGTCATTTGCTTCGATGTTTTGGAATTCATTGGCCGGAAAAGTTGCTCCGCTAAATCGAGCCAAAAAATTTCCGCGCTCGAAAGTTTACAAATCTCTAGCTCGTTTTGAACAATGGCGGCTGCGACTCGCCAAGCGCATCCGCAGCTAAGAATGCCGATGCAAAGATGAGGCCCTCCCGCTACGTGGGTGTGAGATTTAATCTGTTCGCTTTCAAAACGCTTACTCAGGGAATGCTTCAATCCCTCCGCGATCAAATAGCCTGTCGCGCTTGCTTGGAATGCAATTACGCTTTCGATCCAGTCGTCGCTTTCAAGTTCGGTGGGTTCTGCAAAATTCGTGCTCATTATCGGGTTCCAAGGGACTTCTGTTTCAGATCAACGTTGGTTAATTTTCGGTCTAGCTCTTTGTATAACGAAACGAGCTTGTCGATGTTTCCGGAGGCCGTCGCAAGCGCTCGCGCAGCGGCCTTGTGCGCCTCCTCGTTTGAACCGAAGTAACTTTCTATGGCCTTGGCATTGGATCGTGCGGCTTGATCAACGTTCGCAGCGGATTTGATCATCGCGTCCGTCCCCGCAAGTGGTCTTCCCTGGCTTTGCGCAGTAGAAGCGGCCTCGCCGCGCAGCAACGTTCTTTCGGTGGCCGCCGCATCAACGATCCGCTTGAAGTCAGGATGCTCTTGAAGCTCGGCTAATGCCTCTGCATTAAGCGTGCCCGATTTCAATCCCTCGACAATGCCTCTGCCCGCCTGCCTCTGTTGTATCGCCGGGCCTTCAATGCCGATTTGTTTTTGCAGCGTTCTAATCCCTTGCTCGTTCGCTATGGACGCGTCCCTTGCGATGGTGGCTCTCGGGCTTAAGAATTCCAAATCCACATCGCCCTGGTTGGCGAACTTTTTCATTTCCTCTATTGTCCGTTTTGCCTGACCTGTTGCCTCACGGGAAAATGACACCGTAGGATCGGATCAAATGCTGATTCGTTGCCTCACAGCAGAATAACACCGTAGGTTTAACCGCTTTCAGTCTTCTCTTTAAGAAGCTTATCCATTTCGGCTTCAGCTTCCTTAAGTTTCGTTTCCTCCGCCCCCGAATCATCTTTCGCCCCCTTAACTTGACCTTCCACTTTTTTGGCCGGGCTCGTCGTCATGGCCCCAAGCCCCCTCCTTTTGAGTGCGGCGATTTCGGAAGCTTGCGAGTTTATGTTTGTCTTCAGCGATTGCATTTCTTTTTCACAATCCTGAATTGTTTTGCCCTGGCTTTCAACGCCATCGAGCACCTTTTGCCGGAATTCGGTTTCGGTCATATATTTTGAAGTGTTTAAATTCGGTCCGCTGGTTTGTTTACCGTCGAACCTTCGCAGGATATATGCTTCCGCCGTCCGCGCCTTATCCTTGGGAACGAGCGCGGGCTTGTGTCGAGTCCCCCAGGACGTTTCTGCTTATGCTTCTTCCTGAATTCGCCGACATTTTGTCGGCTGTCTTTTTTGGTTTTGATGTTGGATAGCAACGCCGATTCCCTCGGAAATGCTAAGCGACCAGCCGAGGGACTAAGGTCGCCTAACGCACCGGCGTTGAAATTGATTGGAGCGCAAATTATTATAAAGCGGCGCGAAGCCCTTTAACTAGCGAAAGGAAGTTTGACGCACTGGGCGAAAGGAAAATGTTTGTTAACTGTTGCCCCAAAAGATTCTGAACATTCCAAAATCCTTTGCCTTTAACCCGTATTTCGCGCGTCGAAAGCGAATGGCGAGACCAGATAAATGTCTCAATTTCCAATGCGCCCTTATGCATCTCGATTTGCAGATTTGCCAGCATCTGAGCCCGCGTCTCGACTTCTGCAAGATCGCAGGATACATCGGCAGCACCAACCGGCACTTGATCGCGAAATAGAAATCTGTTTTTGGGATTGGTCGTCATTGAAGTTCGAACCGTTTCCATGCGCGATCCTCGGCTGCGAAAATAATCTGCGAGTTATCGCTCAGGCCTCGGCTTCTCAGGGCTTGAGCGATAAGCGCAAGGGCTTCGTTCAATCGACTTGTCCGCAAGTGGAAGCAATGAAGGATCGCAGGATGGTATTTCGAGCCGTCAAAACTCCCTAGCCCGGCGCGGGAAATCAAGTCCCGAACATCGGAAGGGTAGCCGGGATATTTCCAAAATGCCGCGCATGAACAATTTTCAATGATTGCGACCGTCAGGCCCAGGGGCGCGAGCGTCTCGTAAACATTGTGCGCGTCGAAATTCAGATCGACGCGGTTGATGGCGATCTTTGGAGTCTCGGCATGTTCTTCGCGCGTTTCAATCTGTGGGCGCGGCATGTCTGAAATCGAAGCGTATTTCATTGCTCGCGTTTAAGGGCGTTGTATCGCGCCAAAAGGGATTTACTTTCGCGCTCGCCAAGCAGCACGCGGCGAAGATGGGAATACGTGCAGCCCAATTCGCGGGCCGCGCTGAACCATCCTGGGCGGAGCACTGACTTGCGTTTTCGTTTGGCTTTTTGGCGGGCCATAGGTGCATGGTTTCATGAATCTGTGAAATGTCAAACCCTTTTTGATTTTATTTTTTCATAGGAATAGCGACCATTCTCAGGTGCCGAGAAAAGTCCCTTTACCTCAAAGCGAGGTTGAAATCTGCAAACGGTTAAGAGAATTTCGTCTCAAAACAAAGTTGTCTCAAGCCGCTTTCGCAAATGAGATTGGCATTGATAGCGCGCGGCTTGGAAGTTACGAGCATGCACGTGCGCCAGTGCAATACTCACTATTCGAAAAGGTGGCTGCTATGTTCAAGCTGAGCGCGTTCTGGCTTGCTACCGGCAAAGGAGACCTGGTTGACATAGGCCCGATTCCGCCCTCAGAAATGCTAGGGATGCGCGATGGGGCGCTTTTCAGCTTTGTCTATGAAATGGAACTTGCGTCCGGTGCGGAATATCACGATTACGGAAAGCTTCCCTTCCCGTTGCATTTCAATGGTGATCGCTCCGCTATTTTGGAGGACTTGCGAGAGAACCTAAAAGCCTGGCTTAGTCGTGTTCCTGATGCCCGGTTGGATGAATTCTACCAGCGGCTTGTGTTTCGCGGGCAGGCGTTCTCGTCTGTTTATGGCAATGATGTAATGTCCCAGCTAATAGAATCGCGCCTCGTTGCCGAGCTTGGTAAAGTCCTATTGACAAATCCTTCGGAAAAGCATACAACGGGCGATGTAATGAAACCGATACCTGCTCTCAAGGATGTTTTGGGCGCTGTCAGAAAAGCTACTGCTGAAAGGGGAGAAAGAGCGCAGCTTGCGAGGCGTCTCAAAATTTCTCAGGCGAGTCTATCGGAATGGCTGCGCGGCGAATCAGAGCCGGGCGGCGAAATCACGCTTCGTCTCTGGAAATGGGTCACAGGTTCGAAGCGCGAACACTAAAACAAAAGCCCCGAGCGTGCTCTAACACGCCCGAGGCGACAGACCCAACTCAGGAAGATCAATGTATGAAAAACCAAAGTCAGGCCCGCGCAATCCATAGCAAAAAGAATATGGTTGCTCAATCAGAAACCAATGCCGCGCCTATCGTCGATTTGAACATTGTCGAAAAATCCTCCGCGCCCCCTGCGGGTTGGACCATCGCCGAAGAGTATAAAATCGTTTGTCTGCGCGAGATAGCTGTTGAGATGGCCCCTGGCGACCATCCGGGCTCTGTTGCTGAATATTGGAACGCAGTAATAGCCACGCATCCATATTTCAATCCCGAGTGTGAATGCTTCGTCGTTTTGCTTCTCAATACGCACCGAAAAATAAAAGGGAACCATCTGGTATCTATTGGCACGCTTGATACTGTCCTTGCCCATCCTCGGGAAGTTTTCCGGGCTGCGGTAGTCTCGGCTTCATCCGCCATAATTCTAATGCACAATCACCCAAGCGGAAATTCAACGCCGAGCGATGCAGATATAAGGGTCACCCGCGAGTTGTTAAGAGCGGGACACATTCTGAAAATTGAAGTGTTGGACCACGTCATCATGGGCCGTGCGACCAGCGAGCGCCCGTGGGGTTACACTTCGTTGCGCGAACTGGGATACTTCTACGGCGATTATGCTCCTGGCTACATAGCAGAAAAGCCAGCGCGATTGAACAAAGCCGCCCGCAACCGACTAGAAGCGCTGGGTTGCAAACTGTGAAGCGTCTCTCAAGAGTTTCCAGGTGAACGCCCGCCGATTGGCGTTCACCGTTTCGAGGCATGGAATCGGTAAACCAAAAACAAAATCAAATATATGAGCCAAGAATTAAAACTGCCTCTATCAGTAACCAGCAAGTTGAGACGGTCGAAAGTTGGGTGTTTGTCAATTGATCCGTTCTATCTGTGCTGCGCAAAATGTGGCGCGAAATGGTCGCCGAATCTTCAAAGCGGCGGCAAGCTTCCCAGGGGATATTCGAAGTGCCCCAATGGGTGCAACTGAACCTTTAGCGGCGCGGCCTGTTCGGGCCGCGCCCCCCCTTAGACTTTTTCATCAAGCCGGAAAGAGGCTTTCAAGGCTATTGAATTAGCTTTTCTTATAACCCGCCAAGCGGATCGCCCTTCAAAATAGTGCTGTAGAATTCTATACAGCAAAACCCGACCTTCATATTTCAATTGAAATACGCCTTGCACCTTGCACGTCCCGAGACTTGCGGTGATCATGTCCGGAATGGGGGGTGCAAGTCGCACCTGTATAGCATGAAACCCCTTGCACGTCGAAACCGGACACCCCCTTCAAAACCGGACACGTGCAAGGGGCTATTAACCCACGTAAGTCGTTGATAGCCGTAGTCTTCCACCTTACTTACTGGTAATTCTGGATTCCGGACATAATCAACGTCGGGACTCAACGGTGTTGAACGGGTGGTAGCGCGTACGGGAATCGAACCCGTCTTTCAGCCTTGAGAGGGCCGTGTCCTAACCGATAGACGAACGCGCCTGCCGAAACTTGCCATCATGCTAACTGGGCATGATCCAATGTCAATGGTGGTTCATGCTTGCTCAGACGCGCGGAGGGCATTTGGAGTGCGCTGGCAGGGCGCAGCGGCGACGGCGCTTCGGCTCATGCTCCTCGGTCCTTAGATACCAAACGCGGTGTCCCCGAAAGCTTTCGGGGTTGCCACCGCATTCCATACGCGAGGCGTGCTGGGCCCGGCATCACTGTCACTAAAACTTTCTCTGCTCGTGATGCGTTCATAATGGGGTTCGCAACTCGCCTCAAACTAAGCTCCCTTCCCTGGTCCCCTCCCTATTTTCGCCGGGAGTCGCTTTGTGAATGACATGGGCGACTCGCCTGGGGGAGTTGCGAGTTATGGTTGGGAACTCGGTGGCATCGCAAGATGCCGCCATTTTCTTTCGCCGGAGGCCAATGAATTATGTCGTCGCCGGCTTTTCGAGAAAGCCCTCCAATTTACACCGCCGTGTCGGATGGCGCAGTTTGCGCAGAGCCTTGGCTTCGATTTGCCGAATACGCTCGCGAGTCACGTTGTATTGTTTACCCACTTCCTCGAGCGTCCGCGGAAGGCCATCCAACAAACCGTAACGTTGTTCGAGTATTCTGCGCTCGCGCTCATTCAGGCTGGTGAGGACCTCGCCGAGTTTCCCTCGCAACAAATTAAAACTCGTGACCTCGCTCGGGTTTTCAGCGGTCTTATCTTCGATCAAATCTCCGAAATGAGTTTCATCCGTGTCGCCAACGGGAGATTGCATGGAAACAGGCTGTTGCGCCATTTTGAGGACTGCGCGAACGCGCTCCACCGGCATTTCCATCGCATCGGCAAGCTCATCCGCGCTCGCTTCATGGCCTAACTCCTGCATCAGTTGCTTTTGAGTGCGCCAAAGCTTGTTGATGATTTCGATCATGTGCACCGGGATGCGAATCGTGCGCGCCTGGTCCGCGATGCAACGCGTAATCGCCTGGCGAATCCACCACGTCGCGTAAGTCGAAAATTTATATCCGCGCCGGTACTCGAATTTTTCGACGCCTTTCATCAACCCCATGTTTCCTTCTTGAATCAAATCGAGGAATGATTGGCCGCGATTGGTGTATTTTTTGGCAATCGAAATGACGAGCCGCAGATTCGCCTCAACCATGTGGGTTTTCGCCGCGTGCGCGCTGGCCAGAGCCCGGGCCAATTGGGAGCAGGTCTGCATGTATTCCGCTTGCGGCTTGCGGACAAACCGCTCGAGCGTTTTGATTCTTTCCTGCTCTTGATGAGCCTCCCGGTGAGGAGCGGGTTTTCGCCTGGCCTTGGAATCCTCCAGGACCTGCACCGCTGCCTGGAGTTTATCGCGGATGTTCTCCGCGACGAGCGTCATTTCGTCGATAATCTTTTGTTTGTAATGAAATCGATCAAACGTCGCCTGCAGCTTCTTGTCGAGCCGCTTGAAATTCGACAAGAACTTCTGTTGTTGCCGAGGTTGAGTCGCATTGTGGTAATCAACGAAAACCCGATCCGCCTGGTCATCCAACTCACGCACCTGCTTTACCAAGCGTCGCAAGTTTTTGAGATAGGCTTCGCGATTGTCCGCAAACTTGTCGATCACAACGCGATCAAATCGTTCCTTCGGCGGGACTGCCATGAGCTTTTCGGCGATCGCAAGGTGTTCCTTCGCTGCAAAGCCGAAGCTATACACGAACCGCCGCGCCTCACTCTCGGCATCTTCGATCTGTTTGCAAATTTCAACTTCCTGTTCCCGCGTGAGCAACGGGACTTTTCCCATTTGCTTCAGATACATCCGCACCGGATCGTCCAGATTTTCGTACCGGACAGTCTCCTCATCGTCCTCACTGTCGCTTTGTTTTGCCCGCTCCAGTTCGGCGGGGTCGATGACGTCTATCTCCATCGCGCGCAGCTTGCTGTGAACCTGGTCCAGGTCCCCGGCAGTCACAAGGTGATCCGGCAGCGCATCATTGACATCGTCATAGGTCAGATGCCCCTGCTCTCGCGCAAGGCGCAACAAATCTCTGACCTTTTCGGTCAGGTCAAGTCCGGTCCTGGTCGTAACCGCCCCGAGCGATTTCTCGGCTTCAGCCAATAAACCGTGTTCGGCTGGAGTTTGCGGGCCGTCTGCGCGGCGACGTTGGCCGCGAGCGTTGCTGGAGTTACTGTTTTTGGTGGCAGCCGGAGTGAACTTCTCGGCTTTTTTCACCGCCCTTTTCGAGCCTGCTTTCCTCATGTATGTCCGCCGACGGTCAAATGTTCAAGGCTCTTGCGACAACTACCGACCGAAAGAGCGCTTCCTATAAGCATACAGAATTTTCTGCCGATCAAAGCAACAAAAAAATTCTCTATGCGAATAATTCTCGCGCCCGGCAGGAACAGGATTGGAAGAAATTTGTCTTGCAGATCAAATCGCAGTTATCATCTCCGCGTGCCAGATATTGGACCTTTATCCGATCCAGCCGAAGTGCAGCCCGTTGTGGCGACGCACGACCCGTACGAAGTGCTGCGCAATCGCGATCTCTTGCTTTATCTGATTGGACGTTTCGTTGCCTCTCTGGGGCAGCAAATGTTGACCGTTGCCGTCGGTTGGGAACTTTATGAGCGAACGCATTCATCTTTGATGCTCGGCCTGGTCGGGCTGACTCAGATGATACCAATGCTGCTGTTCACTTTGCCGGCCGGACACACCGCAGACAACTACGACCGCAAGCGCATCATTGTGGCGATGACTTTCGTCATGGCTTGCGCGAGCGTCGGACTGACATTGATTTCCGCCGCCGATGCCGCTGTTGGATGGATCTACCTTTGCTTATTTGCGGCTGGCACCGCGCGCACATTTCTATGGCCCGCGAGTTCCGCATTTCTTCCCCATCTGGTCTCGCGGCAACAATTTTCAAAGGCGGTGACCTGGAGCAGCGGCAGCTTCCATTTGTCATCGGTTGCGGGGCCGGCCGTTGGTGGCGCGCTAATCGCGTTGACTCATCACGCGGCAACTGTTTACGCAGTAAATGCAGCCGCCTCTGTGATCTGTTTTTGTTTGATCGCCTTGGTCCGCAGTCCTCATAAAATCACGACCAGGGAGAAGATGACCTTCAAAAGCCTCCTCGCCGGATTCAACTTCGTTTTCACAAGCCGGATCATTTTCGGAACGATTACACTCGATCTCTTCGCTGTATTGCTCGGCGGCGCGACCGCCCTGCTCCCGGTTTACTCAAAGGATATTTTGCATGCCGGTCCGACCGGCCTCGGTTTTCTCCAGGCGGCGTTACCCACGGGATCTCTTCTTTGCGCCCTTGTCCTCGCGCACCGCCCACCGCTGCAGAAAGCGGGCCGTACATTACTTTGGGCCGTCGCCATCTTCGGTTTTGCTACAATTCTATTTGGATTTTCCCAATGGTTCTGGCTTTCATTCGCGGCGCTTTTTCTCTGTGGCGCCGCCGATAACGTCAGCGTCGTCGTGCGACACACGCTGGTGCAATTGCTGACTCCGGACGAAAAACGTGGCCGCGTTTCCGCCGTCAACAGCCTCTTTATCGGAACTTCAAACGAACTCGGCGGATTCGAATCCGGTGTCTTGGCTCACCTGACAAATCCAATATTCTCCGTCGTCTCGGGCGGGATTGGCACTCTCATCGTAGTCGTCGCTATCGCCCTTATCTGGCCTGAGATTCGGAAATATGGACGCCTGGACGCCGCATCTTGATCTGAATCATAGCCAAGGTAGCGCGCGGTGGGGACGCCGCGCCCTGCCTCTGATTACGCTGCCGAACTTTCGCCGACCTGGAACCGGACGAACCGTCGAATCTGTATCTCGTCGCCAAGCTGTTTCGCAATCTGGCCGACGTGCTCTTTGACCGAGACTTCGGAATTCTTTTTCACGAAGCCCTGGTCCACGAGGCAGTAGGTCTGATAGAATTTCTCCAGCTTGCCTTCGACAATTTTCGCGATGGCCTGCGGAGGTTTGCCTTTGACTTGTTCGGCGGCGATTTCCTTTTCTTTCGCGATGAGGTCTTGCGGCACCTCGATGCGGGAGACAACATGCGGATGGCCCGCCGCAATTTGGAGCGTGATGTCCCTCACCAGTTGTCTGAACTCATCGTTCGCAACCGTGCTTTCTTTCCCGGCGCCTACTTCGACGAGGACACCGACCTTCGCGCCAGTATGAATATATGCCGCGACCATGCCGTTTCCATTCACTTCCATCCGGGCATGGCGCGCGACCTTAATATTTTCACGAATCTTCGCAACCATCGCCTGGGCGTCGGCGTCGAAATTTGCATTCGGATCCGCTGCCAGCCGTTTGGCGGCATCCTCCGCAAACGCGCGGAACATATCATTGCGAGCAACGAAATCCGTCTCACAATTAACCTCCACGAGCACGCCAAGTTTTCCGCCGGGGGCGATGTATTGTGTGATCATGCCTTCCTTCGCTTCGCGGGTTGACTTCGCGGCGGCGGTGGCTGCGCCTTTCTTGCGCAAAATATCCACGGCGGCATTGAGGTCGCCGTTCGACTCGGTGAGCGCTTTTTTGCAGTCCATCATCCCCGCGTTCGTCATTTCGCGCAGTTTTCCGACCGCAGCAGCAGTAATTTCAGCCATAGAATTGTTGATAGTCTAAAGTGAATTCTTGTTAGTCAAAGCCGCAGAAGCGACCACGTCCTTCCTTGATTTTCCAAGGTTGAAGGGCTCCGGCGGCGAATGCCTGTTAGATGGGCGGATTTGCCACGGGCGCAGGCGCAGATTCAACCGCGTGCGCAGGAGCGCCTTCAGCCGAAGTCTGCGGTTGTGCTGCAGATTCCTCTGTGACTTTCCGGCGCGCGAATCTCGCTTCGTATTCCGCCTGAGCCTGCGTGATGGTCTGGCCGATGGTCGCGAGAATCATTCGAACCGAGCGAATGGCGTCATCATTTCCCGCGACCGGAAATTCTACCAGGTCAGGATCACAGTTCGTATCGACGATTGCCACAACCGGGATCTTTAACCGGCGCGCTTCGGCAACGGCGTTGTGTTCGCGTTTGATGTCCACGACAAACATTGCGCCGGGATGTTTTTCCATGGCGCGGATGCCATCGAAAAATTTCACGAGCCGCGCGGCTTCACGCCGAATCATCGATTGCTCCTGTTTAACGTAATTATTGATGCTCCCGTCCGTTTCCATCCTTTCGATCTGCTTGAGCCGGCCGATGGAGCGTTTGATGGTTTCAAAATTCGTCAGAGTGCCGCCAAGCCACCGTTCGGTGACATAATATTGGCCGCATTCCTTGGCCGTTTCCTTGACGGCTTGCTGCGCTTGTTTTTTCGTGCCGACAAATAAAACTTTGCCGCCTTTGCTGACGGTTGTGGACAGAAAGTTACAGGCAGCTTCAAGTTGGTTGAGCGTCTTGCTCAGATCGATGATGTGAATGCCGTTGCGAGCGTCAAAAATGAACGGCTTCATTTTGGGATTCCACCGTTTGGTTTGGTGTCCGAAATGGACGCCGGAATCCAGCAATTCCTTAATTCCAATACTAATCACGATTTTTCCTTTGGTTAGAAGCTCGTTCGAAGTGCGACTTCAGCCGCTCTCGCGAATCCGAACCATCCCGCGGAAGACGGGATTGACTTTAATGTTATTATGGCCGCCTGCGCCAACACGGTGCAGGATGTTTAAGACCGTTAATCTTTCCGACGTCTGCCGGGTTTACCTGCAGCCTCCGAAAGAACGTGCAACATAGCAGTACCGATACCCGGTGCAACCGTTATTTTCGTGTCTTTTGCTGCTTATCTAAGGAAAAATCCCTTCTGAAACGATGACCAAAACTGGCGCGAAGCGAAAACCGAGTCTACGGTTCAACGGCTCAACGGCTCAACGGCTTAACGCTCACCCTATTGAGATCTGTATCCTGGCTGGCGGCTTGAGCAAACGCATGGGCCGCGACAAATCTCGCCTGCGTATTGGGCGAACCACCCTGCTCGGCCACATCCGAAAAACGGCACAAGCAACTGGATTACCCGTCCGCATCATTCGCCGCGACCTTGTTCCAAAGTGCGGCCCCTTGGGCGGCATATACACGGCCCTCAAAACGACAAAATCAGACGCCATTCTGTTCCTCGCCTGCGACATGCCGTTGGTAACCCCTGAACTCATCCAATTCATGCTGCGAAAGGCACGCGCAAATCCTGCTACGCCAGGATCGGTGGGGCGAGCCTCACGAGCCGCTGGCAAATTCACGTCTCTTTTTGCCCGTTCGCGCGGACGTGCTGGCTTCCCATTTATCCTCCCCCGGGAAGCTATTGAAATCGTGGGACAACAAATTCAAATAAATGACTTCTCCTTGCAGACTCTTGCCAAAGCACTCGGGGCAACTATCCTTCCTCTGATTCGCCGTTGGTCCCGACAGCTTTTCAACGTCAATACGCCGCGAGAATGGGCTAATGTCAGCACACGGTTCTCGGCGGTGCGGGGCGGCAGTGCCTCGTGATCAAGTTACAGTGCTGACTTGCATTTGGGCCAAAAACAGAACATATTATGGCCGATGAAATTGCGACTGGATCTGCTGGAGCATCTGACAGCGGAGGACATCAAAAAAGCCGCGATCAAATCAGCTCACCGCTACAAGCCAGAGCCCAATTTCTCAAAAACTGGGACTGGCAGTCTGTCATCAGCATCAACCGAGGAACGTGCGAAAGAAGTCGAGCACAGCATGGCATTAACTCGGAAACTGGAATCGCGTGCGCGGAAGAATGGGAAACCATTCGGTGCAAAACGCTGACTTTGGCGGAAGTCCTCGATCAGCTGCAGATTTTCCACAAGCGGGCCCCTTTCTTATTCTTTAACGGTAACACATTTGCGACTATTGGACGAGAATTAGCTTTCGCTCTTTTCAGCGACCTTCCACCTGTTCGTAAGCGCGAGACATCCTCTGCAATTGCCCATTATATCGCCGGTGTCTTGGACCGAGATTCGATGGTTCAGATCGTCGAGTCTCTCTGTGAAACCGCTGATTGGAAACCTGGCGATCGAATAAAAACCATGCGAGGCGCCACTCACGGCGTCATCGTTAATGTTTTAGAAGACGGCCGCGTTGTTTGGAAACCTGACAGCTCCGAGTCCCAATTGATTGGTTTGCCCGAGAGTTTGGTCCGCGAAAAAGGAGGCTGAGTTTGCCGCTACCAGTATTCAATACGGTACTCGACGCGGTTACCCCTTGGAGTCTTAACCCTATAGACTCTTTCACCAGCGCCAGTAAGTAATAGAGATATGAAACTGACATCTCGATTATTGTACTTACAAATACTTGCAGTCAGCGTCGCGCTCTCATTCGCGGCGCGCGTTTACGCCGAACCACCCCGCGAGGAATTGATCCATGCGTACATTCTTCTCAAACACGCCAATCACGACTATGAGGGTCATCGCGCCAAAGCGATGGAACACGTAGAAGCCGCAGGCAAAGCCCTGAAGCTCAAACTCGAAGGCGAGACCAACGAGCATGAGCGCCAATTCAAGTCCGACCAGATGATGGCCGAAGCCCGCCAACTCTTGTTCCACACTCGTGATACCTTCGCGGCAGAAGACCGGCCAAGGGCCGCAACGCACGTTGACAAAGCCATCGAGGAAATCGATCGAGCCCTTGGTAAAGAAAAGAGCCGGTGAGACAACGGCTCAGCGAGCCAGAGCGACGCTGAGATTGAATTAGTCCTATTCGCCTGTGGCAACTCCTGCCACAGGCGTCAACGTGGGCCTCACTTCTTGTCCTTTGCACCTGCAATCTTCGCGCTTTCAATTACCGCCAGCGTATTCGACAACGCCAAAAAATCTTTGTCGTTCGAAACAAGCTCAAATCCCAATACGTTTATGCCTATCAACCTGAACCCGCGCGTATAGTAAAGATACTCGCCCAGTTTCTGGGCGCGGTCCGTAATTCGCGCATACACACCCTCCTTCTCGCTCCCGAAACGAACCAGTTCCACTTTCCCTTCGACCGACTTTTCAGCCAGCGGTTTCAAGCTGGCCTCGAGAGAACGTTCGAGGCGTTTTTCAGCATTGGTCCCGCGTGGAAGAGCCTCATTGAGATAAACTTGAAATGAAAAATTCGTGTCGGCAGGACCAAGCTGAAAATACGATTTCCCCGCTGGCGTGCGATGCCCTTCAATCGCCGGCCATTCTTTTGGGACCGAAAGGCTGATTCTCTCGCCGTCAGCCTGGACCGCCCTTTCTTCAAGTTCCGCAGCGACGGCAGGACCGCACATTAAAACAATAATGGCGAGAACAATTTCAAATGTCTTCATTGGCGTTTCAGCCTTATCGTTGTGTATTGCCTCCAGAATGGCCATCCTCGATTTCGGGGATTTCGAAAAATCAGACGGCAAATTAACATCGCGGCAATCGTGAAATATATATCGCAACTCTTTAAACTAAAGCATCGCACTCGGCACCTGGGATCACTCGTATTTTCCCTCGCCACTGCGATTCGCGCAACCCTTTGGGCGGCTGACTCGACCAACCAGAACCAACTGAGTCCCTGGCTCTCGCCGTATGAAGGGCCAACCCGAACGGACATTGACCCGACCACCTTGGACGGGAAAGTCCTTTGCGGATACCAGGGATGGTTTAATACTCCGTGCGATTCAGAATCCTTTGGGTTTGGCCATTGGGGGAACCGATTGGGCGAAACCAACGGCCATTTCGTTGTCGACATGTGGCCCGACACCTCTGAATACGACCCCGCTGATCTCTGCGAACTCCCGGGCCTCAAAATGCCGGACGGCTCGCCCGCGCGGCTCTACAGCGCCTTCCGCAAAGGGCCCGTGCTTCTCCATTGTCAATGGATGCGCCAATACGGCATTGACGGCGTCTTCGTCAGTCGCTTTGTGGGCGAATCAACCAGTCCAGAGCGATTTCGTCACATTAACATGGTCCTCGCCAACGTCCGCGAAGGTTGCCACCGCGAAGGCCGTGTCTGGGCCATGATGCTCGATCTCTCCATGGGCAGACGCGGCACCACCGCCGTCGTTATGAACGATTGGAAATTTCTCTGCGACCAGGTCAAAATCCGTCAAGATTCGCGCTACCTCCATCACCAGGGCAAACCAGTCGTCCTACTATGGGGCCTCGGCTTCAAAGATCGCCCCTGGACCCCCGAAGAGGGCGAGGAGTTGATCCAGTTTTTCAAAAATGATCCGAAATACGGCGGCGTTTACCTCATCGGCGGCGTCGATCCGCATTGGCGCACACTTCAAGGCGCGTCGAGAACCGAGCCCGGCTGGAATAAAGTCTATCGCATGTTCGACTCCATCAGTCCGTGGGATGCCGGCAGATACCGCGACAATCGCACAATGGACACCGTTCGGTCCAATTGCTGGGAAGGCGATTTGGCGGAATTGAAGCCCTTGGGAATTGGCTACATGCCCACAGCTTTCCCCGGATTCTCGTGGGATAACCTCGTTCGAAAGGGCCCCGGCTCGACCACTATTCCGCGCCAACGCGGTGAATTCTACTGGCGGCAGTTCGCCATTTTCAAACAGCTCGGCATACGCAGCGTTTTTGTCGGAATGTTCGACGAAGTCAACGAAGGGACCGCTATTTATAAAGTCGCCAACCAAACACCAGTCGGCCAAAACTTCGTAACCTTGGAGAATCTGCCCACCGATTGGTATCTTCGTTTGACCGGCGCGGCGACTAAGATGATTCGAAACGAGTCTCCCCTCTCCATGACCATCCCTGCCGAATTGAAATCGCAGCTTCAAAAGCATTGACCATAATCTCGCAGAAGTCACCCATCCCGCGTGTCAATCGCCTTTACTTATCCGCCTCGGCGTCACCTCCATAACTCACCAATCGCGCGAAATAAAAACAACCCGCCGCGACCAACACACCGCCAATCGCGATGATCGCCGCCTGCGTCCCCGGACGTTTCAAGTGCTGAAACAAATCCTCCGTCATCGTCCCCATTTTTCCATACATCATTTCCATTTGCCGCTGATTCGCCTTGTTAAACCCTCCCATCGACGGATCGTCCATAACATCCCTTGGTGGCTTGCCCAGCCAATAAACGAGGCCCGCGCCCAGCACCCCAACCAGTAGCGCGACGACACCAATTTTCCTCAATCGCCTGGCCGATCTGACGTTGGAACCTGCAGCGGACGTCGTTCCTTCAACACTCATCATCCGCCAGCGTACTACCACCCCTCGGATGAAACGCAAGCTTCCCGCATCTCTCCCTAAATTTGTCCGTGTATATCCGTGTTCACCGTGGTTTGAACTGAATTCTTATGGATTGCATCAAAATCACTGAGGCTGGGCTGGCGCGTTCGTAGCCGGTTGTGATTCTGTGGCCTTTTTCTTTTGGGCTTTCCCTTTCTGCTGTTCGCGCGCGCGGCGTTCCGCTTCAGTTTGGTTCTTTTTTTCCTCGCGGCGTTCGGCGGCTTGAGCGTCAGCTTCGGCCTTGCGGTCGAGAGCCGCTTTGCGGCGACCTTCTTCCATCTGAGCCTGGTTTTGCCGAGCTTCGCGATCGGCTTGCTCCCGGGCGCGCGTAGCCTCGATCTGCTTCTGCCGGGCAGCCTCGACCTGGGCCTGTCGAGCTTGCTCGTGTGCGCGTTGGTCGTTTTCCACTTGGGCCTTGCGGTCCATTTCAGCTTTGCGGCGTTCGGCTTCAACACGCGCGCGGTTAGCCTGGGCTTGTCGTTCGGTGTCCATCTTTGCCTTGCGCTCTGACTCGGCACGGACGCGCTCAGCGTCAGCCTGTGACTTGCGCTGCTGCTCCTGAGCCCGACGTTCGGCTTGCATTTTTTCCTGGCGC
>Ga0193709_1000098_pt1 | contig 37541 bp, 34 predicted proteins | sample H3c2metaG_FD_160571 | JGI IMG/M metagenome (GOLD analysis project Ga0193709, IMG submission 160571) | Soil microbial communities from a riparian zone of the East river system, Colorado, United States - H3c2 | ecosystem: Environmental > Terrestrial > Soil > Riparian zone | place: USA: East River...
TTTGCCTGTAAGCGTCATAAATTCCACTTCATATCCTTTTCCACCGTCGTGGAGCATCACAACCGTCCCAATATCTCCCTCTGCCAAACCGTGTTCAGGCAGATCTGTGGCTAGTACCGCGCTGTCCAATTCCATAATCATCATGTCAGGCATCCAGTGGATATGCCGTGACCAATGTAGCGACTTTCTGACCTTTGGCAATGAACCAGACCGCCCGTATCTTCGGATTACGACCGTCCGGCGTCGTCAGTTGGCCTTCGACGATGTACTTTTCTCCAAAAAATGTGGGGATGCTTTCCACCACCTCATGCGATTGAGCGTGCTCTCGCAAGGCAGTATCCAGTAATTCCCAGTTTTCCGCCTTGAATCCAACGCTACCAAAGAAAACTGATTTGTGCCGCCCGTCACGATGTGCCGTCGAAAGCAAGTAATGCGTAATTTTCCTGCCTGGGACAACTGCTCGCTCAGCATTCGGCAGTTTCATTCAGGTACTGGTCGGGTAAAAGTTAATTTATTGCACACGTATCTCCGCCGAAACTCCGTGCGCCGAAAGGCCCTCTATTTCGGCGAACTTTCGCACCGCAGGCAACGCCCGTTTTAGTGAAGCGCGATTGTATTCGACAACGCTCGTGCGCCGCTGGAATTGGTCTACGGTCAAACCCGCGAATGAATTGCCGGCTCCGCCAGTTGGAAGCGTATGACTTGGGCCGGCAACATAATCGCCCAAAACGGTTGGCGTCCACGGCCCAAGGAAAATTGCGCCAGCGCACAGAATTTCGCGGCTGACTTTGGCCGCATTGCGAGTCATCACTTCGCAGTGCTCTGGCGCAAGTCGATTCGCCAGCGCCACTCCATCCGTCAAAGTCTTAACCTGGATGAGCCACGCATTTTCCAACGCGCGTTTGATAAATTCGCCGCGTGCGAGTTTCTCCGCTTGTCGCGTGATTTCCTTCTCCACTGCGTTCAGCAATTTCGCGGACGGTGTCACCAGCCAAACGCGTTCATGTCCGCTGCCATGCTCAGCCTGCGCCAGCATATCCGCAGCAATGAACTTTGCATTCGCCGCCTCATCAGCCAAAACCAGCAATTCGCTGGGACCCGGAAGGAGATCGATTGCCACGTGCCCGAATACAAGGCGCTTGGCCGTCACGACGTACGCGTTGCCAGGGCCGAAAATCTTTTGGACGCGGCGAATCGTTTTCGTACCGTAGGCCATTGCGGCGATGGCTTGCGCCCCGCCGACGCGATAAATCTCAGTAGCTCCCGCGGCGCGGGCCGCAAACAACAAAGCAGGATTAATTTCCACAGTTTTGCCACAGGGCGTACAAACGACGATTTCCGGGCATCCGGCGGCTTTTGCCAGGGTTATCGTCATCAGAGCAGTCGAAACCAGCGGCGCGGTACCGCCCGGAACATAGATACCCGCTCGCTGAAAAGGGTCAAATTTTTCGCCAACGCTGGCCCCGTGCGAATTTTGCATCTTCCATTCTTTGCGGCGCGATTTCTTGGCAAAGGCAGCGATATTCTTCTCGGCCTCCGTCACGGCAGCCCGTAGTGATTCGTCGGCTTTGAGCGACGCAGTCATGATCTCGGCTTGAGTTACAGCCAATTGTTCGTCAGTCAGCTTCGCGCCATCGAACCGTTCCGTAAGCTCAATCAACGCGGCGTCTCCTTGGGTTCGCACTTGCTCCAGAATGGCGCGAGTCCGTTCCTCAATGACCGGATCGAACAAACTCGAGGAAGCTGCCAATTCGCTCAGTTTGTGCCAGAAATCCGCATCCGTATGATGAACCACTTTCATTACAAGCAGGCAGACTAGGTAATGAACGATTGAAAGTCAAAACTGCCGGCCTTGCAAATGTCGCGATCTCCCTTAATGGTCCACGGCCATTGCTCCTTGAGCTTTCTGAGATTTCAGATACTCTTTCTCCATGCCGATTTACGAATTTCATTGCGAGAAGTGCGAGAAAGATAGCGAGATACTCATCCGTTCAAAGGATTGGAAAGGGACGAAATGCCCTCAGTGCGGTTCGCCGAGGCTTTCCAAGAAACTGTCCGTCTTCGCGTCCTCTACTGGGAATGCTACTGAAGGTCCAAGTTGCACCGGTAAACCCAGTTCATGCGGCATGTGCGGCACCGGTCGGCCACATTCCCACTAGCTGCTCTTTATAATCGAAGTTCGCGCAACAAATACTCGATGCATTCCTCGAATGTTTTGTCGCGCGTGATGTGGATCCAATCGATAGCGCACGGAGATATTGCGGTGTTTATGAAATAGTTCGAAGCTGCCGCGACCGTGCTTTGCTCCGCTCTTTTCCAATCTTCGCCCCGGCGCATCGACAGATTATATAAGCCGTCCTTTACCGGAACGAGCCGCGCAAAATCGAAACCGAATCCGCCCCACTCAGTTGAGTTCGTCAGAATAGCTTCCAAATAAACTACATCGCCGACGACGCGAACGTTGATCCCGGTATATTGATTGCCGGAGCTTCCCCTTGCCGTTCGGGACTGAAGCTTTGGCACCAGCGCTGCGGACGCAAAATCCGCGAGCGTGACTTTAAAATTGAACTCGGCGTTGCTGAACGGTTTCGTTCGGTGATACGCGTAGGATGAGCCAGTTTGAAGTGCAGCCGTCATGAGAGATAGTGGTGAGGAGATTCCGATTCTGATCTCGAATGGGAGATGATGCGAGCCATTTTACCCTTTCGCCATTGGCGAGATCATCCAAATGGCCAAGGAACTGTCAAAAAAGAGTTGTTAGAAGTTATTCACGCGCTATTCACAAATCCGTTACCGCGAACGAGCGTCCCCACGAGACGTCGGACTCGTCAGATTCGTCGGACGGGTCAGACGCCCAGGTGTGTTGCCCGTTTGCCCTCCGTTCACAGATTATTTAATGCAAGAAGCTGACTCGTTGCATATCCTGCGTTTCATGAAGACTGCTTTCGCTATGTTTGCCCTTTTTGGAATGTTTGCTTCGGCACAAAGCCAGCCCACAAATTCCTTCCCGCTTTGGCCCAATGGCGCACCGGACGCATTAGGTAAAGAAGATAAAGACATTCCCACCCTCACCCCTTTCTTTGCTCCTGCCGAAAAAGCCAACGGAGCCGCAATGGTCGTTCTTCCCGGTGGCGGGTACGGCGGGCTCGCTGCGCATGAGGGAAAAGACTATGCCCTCTGGCTCAATGAACAAGGCATCACCGCGTTTGTTCTGAAATATCGCCTCGGCCCTGGCGGGTATCGGCATCCGGCCATGTTGCACGACGCCGCACGGGCGATCCGACTTGTTCGCTCGAAGGCCATGGAATGGAATCTCGATCCGAAACGCATCGGAATCATGGGTTCTTCCGCAGGTGGCCATCTTGCGTCAACTTTGCTGACACATTTTGATGCCGGCAAGCCCGACGCCGAAGATACCATCGACCGGCAAAGTTCACGGCCTGATCTCGGCATCCTTTGCTATGCCGTCATCACGATGGGCCAATTCACACATCAAGGCTCGAAGCATAATTTGCTCGGCAATGATCCTTCGCCGGAACTCGTCCAGGAGTTATCGAATGAACTGCATGTCACCAAAGACACGCCGCCATGTTTTCTGTGGCACACCTCCGAAGATCAGGCCGTGCCGGTTGAAAACAGCCTCCAATTTGCCGCCGCATTGCGAAAAGCCGGCGTGCCATTCGATCTGCACATCTACCAAAAAGGGGCGCATGGTCTCGGCCTCGGCAGCCGCGAATACGATCCGGCCAAATGGCTTCCGTGGGCTCGCGACTGTGCTTATTGGTTGAAGCTGCAGGGTTTTGTGAAGTAACGGCGTTGGAAGTAGTTTCGAAAAATGAGTCGGGAAATCATCGCGTCCTTGGCGGCTACATCGCCACCATTATTTAAGGACGTCTTCTTAATATTGATTGCGTTGGTTATTCCCGGCTTTTTTGCGCTCATGTGGTTTATGAGCCGAAGCCGCAAAGACAAAAAAAAGTCGCGCTCCGATAAAGACTGCGCCTGACTGATTCCTCTACTGCACAATCCAATTCAGGATTGCCTTCTGTGCATGCAGCCGATTTTCTGCCTGATCGAAAATCGTCTGCGCGTTGGCTTCGAAGGTTTCCTCGTCAATTTCCTTGCCGCGATACGCCGGCAGACAATGCATCACCAGCGCATCTGGTTTGGCGAACTTCACGAGTGCAGCATTGACCTGATAGCCGCGCATTTTTTTGAGCCGGGCCACCGATTCAGCCTCTTTGCCCATCGACACCCAGACATCGGTGTAAATCAAATCAGCTCCTTTGGTCGCAGCCTTCACATCCGGCGTGACGACAATCTTTCCTCCGGCGCGTTTCAGCAAATCTGCCGAAGGTTGAAATCCTTTCGGCGCGGCGATGCGCAGCTCGAAGCCGCATTTGCTGGCAGCAAAGGCCCATGAATTGGCCACGTTACAGGCGCCGTCGCCAAGAAACGCAACCACCTTGCCGCGAATCGAGCCACGCTTTTCCTCAAACGTAAAAATATCCGCGAGCAACTGGCAGGGATGTTCCTCATCTGTTAGAGCGTTAACTGTGGGAATGGCGGCGTAGCACGCGAATTCTTCGAGGTCCGCTTGCGAGAATGTGCGGAAGACCACGCCCCGCACCATGCGGCCCAAAACGCGTGCCGTGTCTTTGATCGGCTCGCCGCGTCCCAGTTGAATTTCATTGGCCGAAAGAAAAATCGGCTCGCCGCCCAACTCGCGAATTCCGACTTCGAACGAAACTCGCGTGCGCGTCGAAGATTTTGCAAATAACAAAGCCCAAACCTGCCCGGTGAGCGGCTTGCTGGAATGATGGCCGCGTTCGCGTTTCATGACCAACGTATCGGCGAGGATCTGTTCCACCTCCGGCCGCTCTAAATTCTCAATGCTCAATAGATGCTTCATGGGGAAGTCCAGGAAGAACGCCCAGCTTACGCGGCCAGTCTTGCGACAACGGTTTCCACAATCTTCAAGCCTTCCTCAGCTTCGCTTTGTCGAAGATTCAGCGGCGGCAAAAAGCGAAGGATTTGCGTCCCCGCCGGTATCGCCAGAAGTCCCGCGGCATGCAAAAGGTTGGCAAATCGCGCTGCCTGGGTTTTGGAACTTTCTCCAGGCAGGTTGAGTATGTTCGGCGCGAGTTCCAGTCCAATCATCAACCCAAGCCCTCGGACATTTTGAACCACACCTGGATATTTTTGGCGCAATTCAAGCAAACCATTCTTGAGGCACTCACCGACGCGCCGCGCATTTTCGGCCAGATTCTCGCGCTCAGTCACTTGGAGGATGCTCAATGCGACGGCACACGCCAGCGGTGAACCACCGAATGTCGTTCCATGTGTGCCTGCTCCCAGCAAGTCAGCGTACGGCGCTCGCACCCAAAAAGCTCCAATTGGAAATCCGCCGCCAAGCGATTTGGCCATCGATATGGCATCCGGCAAAAAAGCGTCCGTTCTGCCTTCAAGTATGCGCTGAAAACTTTGGAAGCGACCCGTGCGGAAATGTCCGCATTGCACACCATCCATGAAGAGCAACAATTTGTTTTCATCGCAAAGACGCCGCAAGCCGAGCAAATACTCTGAAGTGGCCGGCGTCACGCCGCCTTCGCCCTGCACGCCCTCGACCATGATCGCGACTGTCGCAGACGAAATCGCCCCTGTCATTGCCTCGAGATCATTGTAAGGCACCTGGCGGAATCCCGGCACGCTCGGTTCGAAACCTTTCTTTACTTTGTCTTGGCCGGTCGCCGCAATTCCCGCCAGGGTTCGCCCGTGGAAGGAGTTTATCGTCGTCAGAATTTCAAATCGCCCTTCGTCGTGGCCGAATTTACGGGCGAGCTTGAACAGTCCTTCATTCGCCTCGACGCCGCTGTTGCCAAAGAAACATTTTCCGGACCCAATCAGGTTGACCAGCGATTGCGCAAGCCGGCCCTGCGATTCGTGGTAATAAAAATTCGAGGAATGGATCACTTTGCGCGCTTGCTCCGTTAATGCTTCGACGATTGCCGGATGGGCGTGGCCCAGCGAACTTACGGCTATCCCGCCGCCCAAATCGAGGTACCGCTTGCCCGTCACGTCATACAAATAACTGCCGACGCCATGGCTGAGGACGATGTCGAACCGCCCATAACTTGGAACGACGTTTTGTTGGAACAGAGCCTGAACAGCCGCGACGTCGTTGCGAACGATGGCGGGCGGCGACGGAACAACTTCTTTCATGGTTTGCATGTCACGCGAACAAGGCGAAAACTTTAGCGAGAAACTCCCCGGAGGGAAGCGGAATGTGGCCTATTTCCACTGAGGCAGCACTTCAGTGATGGGTGGCCATTCAGCCAAATCCGGCAATTTCACTTTGCCCCACGTCGTGCAAAGATAACCGAGCAGACGAGGATTCTGCTGCTGGCGGGAAAATTGGCTAAACGCCTCCGTTGCTTCCAACGGCTGCCAACCGGATGGCCACACGCGAAACCCTTTATCTAATAGCAACGGCACCGATGGATAGTTCGTCTTTTTTCCATAATGCCAGTCGCAAACGATAATGTCCTTCGAAATGAGTTCGCTCGCCTGCTGCGTGCCATTGGTTGCGGCCTCCCAAAGTGAATAGCCTTGCGCTTTAGCGTCGAGCAAACGATCGCCCCAAATCAACATTTCTAATTTACGCTCGTCCACTATGTGCGCATGCAAGTCATTCACCGCCCTGGCAAAAAGTTTCGCCGGATCTTTCCCTTTGCATCGTGGGCAATACTCCGAGCCGATGACAAAAACTTCATCCATGCCGGCGTGGAAAGCGTTTGCGTCAAACGCGTCCACCAACTCGTCTATCAAAGCAAAAACGACCTTGTTCACTTCGGGATTCTGTGGACACCAACTGCGGCAATAGATTCCCTGGTTCTCCGGATACTGACCGGGCGTTTCGTCGAATTGCGGATAGCGCTTCAGTAATTCACCGGTGTTGCGGCTCCACGATTGATGGCCAAGGCAGTTAATCTGCGGAATGACCTTGATGCCGTAACTGCGAGCTGATTTCACAAGTTCCCTGGCGCGAGCTTTAGTTATGAATTGGCTCGCCCGAATCTCCGGGTGCGATTGATAATCGAAACTGTAATTCACTTCGATCACCAACACATTCACGCCGAGCTTCGACAGCTTGGGTAACTGTTCGATCAGGGCATCGGTCTGCTGATCGCTATGCAATCCCAAATGAATGCCGCGCCAAACGGAATTATTTGTCTCCCAGGATTTTTCCCACGCTGCTCCAACGTTGGTTAAAGACGACTCGGCCGAGCATTGCTGAGTCGCATAAAGGATTAACAACGACGCAAGCGCGACCTGCACGATAGCTTTGCCTTCGTTCAGAGGACAGAATCGTTTTGGGCGGCTGTTAATCGTCATTTCTCGGGACCGCGATATTGGTCATCGGCATCGCGAAAACTTGCCAATCACCTTCCAGCTTGTGAAGGCCAAAATCCACTTGGGACTCGATATTGCGCAATTCAGCCCGGTCTACGCCACTTCTCTGGCTTGGTGGCCGGCGCCTTCGATATGAACTTGTTTGTAGCCGCCCTTCGCTCGGAAAAATATGATCAGGAGCAAATATAAGACCGCCATTGTGGCCGGAATTGCCGCCGTAACCTGCAGAGCCATGCGGCCGCCATGGAGATCGGCGTCGTGGACTTGATTTTCTTGCGGGGTTCGAGTCTCCGGGGCTTTTGCGCGCACCGCGCCCACCTTTGAACCGTCCAGTCCTTGAATTTCTGGAAAAACAAGAAAGCGATTTTTGGTTGGCGACTTGTACTCATCGTAAAGCGGCGAAGATTTTTCCCTGAGGTCCTTCGATGCATAATAATCCTGGTTGTAACCGATACCCGGCCCGCCTAGAAGTCCCGCAGAAAGCATCCCGATGCCCCCCATTGCGCCAATCGTGATCGCGCCGCCTTTGGGGAAACGTTCAGAAACGACCGCTAGCATCGTCGGCCAGAGAAACGTTTTTCCAACGCCATAAATGCTCGCCGAAATGACGACTAACAGGCCCGTCGTCACGTGGCCGAGCAGAGTCAAGCCAATCGCTCCGCAGGTTGCGCCAACGAATAGAAGTCCCAATGGGGAGATCTTTTCCACAATCGGACCGGCAAAGAATCTCAGTGCGAACATCAGGCTCGAAGTGTAAACGAATAGCAAAAGGCCCTTCTCGCGGCTGGCAAGAATGTTGCCGGTAATGTTGCTAATCCAACTGTCCGTCCCAAGTTCGACATAACCCAGCAAAGCGTGAATGCACAGCAACAACAGCAAAACCGGCGCGGCAAACTCCGCCAGCATTTCGCCAAAACTGACTCCGTGAACGCTCGCCTCCGACTTTGGAAATCTGCGGCCGATGCACATGATGCCGTAGGCCACGACTGGAATCATGAAAAGGGTCATCTGAATTTCCCATCTGGCTTTCCCAACCAGGACGTAGGAGGCCAACCCTCCCAGCACAAGGCCGCCCGGCCATCCGGCATGAAGAATATTCAGATAATGCGTCTTGTTCTTTGGAAAGAGTGTCGCCACGAGCGGGTTGACAACGGCCTCAGCGGTTCCATTCCCAATGGCAAACATGAACATACCGATATAGAGGCACCAATAAGCCGCCTCTTTGTTGCCAGTAGCTTTGTAAATGGGCGTTGCTGCCAATGTTACTATCGCCGAAAGGAAGTGCATCACAAAGGCGAAGATCATTAGTTTACCGTAACCGATTGTATCCGCGATGAGTGCGCCGAGTAGAATGATGACTCCAAAGCCCACCAGCCCGCCGCCGGTGATCTGCCCAAGTTCGGTCTGGGTGAAGCCAAACTGCGTGCCCCAGTCCCCCAGAATGCCGCCCCGGATCGAAAAGCCCACGCCTGCCGCAAGGATGGCCATGAAGCCAGCCCAGAGCAGTCGACGGGCATTCTGGTCTGCATTGGCTCCAACGGTTTGAGGGGGATTCCCTTGAGGCGGGCTTGTTTCTGTCTGCGTAGCTTGGTTCATATGCTTTTGGGGGGTTGTGATTATGCGGTTAAACGGTAAATGCCGGCAGCTTTACAATCGCGCCACCTTTTAGCGCCGACTGATGCGCGCACAAGCCGACACAGGTCCAATTGGCGGATTGCTTTGCATTCGGGAACGGTGCGCGATTCTTTGCGACCGCCGTCAAAAATTCATGCACCAGATGCGGATGCGAGCCGCCGTGGCCCGCGCCCTGCGTAAAGCTCAGATGCGTTTTCTTCGCCAAATCATACACGCCTTTCGTCGTGAATCGGCGAATCGGCGCCGGAAGCAGTTTTGCATAATCCGGCACTTTGATTTTTTTTGGAATTTTATGTTCCGGCAATTTCGCCGTGTGCAAAATGTGCGGCTCATGCTCAACCAGCGTCCACTCGAATGACCTTTTCGAGCCGTACACATCGATGCTTTCCCGATATTGCCGCGCTGTGTCGAACAACGAACGATAAATTCGCGCCGTCAGGTCGGAATTCTTGAATTTGATGTGCGCCGTCTCGACCGCAAACCGCGAACCGTAACACTTGGTCAATTCTTTGCGAATCGTGCCCGATCCGAAGCAAGAGACATATTCCGCCGTGGCTTTCGTCAGCGCCAGCATCGGCCCAACGCAATGAGTCGCATACCACATCGGCGGCAAACCCGGCCAATAATTCGGCCAGCCATCCATGTCCTGCTGATGGCTTGCTTGCAGAAACTGTATTTTGCCCAACTCTCCCTTCTCGAACAATTCCTTGATATATAAGAACTCTCGGGCATACACGACCGTCTCCATCATCATGTATTTTTTGCCCGTCCGCTTTGTCAAATCGACGATCTTTTTGCAATCCTCGATATTCGTCGCCATCGGGACCGTGCAGGCGACGTGTTTCCCTGCCTTCAGTGCCGCGATCGATTGCCAGGCATGATCCGGAATCGGCGAATTGATATGGACCATGTCCACCTTGGGATCCTGAATCAACTCGTTGAAATCGTCGTAACGCGTCGCTACCCCAAACGCGTCGCCAATCGCATCCAGCTTCTTTTGCGTCCGCTGGCAGATCGCGTACATGTTGGCATTTGGATGCCGTTGATAAATGGGAATAAACTCCGCGCCGAACCCGAGGCCAACGATGGCTACGTTGATTTTATTCATGCTTTGCGGTTGCGGCGCGCAATCGTTCGCGTGAACAAATCGCGGCTTTGCCGTGGAATACACCTATCTTCGTGTCTCCTGTCAATTAAAAAGGCCGATTTCCACAGCCTTCTCGAAACGTCGGGTACTTAAATTCATAGCCCAGTTGAGATTTCAACCTCGCGTTCGAAATCCTTTTATTGGTCAAACCTCGTTTGCGCTCGACCCGCTCGTCGGGTTGGACAAATTGTGGCATCGCCTTTCCCAGGTCCGCCGCCAGCCATCGAAAAAAGTCCAACTGCGTCACCGGTTCGTCATCAACCACATTATAGATCTCACCCGCTCGACCCTTTTCCAGTGCTGCAATGATCGCTCCTGCCACGTCGTCCCGATGCACCATATTTAGAAATCGTTTCCCGTTCCCCTCAATCGTCGCTTCTCCCTTCAAAAACTGCTTGAACCAATAACCGCGACCCGGACCATAAATGCCGGCCACCCGCAAGATCACGGCTGGAAAATTTCTCATCGCGGCCTCGATTAGAAGTTTTTCTGCCTCCATTAGAATACAACCCGTCTCAGCCAAAGGCTGGATCGGACTGTCTTCAGTTACAATGGCTCCATCCGTCTGCCCATAGACACTTGAGCTGCTCGTATAAACAAACCTCTTCGGTGGTCTCACCGAAAGCCATTCGATCAAATTCCGCATTCCTTGAACATAAACCCTCCGATAATCCTCCACATCTCCTCGCGAAGACGAAACACAATTCACCACCCAATCGTAATCGGCGGGTAAATTCGCCAAATCCTCCTTTTTCGTGATGTCTCCCGCCAGCGGCACGACCCCAGCCGCCTTCATCGACACACTCGCGTCCGCGGTCCGCCGTAATCCAAATACTTCATGGCTTTGTCGCACCAATTCCGTTCCCAGAGCCATGCCCACATAACCACAGCCAACGATCAAGATTCGCATCTTCCCATGTAACTTATGCAACGATCTAGAGCGATTGCCAAAACAAATTTCCACTTCCCGAGGTCGGGCGCGGTCGGCAGGCCCGGCTCGGGCTCCCCATCGCGCCACTTCGACGGCCTACGATTTTTCCTAAATCCTTGTTGCAACTAAGTCTCAATTGCCCTAAGATTGCGGGAGGGTGAAGAAAACGCGGCGAAATTACGTGGTTTTGGAAGGGCAATGCGCCGGTTCCGACGTCTGCCCGTTGAGCTGCGTCGAGGCGGGCACCGTTGTCTGCGTGAAACAGCTTTCCGCCGCGCCGGAAGTTACGTCGCGGCTGCGCGAGCTTGGCATCTGCGAGGAGCAACAGATCAAATTGCTGGCGCGCAGCTCGAATTTTATTTGCCAGGTCTGCAATGCCCGCCTTGGAATCAGCGAGGAATTGGCTGAATCAATTCTCGTTGAGGCGGTTGTTCCTGCGTAGTCCTGGTCGCATTGTTCATTCCCGGCTTAACGATTCAACAATTTAAAGTTTCTCAGTGCCCTCGAACCTTCAACCGCTGACTTCGGTCGCACTAGGCACGACCGCAACCGTCGCCGAAATAAAACTCCCGCCTGAAAGCCGGCCACGCCTGATGGAGATGGGGCTGCTGGTCGGAACGACAGTCGAGTTGGTTCGGTTTGCGCCGTTGGGCGATCCGGTCGAGATACGAGTGCGCGGCTATAATCTCACGCTCCGTAAACATGAAGCCGATCAGATATTTGTCCGAGCGGGAGCATAGTCGGCCAGCTAGCGTCATTCGCAGGAACAGAATCAGATTGTGAGCGCCGTTCCTCCCAGTGCCTCAGCGTCCGCGACCGCTTCTGCTCACGCATCACGCAACACGCATCACGCATCGCCTCAGTACGTCGTGCTGACCGGCAATCCGAATTGCGGCAAGACGACGCTTTTCAACGCGCTGACCGGTTTGCGCGCGAAAGTTGGAAACTACGCCGGAGTCACGGTCGAGCGCAAAGAAGGCAAGCTGCTTGCAGCCCCTGCCGCGTTGAATGCGCGGGTGCTCGATTTGCCAGGGACTTACAGCCTCAGTCCGCAATCCCTCGACGAACAGATTTCGCGCGATGTTCTGCTCAACCGGTTGCCTGAATTGCCGCCGCCATCGTTGATTGTTGTGGTCGTGGATGCCTCAAATCTGCAGCGAAACCTGTATTACGCCACGCAAGTGATCGAGTTGGGCCATCCGACTTTGATGGCGCTGAACATGGTTGACGTCGCGGAATCGAACGGTCACCAGATTGATGCCGCCAGGCTCGCCGAATTGCTGGGGGTGGGCGTATTGCCGGTCGTTGCGAGCACAGGGCGAGGCGTTGCTGACCTTCGACAGCGAATGATTGAGATCTTGCGCGACAGCGCCGCTGCGCCTAAACCAAAACCCGCGCTATTCAGCGAGCTGCCGGCGGCATTTAAAAGCGAAGCTGATGAACTGGCGGTTTTGTTGGCGGAAACATTTCACGAGCGCCGAACGCAAGCGAAAGCCGAGGCACTGCTCATTCTCAGCAACGAAAAAGCTTTGGCTTCCAGTCTTCAGCATTATCCAGCGAAAGTCCAACAAGCCGTCGCTGCCGCGCGGCAACGCCTCGAGTTGGCGGGCATGGATTGGCGTGGCGCGCCGATTGAAGCGCGTTATGTCAGTGTTTCGGCGATTCAACAGTCGGTAACGACTGAATCGGCGGCTCCGGGCGAGACGTTCAGCGACAGGCTCGATAGCATTCTTACTCATAAGATTTGGGGCAGCTTGATTTTTGTCGCCGTGATGGCGGTGATGTTTCAGAGCATATTTACATTCGCCCGGATCCCGATGGATGCGCTTCAGTCGGCTGTGGATTGGCTGGCTGGAACAGTGGGCCGAATCATTCCGCCGGGCGAACTCAACAGCCTGCTGGCTGACGGCATTGTCGCGGGCGTTGGCGCTGTGATTGTATTCCTGCCGCAGATTTTGTTGCTGTTTCTCTTTATTGGATTTCTGGAAGACACAGGTTACATGGCGCGCGCTGCATTTTTGATGGACCGGCTCATGAGCAAAGTCGGTCTGCATGGAAAGAGCTTTATCCCCATGCTTAGTTCGTTCGCCTGCGCGATTCCGGGGATTATGGCGACTCGCACGATTGAGAGCCCAAAGGACCGGTTGGTAACCATTTTGGTTGCGCCATTGATGAGTTGCTCGGCGCGTCTGCCCGTCTACACGCTGTTGATCGCGGCCTGCATTCCAAACACAACGGTTTTCGGTTTTCTCAAACTTACCGGGCTCACAATGCTCTCGATGTATTTGCTCGGGATCATAGTGGCACTGCTCATGGCGTGGCTTTTCAAAAAAACCTTGCTGAAGGGCGAGACGCCGATGCTGATCATGGAATTGCCACCTTACAAGCGCCCTCTATTGCGCGTCGTTGTTCGGCATATGTGGGATCGCTCGCGGCTTTTCCTCCGCCGCGCCGGCACCGTGATTCTCGGCATCAACATTCTTCTCTGGTTTTTGGCGACCTATCCTCACCATAAGCAGATCTCCGAAGAATTCGCGGCCCGCCGGGCGGCGATTTCCCAAACGGCACAGCCGTCCATATCGGAGCAGTTGGCCGCGCTGGACAATGAAGAAACTGGCGCAAAACTCCGCGAAAGCTTTGCCGGTCACCTGGGGCGGCTCATCGAACCTGCTATCGCGCCGCTCGGCTTCGATTGGAAAATGGGCATCGGAATCGTTTCCTCCTTTGCCGCCCGCGAGGTGTTCGTCAGCACCATGTCCACCGTCTATAACGTCGGCAAATCCGAAAAGACCGAATCCAGCATGAACAGCCTTGCCAAGACGCTACAGGCGCAAAAACGCTCGAATGGTAGTCCCGTATATACGCCCCTCATTGCCGTGACCTTGATGGTCTTTTATGTCTTCGCCCTCCAATGCGTCAGCACCGTCGCCATCGTCCGCCGCGAAACCAATTCGTGGAAGTGGCCCATCTTTCAATGGGTTTACATGGGAGCACTCGCTTGGATTCTCGCGTTTTTGACATTCCACATCGGGCGAATACTGGGTTGGGATTAGCCGCTACGAGAAATTAGGTTTGCTTGGGCTTGAGTGCGCCGCTTAGAGCTGCATCTAATTCGGAACTTACGTCGAGTTCCGTTCCCCTTCGTGCCAATTCCAAACGTTGACGAAGGAATTCTTCGACCTGCGCTGGCGCTGCATCCGGGTGCTGGCGACGAATTCCTAGACGCGCCATATCGCAAGCCAGTTCATGAAGCTGCAATGAGATCTTTACACGATCTTCCCGGCTCATTTGGCGATAACGGGTAATTTGCGCCTCTAACGCGTCTTTTGGCGTCATAAGGATCAGATACTTTAATTTGGGGTCACGAGCAAGCCCGCAACAGTCGCGGAACTCACCGAAGTTGTGTCGCGACAGTGGCCGTTCTTCCAATGGGTGTATATCCGGCGCTTGCGTGGACATTTGCGTTTTTGACATTCCACATCCGGCGAATGTTGGCGTGCAGATGATAAGCAGGATGTCGTTAAAAGCAGGTTGTTCACAACTCTATCGCCCCTCCGTAAGGAACAGATGGATGCGTTTGGCTCCGGCCGACCAGAGACTTCTCGGAAAGATCCGGCTCCGCTCCAAAGGATTCGAACAATCCGTCTTTCTCCAACTCTTTCAAAATCATTACGAATTCCCGAAGGCTTAAGTCAAAATTGCCACGTGTCTTTTTCACGCGGTCATAAAGCTCGCCGACTGGAATTTCGTTGCAGCCATCGTCCCTGAGGGCGTGCTCAATTCCACAAATGACGCAGTTCTTTGTCATACCGCTAGCCGGTGATTTTGGAAATGGCGCGATTTAAGCGTTCAAGCGTCCGTTCCTTGCCGATGATTTCCATCAAGTGGTACAGGCTCGGCCCTGCCGGTGCGCCCGTGCATGCGAGGCGAGTTGGATGCACCAGCACGCCCACTTTCACGCCGAGTTCGGCTGCGACTCCTTTCAGTGCGCTCTCAACGCCGACCGCATCGAATGATGGCAGCTTGGCGAGCGCATCCCGCAGCTTTTCCAACCGCGGTTTGTTCTCGGGCACGAAATCTTTGGCCGCAGCCTCCGCGTTGTATTCGATCTCGCCCTTGAAGTAAAACCCGGCGTAGGCGGGCAGCTCGCTGAAGACTTTGAATTTGCCTTTGCACGTGTCGAGCGCGGCTTTCACGTATTCGACCGGATATTTGTTTGTGTCCAGACCCGCTCGCTTGAGCGCATGTATGGAGAGTTCATAAAATCGATCCTCGCTGGTCTCGCGCACATACTCGCCGTTCAGCCAGAGCAGCTTGGCCATGTCGAATCGCGCGTTATGCCGTAGAATCTGCGGCAAATCGAAAGCCTCGACCACTTCCGCAATCGGCATCTTTTCACGATTATTTTTCGGCGACCATCCTAGCAGGCAGAGATAATTCACAATCGCTTCTGGCGCGTAACCTTCCTCCATATACGAAGTCAACGAAGCCCCTTTGTCCCGCTTGCTCATCTTAGTGCCGTCTATATTCAGAATCAGCGGGATATGCGCATACTTCGGTGGCTCGACTCCAAACGCGCGGAACAGCGCAATGTGCTTCGCCGTATTGCTCAAATGATCTTCGCCGCGAATCACATGCGTGATGTTCATCTCCAAATCATCAATCACATTGACCAAATGAAACACCGGCTGCCCATCCGATCGCACGATGACGAAGTCGGGGTCCACCTGTTCTCTATCCGTCAATTCGCGCCGCACATCTCCCACCACCAGGTCGGGAATCAGAATCGCCTCCCGCGGCATTTTGAACTTAACCGCCCCTTCGTGCTCATAAGCCAGTTCGCGCGACAGCAACGCCTCGACCCGTCGCTGATAATTCTCCTTCCGCTGGCTTTGAAAATACGGCCCAAAATCCCCTTTGCTCGGACCCGTCGCATCGCCGCTAATCGGTCCATCGTCCCAATCCAGTCCCAACCATCTCAACCCACTCAGGATGACTTCGACTGCCTCCTGCGTGTTACGCGCCGCATCGGTATCTTCGATGCGCAGGATAAACGTGCCGCCGGTGTGACGCGCATAAAGCCAGTTGAACAAAGCGGTCCGCGCTCCGCCGATGTGGAGGAAACCGGTCGGGCTTGGCGCAAAACGAACGCGAACTTTCATCGTCGAGTTACGATGCGTTGGTTATCGGCGCAAGGCAAGTGTTGAGCGACGGATCGCGGCTGTGTCGAAGACCAGCCGCACTCCGTCAGCCAGGTTGGCCCGCACGATGCTTTCTAACAGTCGGATTATGCAAAACACGTTTGCCATGGTTGTCATCGCCTGGATGGCGGTCGTTTCGTTGCTGATTGTTGCTTATTTGACCTCGCTGACAATCGAGGAAAAACGGCGCAATCGACGCATGAACGAAGAGCGCCAGCGACTTGGGCTGGGCGCTTAACAGCGAACCGCCAGGTAAATCTCCAGTGCCAAAGAAAGTGTCCTCAGACGGAACACTTCCTCGCGGCTTTTGGGACACTCTACTATTTTCCCGGATTTAATTGCTGCAGGACGCGGCACATTGAATCGAGATGAGGGACCGAAGCACCCGATTTTTTCGCCTGGCGCAACGGTTCAAGGAACAAGCTCTCCAATTCCAGGGGCCGACCTTTTTCAAAATCAAGTAGTGTTGAGGCTTTATAAGCACCCATGGTCCGGGTGCGTTCGATTTGCTTGTCCGCGAGGGAATCGCGCAAGTCATACCCGAGAGCCCGAGCGGCGCTGATGACTTCGAGCATTAATTCGCGAACGAGTCTTTCCCAACGCGGCTCTCCCAGGAGTTTGTCGGTCGTGAGGCACTCCGGTTGCGCCGCGATCGTCTGCGAAGGGCGCGTTCCGAGAACAGCTTCGAAACCGGCGACCCCCGCCACCCCAAGGCCATTGAACGGGATGTTCCAGACGAGTTTTTCCCAATGGGCCTGCGCCAGGTTCGCAGTCACCTTGCAAGGAATTCCAGCGTGACGAATCGCACTGGCTATGTCATGCGTGCGCGGCTCCGGCCAGCGTTGAAATTCGCCCAGGACAACCAGGCCGTGATCGATATGATGGATTAGGCCCGGTCCAAGGCGATTGAGACAGACGAAACAAAGGCCACCCAGGATTTGCTCGACTCGAAACAGGCGGGCCAGTTGCTCTTCGTTTCCCAGGCCGTTCTGCAGCGTGACCAGCGCCGTCGCGGAATCGACCAGCGGCGGCAGCAATTTCGGAAATTGCTCATTGGCGGTTGTCTTGAGGCCGACGAGGACGAGATCGCTGCGGCCGATTTCTTCCGGTGTTCGCACGCAGCGTGGGCGGACTTGAAAGTCGCCTTGGGGACTGCGAACGGAAACACCATTGCGGCGGACGGCGTCGTAGTCGGAGCGCAGCAGAAAGTGCAGATCGTGTCCGTCCCGGGACAGCTTCGCGCCGTAATAGCTCCCGACCGCTCCGCAACCGACGACGGCGATTTTCATGAAATGCTCCGCTCCGTCACTCCAGGACTCCTCACTCCGGCCATTCAGCAAAAAAGGCACTCTGAGCGCATCAGAGTGCCTTAAGATGAAGAAGAACGGATTACTTTTTGAGAATCGCTTCTTTAGCGGCTTTGGCGACGCGGAATTTGACGACGCGCTTGGCCGGAACGGTGATGATCTGGCCTTTTTTGGGTCCGAATTGCATGGTCATTTGGCGCGAGGGAACATTCCTCAGCACGAGTTTGCCGATGCCGGGCAACGTGAAAGTGTCCTTGGCGTGCTTGTAAGCCAGTTGAGCGATTTGATCGAGAATCTCCGTCGCCTGCTTTTTGCTGATCTCGGATTTCTCAGCGATGCTGGCGGCGATCTGTGATTTGGAGAGTGCTTTAGCCATAGTATATTAAGCGTGTTAAGTGTGTCTTATTGTTGTTTGGTTTATGCTCAAAGTCGTTCGACTCGACTCGTATTAAATCGGTTCAACCCAGCCGCGCAAGCAGAAAATAACAATTTTATTGGGTTTTTTAGGGTGTCGGCTTGACTTCAACGGCAGTTTCACCAACATGATTTCGTGGCGCTCTTCACCATTCAAAACGAATTTCGCTACGATATTGTCCGCAAAATTTTCGAAGGCGGCATGGGCATTGTGTACGAAGCCGAGCAGAACGGGGCGCGCGACTTCGTCAAACGCATTGCCATCAAGGTCATCCGCCAGAACTACGCCGATCAAAAACAGTTCATCGAAAACTTCATCGGCGAAGCGAAACTCGTCGCGGACTTAATTCACACCAACATCGTCCAGACCTATCATCTGGGCGAAACTCGCGGCATTTTCTTTATCGCCATGGAACTGATTCGGGGCGTCAACCTCGAGCAATTTGCCCAGCAATTGACCGACAAGCGCCGTGTCCTGCCCCGCGAACTCGCAGTCTTCATCGTCAGCCGCATCGCGCGCGGTCTGGCTTACGCGCATTCCAAAACCGACAAGAACGGCAAGTCGCTTGGGATCGTTCATCGCGATGTCAGCTTCAAGAACATCATGATCGCATTTGAGGGCGACGTAAAGCTGACCGATTTCGGCATCGCCAAAGCGAAGGGTTTTCTGGTGGATAACGAAGGCGAAGTCGTCGCCGGCAAAGCCGACTACATGAGCCCCGAGCAGGCGAATTTTCAAATCACCGACAAACGCTCGGACTTGTTTTCGGCCGGAGTCGTGCTTGCTCATCTGGTGCTCGGAAGAAATGTCTTCAAAGGCAATTCCGCCGAAGAATCGCGCAATCACATGATGAGCATGCCGATTCCCGATTTCCGGACGCTCGACGAGCGCGTCGATGAGCGCTTAAACCAAATCCTTCACCGTGCCCTGGCTCGCGATGTTGACAAGCGCTATCCGACAGCCGACGAGTTGCTCTATGATTTGGAGCACTACATTTATCACTCCGGCTACGGCCCCACCAATGAGACGATGGGCAAATATATCCGCGAACTTTTCGGCCAGAATCAAGTTGCGCAATCGGAAAAGGGCAGCACCGTTGTGATTAATCGCGCCATCGAAGGTTTCAAGCCTGCCAAAGCAAATTCTCCCTAATCTTGCTTAAGCTCCGCTCGGGGCGATTTCTGCAGTGCCATCAAAAAACAAAGTCACCATCAGTCTGATTCAATCGGCTTGTTCGTCTGACCCGGCCGCGAATTTAAAGAAAACTCTGTCCGCGGCTCAACGCGCTGCAAAACAAGGCGCGCAAATCATCTGCACTCAGGAGCTATTCCGCTCCCAGTACTTCTGCCAGACAGAAGATCATGCGAATTTTCAGCTCGCCGAGCCGATCCCCGGCGCGACCACGAAAGCTTTTCAAAAACTCGCGAAAGAGAATCGCGTCGTCGTCATTGCTTCTCTGTTCGAAAAGCGCGCTTCCGGCGTTTATCATAATACCGCTGCGGTCATCGATGCGGATGGCTCCCTCCTTGGCCTCTATCGCAAGATGCACATCCCGGACGACCCGCTTTATTACGAAAAGTTTTATTTCACACCCGGTGATTTAGGTTTTCGCGCCTGGCAAACTCGGTATGGAAAAATCGGCGTGCTCATCTGCTGGGATCAGTGGTATCCCGAAGCCGCGCGACTGACGGCCATGCAAGGAGCAGAAATTCTTTTTTATCCCACTGCGATTGGCTGGCATCCGGCGGAAAAAAAGGAACATGGCGAGCGCCAACACGGAGCCTGGGAAATTATTCAACGCAGTCACGCCATCGCCAATGGCTGCTACGTTGCCGTTCCCAATCGCATCGGGCACGAGAAACTCTCGGGCGACGGCATCCAATTTTGGGGGCAAAGTTTCGTCGCCGGGACGTCGGGTGAAATTCTGGCCAGGGCCAGCGTCGAGAAAGAGGAAGTTCTTCTCGTCGAACTTGATATGGGCAAAGTGGACCAGACCCGAACACATTGGCCTTTTCTACGTGATCGCCGCATCGATGCTTACGGCGATTTGACCAAGCGATTGATTGATTGATTCGGAACGGCTGCCTTTGCGACCTTTGCGTGAGGCATCGTAGCCGAAATCATCCGCCAATTGTGCTCACTCTTCTTCGTCAGTTTTTTCCAGGATGACAAGAATCGCACCATTGCTTGAAGCGCAGGTGCTATTCACCAGCCAGCCATCATCCAGCAACGGTGTCAGTTGGCCCATATCCAAAGATGTCGTTCCACCAAACGTCGGGTTCACAATTACAGCAGTTTGCTTTTTCATACTTTATTAAATCTATCGACTTGCACCGCATCGGCGACACGAATCAACAACCATTGCAGAGAGATACATCCCTTTGAAATTTCAAATTTGCAATTCACCGGCTTATCCTTTTGCCACATTGCCCCGTGCGGCTAGCACCACCGCGCCAACTGCGGCTGACTGCGCCGCTGCAATTTTTCGCCACAGAATCCGTTGACGCTTCTTCCACGTCGAAGCTGCCTCAGTTAAAATATCGGCGTGCCTGACATGTTCTCAAAACGGAAGCGGTCCCAAATCATGGCCGCTGTGCGCTCGCGCGGGAACAAAGAAACTGAATTGAAGATGGCAAACCTGCTCCGTTCCGCTGGCCTTTCCGGCTGGCGTCGGCATCAACCGGTAAAAGGCAACCCCGACTTCGTTTTCCGCCGCGAGCGTATTGCGCTCTTCGTTGACGGCTGCTTCTGGCACGGCTGCCGAGCGCACTGCCGGATGCCTGCTGCGAATCGGGCATACTGGCAGAATAAAATCCTTTGGAACTCGCTCCGCGACCGGAAAACGACTCGCGAACTGAAGGCGGCAGGATGGAAAGTAATCCGGGTCTGGTCTCATGCCCTCCGTAACCCGCAAGCGATTATCGCGCGAATCACTTCGGAGTTGAATCTCGCACGAAAGCAGTACAAGCATATCGGCAATCTATGAGCGAGCGTTCTGAAAAATCCTTCGCAGAATTCTTTGCTGGCATCGGTCTTATGCGCATCGGGCTCGAAAACGCTGGCTGGCGCATCGCCTTTGCAAACGACATCGATCACGACAAGTGGGAGATGTACAGAGATCATTTCGGAGACACAGGAGAATTCATCGTAGAGGACATTCACAAGCTGAAGCCGTCTCAAATTCCCACGGTCGGTCTGGCAACGGCATCATTCCCCTGCAATGACCTTTCCTTGGCCGGAGCACGTCATGGTCTGGCGGGCGAGCAATCCTCAGCGTTCTGGGGATTCGTTGATATCCTCAAAACAATGAAGCGCGAGCGCCGTCTTCCGCCCCTCGTCTTGCTCGAAAACGTTACGGGCTTTCTGGCTTCTCACGGTGGCGGGGACTTTGAGGACGCCCTGCTTGCGCTCAACGATCTCGGCTACGCGGTGGACGCTTTTATCATCGACGCTACCCGTTTTGTACCACAGAGCCGGCAGCGGCTTTTTGTAGTCGGCGGCAAGACTCGCGAGATCATGCAACTCAACGATACGCCACGGTTCTACGAAAGCGAAGTCAGGCCGCCCGCTCTCGCCAGCTTCATCCTCATGCACCCCGACATTAACTGGCGAGTCCGCGAGCTTCCGCCACTACCCCACCGTAAGCAGAGGTTGGCCGACATTCTGGAAGACCTTCCACCCAATCACGCAATGTGGTGGAGCCGCAAGAGGGCAGAATACATGCTCAACCAGATGAGCCCGAAGCACCGCGCCGCCCTAAACTGACGCTGGGGTTAAGGCAATGGTTCTCGATCCTCAAAAGATACCGACCCGAGAGAAACTCATTCTCACAGGGCTGTACCTCTCAAAGTACGATTCGGCTGGCCTGAAGAAGCTCGGGTTCGGCAGCTTCGTTGAGGCTTTCAACGTAATCGGCTACGCACTCGGCCAAAAACCTGCCTCGATCAAGAACTATCGTGACGAATTCGATCCGCTTTTCCCAAACAGGAGGCGCGGCTGGCACAAACGACCGACGCGCGAGTACTGCCTGAAGGTGTTCACTGACTACAAGCACCTCGACCTGGATACGTTCACGAGCCTCATCAAGTCGTTCGCCGGTTACGACGAGAGCGCCTGCAGCGAGCTTCGGCCCAAGCGAGAAAAACCAGACGGAGAGTCGAGTTTCGCGAAGCGGCTTATCACGGGACTCGCGGCAGAGCGATATTTCGAGTCCGCGTTTCCATCGCTGGCCGAATTTAGAAACTGCGCTTTTGAGAATACGACACGGCTCGGGTGCGGCTACGACTTCAGGCTAAATCACCAGACCGGAGGCGACTTCTTGGCAGTCGAAGTCAAAGGACTTAAAGAGACCTCCGGCAGCCTCTCGCTAACACCTAAGGAACATCAGGTCGCCTCCGCGCTTGCCGGGCGGTTCTTCCTTTTCGTGGTGAAAAACTTCCGAGAGTCGCCGTATCACGAAATCTATCCCAACCCGCTCGTCGGGAGCCTCCGTTTTACAAAGAAAGAGAGGGTCATTGTCCACACATCCTGGCTCGCCAACGTGTAGCGCACCGGCAATATAAAGGATTTATGATCGACTTAGCGATTTCAATTGATAATGACGCACACGGCTTAACGGTTGTTGAGACGAACCATGGCGACCGGCTTGCGGCTCCGAAGTGGCCTCAAGATAGCGATTTCAGACTGGTGGTCTTCAGCCCCAATGGGAAAGACTGCGAGGTGATTCCGCCCAGGGAATTAGCGCACGACATCGCGCTTGCACTTGAGGCGGCTAAGCGGTCCCTTAAACCCGGAAGCCGAAAACCGGAATGGTATCGTCGACTTAAGAAGTGCGCTGCTGGCGTCACGTAGGCAACCAGCGGACCGATGCCGTCGCCGTGAACGTTCTCGATCCGTTTGAGGTTTGCGAAATTCGGGTCTGGCCATTTGGACCCTTCCGCAATGCGTAAAGAGGACCGGCGGGAATATCTCGACCGGGCCGAATTCACGGTTTTTCAGAAAGTCATCCGCGAGTCCAAGCTCGACGCGGTGCTCAACGAGAAGCCGCCGCGCCGGACCGAACTCATTGAGCTTCCAGAATCCTACGCACGCCGGATCATCCCCGACAGCATCTACCCGCATCGCAAGCACCCGGATATTCGCATCGCCCGCCGCGCGGCAACGATTGCCAGCCTCGCTCGCCGAATCAGCGAGCGCAGCGTTAAGCGCGGTCTCCGCAATACACTGCTCACCCAAGCCAAGCGCCTCGAACGACTTGCAGAAGCCAGACTCAAAGACTTTCCTGAAGGGGCCGAGGACGAAGACCAGAAAGATGACTGAGGCGACGCAAATCTCAGGATCAGGCCGATTCGTCTCAAGTTGCAGCGACGGCAGACACTCAAGCAATCGTCGCCAACTTCTACGAAGATAAAACGAGCTAATGCGAGCCGCACGCGCATTAACCACAGATGAACGGTATCAGGGCGAGACGACGCGGAAATATTGCGCGCGCAGGTTCGGCTGGATGACGTTGGTATAACTAAAGCCACCGCTCACGCTAAGCTGGTTTGTGACAATCGGCGTCCACTGAACCAGCGGTAATGCGACGTTGGTTGCCATCAAAATCCGATAAGTAGCGCCCGCCAATCCTCCCGTGCCGTTGATAACCACCTGATTTCCAGTGCGAGCGATTGTTTGGGTAATTATCGGTGTGAACACGATTCCCACAATAGTAACGGAGGCAGCGGTTCCGCTGGTGGCGCCAAAGGTAGTGGCGCTGAATGCACGGAACGAGGTCCCATAACCGGGAGTGGCAATACTGGCGGCGTCCAATAATGCGGTGCTGGCGGAATCACTGCCGGGGTGCGTGAACTGCATCACCAGGTCGCCTCCTTGATAAACATACGGCGTATCCAGCACTACGAGCGTTCCGAATGCATTCGGATTACCACCGGCGCTGAACTGATTCGCGCCAATAGACAGCACTCCGCCTTTCACCAGCACCGGGTTCCGCAGGTTCGCCGCAAAAGTCGTGCTCATGGTGGCTACGGGATTGGCCGCCTGAGCGAGTGTTACTTCGTAATCTGACCAGGTCACTGTGCCTGCTGGAAAGTTAACCGGCGAATTGGTAGCCAGACGAAAGAGCAATTGCGTGATCCGCGCGCCTGCCGGCAATCCGCCCAAAACATCCGGGGTAAATTGCATCTGGTAGGTTCGAGGCGCACTGATGCTGCGAACCAGTGTATTTAGACCGCCGTTGCCGGCCACGCTCGCATAATCGTCAGGCGCTACCACTGTGGGCGCGACGGGGGCAGGACCGGCTAATACGTTAATCACCACTGTGCCCTCGGCGCTGTTGCCGAAGCTATCGAACGCCGTAAACGTAAGCGTGTCCTGACCCACAAAACTCGGAGGCGGCACGTAGCGCACATTGTCGGCATATTTGACCGTAGCCCAATCCAAGGCACTAAAACTGGTCCCGCCGCTGGACGAAGTGCCGGTGACATAAACACCACCTGCCTTGTCCACGGTCATTGCGCGCGGCGTGTCGCTGGCATTGGCTGGACCGTTGTAGCGGTTGGTCCACACCGCCGCGCCAGTGGCTGCGTATTTCAAAGTCACGTAGTTGTAATTCGCGCCGCCGCCTGGTGAAGCTGATTCGATCGCCCAATACACATTTCCAGCATTATCGGTTGCCGTCCCGAACATCGCCGGGGTGCCGGCATTTGGATCAACAAAACGATTGGTCCAGAGCGGGACGCCTGCGCTGGAGTATTTGACCGTGGTGTAATCCGCAGTCGAGGACCCTGACCCGGGCGTTCCGGCCACGAGAAAGACGTTTCCTGCCGCGTCCGTCGCGATTTCAGGGACGCCGCCTCCCGAATAACCTGGACCCGCAATAATGTTCGTCCAAAGCGCCACTCCCTCATTCGAGTATTTTACGAGCGGATGCTGTTGTTGCGGCGTCCCGCCCTGCAACTCTCCTACCGCAATCACGTTCCCCTGCGGATCAATGATGACTCGTGTGCCGGACTCAAGGCCACGGTTCGTCCAGAGCACAGAACCATTACTGGCGTACTTCATCGTCAGAAACGTACTCGCACCCGAGCTCGAGTCGAACGAGTAGCCCGTCACAAATATGTTACCCGCGGCATCTACCGCGATGTCACTGGCGATATCCGTACTGGTGGGCGAGGATTGGAAGAAGTTCGTCCAGGTTGGATTGCCGTTCACGTCATATTTGACCGTGATAAATGAATCGGAATCAAAATCAGCCGGAAGCACGTACGCGTTCCCATCGTTATCCACCGCAATGCCCCCAAAAAGCAGAAAACTACTGGTGCTGCCATAAGTATTGGTCCATACCGGCGTGCCATCAGACGTATACTTGATGGTTACAATATTGGTCCCTGAAAGTCCCCCAACGTACACTCCCCCTGAACCATCCACCGCCACAGATTTAATCTGGTCGGTCCCGTGCTCCGGCCCATCGTAACGATTTGTCCACAGCCCGATTCCGTCGGGGGTGTATTTGATCGTCAGATAATCAACTCCTGAACCGATCACGACCGAATACCCGCCGACGATAATATTTCCGTCCTGGTCGGCAACGACGGCGAACGCCTGGTCCTCATTATTCGCCGCCCCGTTGTAACGGCGCACCCATTGCTGGCTTCCCACCAGCGATACCGTACCGCCTTGTGCCGAATTGGATTGAACCGTGGCGACCATCAAAGTCACGGGCGGCCCGGACAGCCCCGGAAGTCCATTGGTTAATAACGTCGAAGCCGCGAAGACCAGATTGCTATTATTCGAAGTCGTTATCGGCCCTGGCTGAGCCGAGATCATGACGACACCCGATAGCAATCCCAACGCCGTCAGGTAGAACAAGCGGTGACCCATTTGTAGCGACGACAATCGCGGATCGTACGAAAAATGTCTATCCGTAAAGAACCCGGCTGGTAGCAAGCCACATTTTCTGGTATTGCCCGACCGGCTAGGCCTCCATCTCAAAACCCGCGGGGGTTTCAGAAGGCGCTTGGGGATCTCTCGCGAGATCCCCTGCGTCTTCCAATACACGACATTGGTTGGGTCAACCTGGCGTCGTTCGTTTCGAAACTAATTTAATTTTTGAAGGAGAACAGAAGCGTTTACTGCTGTCACCGTGCCTCCGATTGGTGGAGCTGCCGCAAGCGTAACCGCCGCAGCCGACGTATGATTTCTCAGGCTAAGCGCATCATTGGCTCCGATGGTCAATATCGCCTGACCGCTGTTTTGCTGGGTGCCTGCTCCTGAACCGTAAACGCTCTCTGCAACCACGACCCCATTCAAAAATAGCGCGAATTGGTTGGGTTCGGTACCCGACACGGAAAACGTAACCTTGTAGTCGCCCGCAGTGAGCACGATGATGTCAGCGCTTCCCGGGCCGTGCGTAATTCCTGCGGTATGAATCCCATTGTCACTAAAAATGACAGCAGTCTCCAGCGGTACCACCTGGGCGCTTAAGTTGTAAATGTAAGCGTATTCAGAAGAACCTGCTCCCCCTGTTGCATTGGTTCCATTCAGGCCGTTCGTTCCTGCCGGTCCCGTTGGTCCTGCCGGTCCCGCTGGCCCTGCTGGCCCTGCTGGCCCTGCTACTCCACCATTGTCTCCTTTTGGACCTCGGGGACCAACTGGCCCCTGCCGCCCAACGTCGCCTTTATCCCCTTTTGGTCCTCGAGGCCCCGCCGGTCCCTGCCGTCCATGTAACGACGGCGGTCCCTCTGGTCCCGTTGGACCCGTCAATCCAATCGGTCCAGCCGGACCAGCCGGCCCTGGGCAACCACAGGCGCAATCGCAAACGGTGATCTCTTTCTGCGCAAGCAACACATTATCTTGAAATATCGTCAACAGATAGGGGCCCCCCGCCATGCCGTCAGGCCGAACCAGGACGATTACCTGGCTCGCATTATCATACGTGCCATCAAGGACCACCCCGCCAAGCTCGGCCACCAGTAGGCCTGTCGGAAAGTTGGTCAACTGAATCGTCAGATTGGTGCAACTACAGTCCAGGACGCCGACGATCGAGTTTGCTCGGGCGGTTGACGCCAGCGCCACAATCGCCAGCAGGACCAACCAGAACCGGGAGAAGGAGCGGAACGGCCGCTGATATAACTCACGCCATCGTGAGCATTGCAAATGCGGTTTGGAGTTTTCGGGTGTCATAGTTTTCATTATTACCTTTACTTTCTATTACTGGGGTTAACTGCGAATTTCCTTTCATGGGGTTAGAATGTTTGTCAGAAATGATTTTCGCCTGCGAGCTGGTTGCGGATGGCAGGCCCAGCTTGGGAAACGCATTGAGTTGCGGCGGAGAATGATTGTCCGCCTTCCGGACTTCGCAGGGTGTTCACAGTGCAATACTAGGCACAGAAAACCGTGGATGCTATGACGGGGTTCACCGTGGGGTAACTCCCCCCTCGCTCAAGCCACTTAACCGTCGTGTGCTCCCAGCCGATTAGCCAGGCGCAACATTCATGAATGAAAAGTCGCGGCGGCACTCCACTCCCTGCATCACCTCAGCCCAGCCATTCACACGGTCGGTATTCGCACACCGCAAGGTGATGCCGAGCTTTGCATACTGCGAAGCTGCAGTCGTTCCATCTCTCTGCTTGCCGAAGACATCCGCTCCCGCCGCGAAAACGATTCAGCGATTAGCACCACTTATCCATCTTCTGAAAATTTTTAGTTGGGGGTGGGACCGTAATTGTCCCACCCCCTCTGCTAACCTGCTCGCATGAAACAACAAATATCGCAATATCCGACCTCAGGAGAAGTTAAGCTCCCAAATGGAACTGCACCGACCAATGAACTCGGCCCGTGATTTCCCTCGTCGGCTCGACAAAACGAAACATGAAAAAACCGATCCAAAACCGGCGCACAATTTCTCCGCTCTGCTCCTTCCTCCCAATCAACCCCGAAAGCTTTCGGGGTCAAAATTCGAAATTCAAAAATCAAAAATGGTTTGGTCCAACTCAGTCCAACCCAGTCCAGGTAAATCCAACCCAATCCAACCATGGCCCCTCCCGTCTCATTAACACCCCGCTTTCTACCCCGAACTCTTTTGGGGCAGCAAGGTGTGCCAGTCGCCAACCAAAATCAACGGTTTCAATCGTTTCTGGCGCCACCTGCCGATTCGTGTCAATTCGTGAAATTCGTGTCTCCTCCATTTCCCGGCCGCAAAGTGCAATCAAAAATCTGCAAAAAACCCCTGAAATTTCACTTTATTTCACTTTCTCACACTTTTTTTCGCATCGATATACGCTCAAACTGCAATTTCCGCCGTGCCAAAATTTCCTAGCGCCACCCTATGACTGCGCTATTGTTCCTCAACATCTGGGTAAATTGGATTCACAACGAAATGGATAATCATGGAACCTAAAGGTGACATCGCTCTTATCGGTCTGGCCGTCATGGGCCAGAACCTAATCCTCAACATGAACGACCACGGTTTTACTGTGGTCGCCTTCAATCGCACCGTCTCGAAGGTGGACGATTTTCTCAACAAAGAAGCCAAAGGCACCAACGTCATCGGCGCGCATTCCATTACGGAAATGGTCAGTCTGCTGAAAAAACCTCGACGCGTGATGCTGATGGTCAAGGCCGGCGCGCCTGTGGATGAGTTCATCGAGCAACTCCTGCCACATCTCGAAGCGGGCGATATTATTATCGACGGCGGCAATTCACTTTTCGAAGACACCATTCGCCGGACGAAGTTCGTCGAGTCCAAAGGCTTGCAGTATATTGGGACAGGTGTGTCGGGCGGCGAAGAAGGCGCGCGCAATGGTCCGAGCATCATGCCCGGCGGCTCGCCCGGAGCCTGGCCGCATGTCAAAGACATCTTCCAGAAAATTGCCGCCAAAGTTGAGGACGGCACTCCTTGCTGCGATTGGGTCGGCGAGAACGGCGCGGGACATTATGTGAAGATGGTCCACAACGGCATCGAGTACGGCGATATGCAGCTCATCTGCGAGGCGTATAATTTGCTGAAGACCGGCCTCGGAATGACCGCCGAGCAGATGCACGACGTTTTTGCCGAGTGGAACAAAAGCGAGCTGGATTCCTATCTCATCCAAATCACGCGCGACATCCTGGCGTTCAAGGACACCGATGGCCAGCCGTTGGTGGATAAGATTCTCGACACCGCTGGCCAGAAGGGCACGGGCAAATGGACAGTGATTTCTTCGCAGGAACTCGGGATTCCGATCACCTTGATTGCGGAAGCTGTTTATTCTCGCAGCATTTCGGCTCTGAAGGATGAGCGCGTCGCCGCCGCAAAAAAATTGAAGGGTCCCAAGCCGACTATCAAAGGTGACCATAAGAAATTTGTTGAAGAGGTCCGGCTCGCTCTTTACGCGTCAAAAATTATCTCGTATGCGCAGGGTTACATGCTGATGCGAGCGGCGGCGAAAGAACACAACTGGAACCTGAATTACGGCGGCATTGCGCTGATGTGGCGCGGTGGTTGCATCATTCGCAGTGTTTTTCTCGGCAAGATTAAAGAAGCGTTTGATAGTAACTCGAAGCTGACCAACGTGCTGCTCGCTCCATTCTTCCGAAAAGCCATCAAAGAATCACAACGTTCCTGGCGCAATGTCGTCGCCGCAGCGGCCAAGAAAGGTATTCCTGTGCCGGCGTTCAGCACGGCGCTGGCGTTCTATGACCAGTATCGAAATGAACGTTTGCCGGCGAACCTGCTTCAGGCCCAGCGTGACTATTTTGGCGCGCATACTTACGAGCGCATCGATCAACCGCGCGGCCAATTCTTCCATAGTAACTGGACCGGCCACGGCGGCACAACGTCGTCCGGCTCGTACACGGCATAGTTTGGTGCGCGAGTATTACCCGTGAAGACGCCCCTGTTTGCCAGGATTGCTGATCGTGCGCGTCTGTTGGCTGTACTTTTGTCCCTCGCGTGCCTGAGCCTCCAAGCTGCTGATACTGACGCTGCTAATCTCGCTTCGGCGAACGCTTCTTTTGGGTTCAACTTGATGAAGCAAGTGGTCGGGGAACGGTCGGATGCCAATGTCTTTATCTCGCCGTACAGCGTTTCGGCGGCGTTGCAAATGGTCTGGCAAGGCGCGGCGGGCGAGACGAAGAATGAAATGGATCAGGCGTTGGCGTTGGGTGGCTTCAAGATGGAAGCGGCTGGTGGCGCTTACAAAGATTTGGATCGAGCAATTAAGAGCGCTGGAACAAACGCCGTCCTTAGCGTCGCCAATTCGATTTGGTATGCGCCGAATATTGAGTTGAAGCCGCAATTTGCTTCGATAAATCAAAGCTTTTACGGCGCGAAACTAAGCGCGCTGGATTTTACCGATCCGCGCTCGGCAGGAGTCGTTAATTCGTGGGTGAACGAAGCGACTCGTGGCAAGATTCAGAAAATCGTCGAGCCGCCGCTCTCCTCGATGACGGGCGCTTTTCTGGCCAATGCGATTTATTTCAAAGGCAACTGGGAACACAAATTTGATAATGACGCTACCAAAGAAGAGCCGTTTCATCTGCGAACGGGTCAGCAAAAACGGGTGGCTATGATGCGGCAGAGCCGCAAGTTCGCTTACGAGGAAAGCACGACGTTTCAAGCGGTCCGTTTGCCTTACGCGGGCGAGCGATTGGGCATGTTTGTCTTTCTGCCAGCGACCAATTCGAGTCCCGATAAACTGCTGGCCGAATTGAACGGTGATGCGTGGCGAGAAAAAATAATGCCGAAGTTCCAGGAAAGTGAGGGAACCGTAGTGATGCCTCGATTCAAACTCGAATTTAGAATGGACCTCATCTCGGCGCTCAAATCCATTGGAATTCATCAGGCGTTCACTCATGCGGCCGACTTTTCCGGAATCTCACCAATCGAATTGTTCGTGAGCGGGGTCGAACACGCGAGCTTTGTTGATGTCAACGAAGAGGGGACCGAAGCGGCCGCTGCGACAGGTGTGACAGTGAAAGCGATGGCGGTTCGTCGGCAAATGGAGCCATTTCAGATGATTGTGGATCGGCCGTTTTTCTTTTTAATCGAAGACAGCGCAACCAAATGCCTCCTGTTTATGGGCGTCGTGAACGACCCCGGTTCACCATAAGCCAGCCCCTCTTTTCTGACGGTTCTGTAACGCAGCCTTGAAGCAATGTCTCACTATCTGTAAAGAAAACGCGTGAATGGCAGCCACAAATTTCGCATTGGCGTTCTAGGTTCGGGCAAAGGCTCGAATTTTGTGGCGATTGCCGATGTCTGTGCAGCCGGTCGGGTGCCGGCCGAAATTGCAATTGTGCTTAGCGATGTGCAACAATCCGGCCTGTTGGAACATGCAAAGGAGCGAAATATACCTGGTCGATATATTGAGCCCGGAAAGTTTCGCACGAAGCTGGATGACAATGCCGAGCGAATGTTTGTCGAGGAGTTGCGCCGCGCGAATGTGGATTTGATCGCTCTCGCCGGCTTTATGCGTGTCTTAAAGGGGGAATTTTTGCGAACGTTCGAAGGACGAATCATCAACATCCACCCTTCGTTGTTGCCCTCTTTTCCAGGATTGGAGGCCTGGAAACAGGCGTTGGATTACGGAGTGAAGTTGACGGGGTGCAGTGTGCATTTCGTCGACGCAGGAGTCGATTCCGGGCCCATCATTGCGCAACAAACAGTCCCAGTACTGGAAAGCGATACACCCGAGAGCCTCCACCAACGCATTCAAATTGCCGAACACGAACTGTATCCGAAATGCGTCGCGGCACTCGCGCGCGGCGAAATTGCGGTTCAAGGGAGGCGAGTGCTTTGGAAGACAGCGCCGCTGTTATAGCAAATGGCCAGCACTTCCAAAGAGGCTACCGCCGCAAATATTTTACAACGGCTTCGGTGCGGGAGTGGACGTGCATCTTATCGTAAATGTTTTTCAAATGCGAGCGGACGGTTTCGAAGCTGATCGACAGCGCATCAGCAATTTCCTTGTAACGGTAGCCCTTCACGAGCAGATCCAGAATTTCCTGTTCGCGCCTGGAAAGATTCTCCTCTTGCGGGGATGAAGAGTGGAGCTTCTGAAAATATTCGACCACCGTGCGGGCAATCTTGCCGGACATCGGCGAAGCGCCACTATGAACTTCTTCGATGGCCTGCAAGAGCTCGGCGGGTGATGTGCGCTTCACAAGATAACCGCTGGCGCCGGCCATCAATGATTGGAAGACCAGGTCATCATCCTCGTACATGGTGAGCATCAGAATCTGCAGCTTGGGGAGCGAGGCCTTCAATCTGCGCACGCAATCGATGCCCGACATTTTCGGCAGGTTTATATCCATCAGCACCACATCCGGTTTCTTGCCGGGAATTTGCGCGATTGCGTCCTCGGCGCCGGCATGGGTGCTGACGCAGCGGATGTTTTGTCCGCCGTCAATCAGTATAGCGAGACTTTCGCGAATGCGACTGTCGTCTTCAACGATCGAGACCTTGATCATAGTTGCGATGTCGCGACAGGCTCTACTGAGATAACGCTCATTTCACGAAAAAAATCAGTGGCCGTTATCCGCGCCATTACTCTTTAGCGGGACTTGAAATTGAAGGCGGGTGCCTTTGGCTGGTTCGCTGTCCAGGGTGAAGGTTCCACCGATTTCCTCGATTCGATGTTTCATATTCGAAAGACCATTCCCCAAACTGTCAATGTCGCGGACCACGAAACCCGCTCCATTATCCACGAGGCCAATTTCGAGTTTCGAATCGTTGAGAGAAACCCGGATGTGAACTTCGGATGCGCCGGCATGTTTGGCAATGTTATTGAGTCCTTCTTTTACGGCGAGGAACAGATTGTGTCGCAGCTCCGCCGAGAGCGGTTGGGCAGGCAGCCCGGGCGGGATGTCCAGCCGGCAGCAAATGCCCGCGGCTTTGAAGAACTGCTCCGCATAGACGGCGATGTAAGCCGCCAGTTTGTTGAGCAGATCGTTTTTTGGCTCAATCGTCCACACGATTTCATCCAGGGTCTGGGCTTGCTCTCGGGCAAGGTCACAAATTCGCGACGCATGAATCTTTGCGCGGTCGGGTTTGTCGGCATCACGCCGGGCAAGCTCGCCCAGAAGTCCCACCTGTGTCAAACCAGCTCCGAGCTGATCGTGCATGTCCCTGGCAATGCGCCGGCGTTCTTTTTCAATCGCCTGGCGTTGTTCCAGCAGTTCAAGACGGCGTCGCATCCGCTTTTTCGTCACATACCGTCCGGTGCCGCCGGCCAATCCCAGGATGAGGATACCGGACAACCCACGAAACCACCACGTCTGCCAGATGTGCGGCAGAAGCAGCACATCGACCGATGCGCCTGTTTCGTTCCAGACGCCGTCCTTGTTGCTGGCGACCACGTGAAAGCGATAAGTGCCGGGATAAATGTTATTGTAATGGGCTGTGCGCCGAACCCCTGCGTCTATCCAATCCTGGTCGACGCCATCCAGTCTGTATTTGAGGTGGCATCGTTCGGGAGCCCGAAAATTCAGTGCCGTGAAAATGAATTCCAATTCCCCTCGACCGGGTGGAACCCGAATTTGCAAATAATCCGGGTCATCCGAGATGGAATTCGGCGCTCGCCCAACGCGATTCCGGTTCAATGCGTCGGCTCCCAGCAATGGTTTCCGATCGGCACTGACCTGTTCGACATAAACGGGCGGCGGAAGCTGATCCATTTTGATCGTTTTCGGGTCCACGGTGATGAGGCCTTTGCTGGTCGTAAACCATAGCCTCCCGTCATGGCTCTTCCAGGCCCCCGGCTTTGCAGCGCTGTTACACTGCGGACTTTCGATGCCATCCGCCTTGCCATATTCAATGCTCGTAAGCGCTCTAATTTTTCGTTGATCAAAGTCATCAAAGTCGCTCTTGCGAACCCGGAACACTCCTTTCGAGCAGGTCATCCATAACCAGCCCTGATCATCTTCGAGGACTTCAAATATTTCGTCGCTAAACAAACCATCTCTCGAGGTGTAACTTTTAAATACTCCTGCTTTATAGCGGTTCAAGCCGCCGCGGGTGGTGCCGACCCACAAATCGTGTTCGCGATCTTCATATAGCGCATTGATTGAATTGTCCGACAGGCCCTCACTGGATGTGAGGTTCGTGAAAGCGCCGTCTATCCAGCGGCTCAGCCCATCGTCCGTGCCAAACCAGAGATTGCCATTGTGATCTTCGCAAATAGCGTGAACGACGTCGCCCGCCAGATGATTTTTGGCCGTATAATTCGTAAAACGTCCATCCTTGAAACAGCTTAGCCCGCGGCTCGTTCCAATCCAAAGTCTTCCTTTGCTATCTTCACGGATGACTTTTATCGGCGCCTTGGGCAAACCCTCTTTTGAAGTGTAATGCTTGAATTTCCCGTCCTTCATCTGGGTCAAGCCGCCGTCGTAATCAGCGCCGATCCAGATGCTCCCATCGCCCCCCTCACAAAGCGCCAGAAGCAAACCCTGCGAAAAATCGTTAGTGCTGGCATATGCGGTTACGCGGTCATCCTTCAGTCGGTTGAGCCCGCCACCCCATGTTCCGAGCCAAAGACTGCCGGCGCGATCTTCGAGCACTGACATAATGTTGTTGTGCGTCAGCCCTTGCCGTTTCGTATACGTGAAAAATCGTTTCGGCGTCAATCGGGTGAGCCCTTCTCGCGAGCCGACCCAGAGGTTCCCTTCCCGATCCTCGAAAAGAGTATTCACGCGATCGTAAGGCTTATCTTCGTTGTTCAGCTCATTGAAAAATCTCCCTTCACGAAAACGGTTCAAGCCGCTGTAAGTTCCGACCCATAAATTTCCTTCGCGGTCCTCACAAATCGCGCTCACAAATGTATCTGAAAGGCCGTACTTCGTATTATACGCGAAGAAGCTGCGAGTCCAATAATCGTTGTGCCAAAGCATTCCGTTGTTCGAGCCAATCCAAATTCTGCCGCCCCGGTCCTGGCAAATGCCTCTGACGGAATCGTTGGGCAGACCGTTGGGCATGGCAAATGAATCCATGGCTTTGCCTTTCAAGCAATTCAAGCCACTGCCCGTCGCTATCCAGATATTTCCATCCGTGTCCTCATAAATTGAAGTCACGATATCCGAGAGCAATCCCTGCTTCTTCGTGAAATTTGTGAACTCGCCGTTCTGGTAGCGGCTCATTCCTGTCGTCGTGCCAATCCACATCGCGCCGTCTCTGGACTCGTAAATGACGCGCACGTTGTCTCCGGCCAGGCCGTCCACTTTGTCATGGCGAAAGACACTGCCGCCGACGAGGATTGCCAGGCCTGCGCCATCGGTCCCAATCCAGAGCGCGCCGTCTCGGTCCGCGCAAAGGGCGGTGATTGAGGAATTCCGCAGATCCGGCGTGCTCTTCTCCTCGAAGCGGGTGAACGAAGAGCCGTCAAAACGCGCCAGGCCTTCGTGCGTGCCAATCCACAAATAACCATCGCGTGTTTGAGCGATTGCCTGCACCAGGTTGTGCGGCAAGCCTTCATCGACTTGCCAGGTGCGCGAGCTGTATTGGAAGGTCGCGTGATCGAGGCTCGACCAATCGAGCCAGCCGCTGGCATGACTGATTTGGCGTTTGTGATTGAGGATCTTCGGGTTTTCCAAATCCACCGCGAACACCTCCAAATCGACATCCTCGTTCGGCGCCATCGCCGGGTACGGTTGCGATTTCGCTCCCATTTCCTTCCAGCCAGACCATTGATCCGAGCCGTCCCCCATCGTCTCCCAACGGTGCAGCAATTCGCCGTCCTTCGCATTCACCGCAATGACCTCCAACCGGTCCGCGGTCAATTGTGCGGCGACGCCTGGCTTGAGGGTTGCGCCGAAGTTCTCCCAGCCAGTCCATCCGGCGTCTCCGGGTTTTTCCTGGCAAATTCGAACCGCCGTATTGTTGGTGCGGCTGACGGCGAAAACTTCCATTCGGCCAGGCGCATTTTGCGCAATCGCGAAGCCAGGCCAAATCGAGCCTCCGAGATTGGCCCACTCAGACCACGCCTTTGCGTTCGGAGTGACCTGCCAGCGATGAACCAGACTCCTGGTTGCGGAATCGATGCCGAACAGTTCCAGCCGCCCATCTCGGTTGCGCGCTACGGCCAATCCCGGGTCAAGACGACCGCCGGCGTCGGCCCACTCGGACCAACCACCATGGGTGTTTGTTTGCCAGATGTGTTTCGCGGCTCCGCTCGCCGAATCCACCGCAAATATTTCCAGCCGTCCATCCTGATTTTGCGCTGCGGCCAGCGGCGGCTGAACTTCTCCGCCCAAGTCGCTCCAATCTGACCAATCGGGACCATCCGACTTTTCCTGCCGGATACTCATCAAATGATGATTCGCGCCATCCACTGCGAAGACGATCATCTGCCCGTCGACTGTGTTCGCGGTCGCGATGCCCGGCAAAAACGAGCCGCCCAGGCTGGACCAGGCGGACCAATCGCCATTGGATTGCTTCTGCCAGCGATGACGCAATTGGTGATCCTCATCCACGCGGAAAACTTCCAGATGACCTTCAATGTTCTTTCCAATGACTGGCTTTTCAATGAGGGCATCTTCAAGGGAAGCGGCTGTGGCGAGTTGGAATGCCAGCAAAACGAAAACCAGCACGACAACCAAGCGGCAGGCTCGGCGCAAGCTGGGTCGGATCAGACGGAACATCAGGATGGATTGTATTTGAATCAGGTCCGATTTCCAAGCTGAGCGATGTAAATGGGTGCGATTTTTTCTTTCGGGCGACAACGGACCGCGGCTGTGTCGGAGACCAGACGCAGCAAGTTGGATTGCTTGACGTGCGCGGCAATTTCCGTGCAGCTCGTCTTTGGCACATGCGGCGGCTGATCTTCGATACAGCCGCAGTCCTGCCCGACGGCCCAAATCGCACCCGGCGAATTGCAAAATTGGGCGAAAAAAGCGGCAGAGGACAGCCGCTTTCATGTCGGTTACCTGTGCAATCAAGCACTCGTTGGGTGAATTACCGAAATTCTGTAAGGTGTACAGAAATTGAGATGCTCACCCTGGCGCGGCCACCTTCTCCTTTGATGCCTTGAACCGAATGACAAATGGTGGACGGCGCAGGCACCACGAAATATACTTACTCTGCTGCGGGCCAGCTTCTGATCGAAGACGGCCCATTTGCCAGCGATACCGTCACCAATGCATATTCAAACAGGTTGAGGACGACGCTGAGCCTTCAACAGCCCACCAGTTTCTGGACCAATGGCTTCGCTTACGATTCCACCAAACGCCTAAGCACGTGTCAGTCCTAGCAAGGACTGACACCTGCCCGGCTACGCCATCACTGGCGCGACCAAATCATTTTTGAGTCTCTCGAAGATTACTGACGCACAGGCCGGAGATTACCTGGTGCATGTAGTAAACAGCGTGAGCATCACGCAGAGTGTCGCAGCAACGCTTACGGTGACACCTTAGGAAATCTCTAGTGTAGTGTTTCGTAAATGACTAGACATATTTGCGGCGCTTTTTGCGCTTTTTCCTGACGGGCCAACCGGGCTTTACCTCCTCCAATTTTTGCTGC
>Ga0193709_1000099_pt1 | contig 37442 bp, 27 predicted proteins | sample H3c2metaG_FD_160571 | JGI IMG/M metagenome (GOLD analysis project Ga0193709, IMG submission 160571) | Soil microbial communities from a riparian zone of the East river system, Colorado, United States - H3c2 | ecosystem: Environmental > Terrestrial > Soil > Riparian zone | place: USA: East River...
TTTTTTTTTTTTTTTTTTTAGTTGAAAGATTCTAGATTACGCTTCAATCGTGAATTCATAAATATTATCCATAGTAATATAGCTCTCCTCCCTACTTATTATAGGCAGGATGGTCTGTCGACATTGTTGAACGGGCTTTACACATTAAAATTACTTCTAATGCATACCGTCTGAGCTCAGATAATGGGTTATCTGGTGGGTTCACACCACATTGTTATTAAGCACTTGCTAGTCGCACTCTCGTCTATCTAGAGATAGGCAGTATCTTCACTGCCATTCCAATTTCACTGAGCCAATCATTGAGACAGCTGTTGCATCGTGAGATCATTCATGCGCGACATCATTTAAATGCCAAGGTATTTCGCTACCTTAGGACCCTCATAGGTAAGGCCGCCATTGAATGGGGGTTCCTTCAAAACCTAGTCTATATTAGTCGGCTAAGTTAATCCGTTAACCATCCATCATCGGGCAGATAGCACACTCAATACATTGATTTACATCTTACGCAGAGTGCTGTGTTTTAATTAAACAGTCGTGCAACATCATTCTATGTCTCCTCTTCCTAGCCTGATATTAATCAGTAGGAATGGCACACCTTATCCCGCAGTTACGGTGTCAATTTGCCGAGTTCCTTAATGATTGTTAGCTCAAACGCCTTCGTATTCTCTACTAGCTTACTAGGGTTAGTATCTAGGTACGGTTTTTGTTCATTAAATTAGTATCATCTGTTTTAGTTTATTCCCTAATATTAATATAATATATGTTTTTTCCAGAACACTTTTTACTCTACAACAGATATAAATATCTTCATATATCATATATTATGCCACTCCCTACTCTATTTTGTACTGGAACATGTCATAATATATTTATTCACACCCATAAAGTAATTTATATTCTATATATTTATATATTTATGGGTATATAAACATATATTAATATTATATATTAAATATATAATAATAATGTTGTATAAATGTTGTTACATATATAGTCTCATCGTTTTATCCTTTAGGTTAAACTTAGAGGCCGTTTTTCTTTAAGAAACATGTATAGAAAGATACCATAAGCTTAAGGCGAGGGAATTATCCCTTTTTCGTTACTCATGTCAGCATTATCACTTGGGATATCTAATTATTAGTATTAAAAATGCTAATTCTAAAATTTGCCCAATGTTCCGCTACCCCATAAAGCATTTTTTTTTACAAATAAAAAATTATTTAATAAAATAATAAATATGTTATTATGGACAAGGTGTCGGTGTATTGTTTAGATCCGTTATATCTTCGGCGCTTTTAACTATTAAGGTTAATAAAACTTAACCTATTGAACCAGTGCTCTGTTACGAGGTCTTTAAAAAATGGCAGCTTCTAAGCCTATTTCCTGGTTGTATGGTTTAAAAACTTCCTTACTTTCACTTAACAATAACTTTGGAACCTTAAACACTTGTTCTGGGCTGTTTCCCTTTAGACATACAACCTTATCGTTAAATGTCTGATTGTTCAACATTCATCATTGCCATTCCGAGAGCAAATACTCGCGAATAGAGTCTTCACAACTCCCCCATGTGTACAAAAATATATAACTTTTTCACAAATATATACAATTTGTCCGAGATCACAGTTCTGTACCTGCTATGATGTTATTTAAACTACATACTTAGATATGTTTCGCGGAAAACCAGCTATAGGTAGTCAGTATTGTCTTTCACTAACTTACCACAGTTCTTTGGATATCTTTACAACGATAACCCATTCGGCCTTTTATAAGCCTGACCATGGTAAGATCACCACCCTTCGGGTCTCTACTTAGATACTTAATCATTACTTAATAATCGGATTATCTAGGCATCATTGCTTGCATCTAATTAGAACTTGCTGACCCATTATACAAAAGGTACGCTCTTATATGTTTATTAAACTTAACTTGAGCTGCTTATAAGACTACTAATTCATATCATTTCCCTCACGGTACTAGTTCACTATCGCTTGTATATCATACTTAGCCTTAGAGGAAGGTTCCCCTTTATTCAAACAGATTAATCCATTTTACTTATTAGGCATTTCTACTTTCATTCACACTACTTATAGAATCTCGTTTGATTTCCTTTCCTGAAGCTACTAAGATATTTCAATTCGCTTCGTTTATAAATAGAATTTATTCAAGAGTTTATGGATCTAGGGATAGGTATTTACCTATGATCAAATATATCTCTTTAATATACAGCTAGATATTCTTAATAGTCTCTTTATATACTTGCCATTATATTTAATCCTTAAAACTTTTATCATAATATAAAATTATTTCTTAAGGGATTCAAATAATGAAATAACACAATACATATCAAATACATTACTATTAATTATTATAAAATATGGTTTTAGATATTTTTATAAAAATATTATCGGGTCATTATGATTCGAACATAACTATTCCTCAACCCAAATGAGGTGCCTAACCAGCCTGGCTCTAACCCGTTTATATATTTTTATATTATTATATTCTTTAATATAGATTACTATTACCTTTAATACATTATGATTCCTCAGCGAATCGAACGCTGATAATACTCTTATCAAAAGCACACTTTACCTATTAAGTTAAGAAATCTTTAAAGACAAGAGCATCCAGACTTGAACTGGAAATTTGAAGTTTGAAGCTTCCTATTTTACCATTAAACTATACTCTTTATTAATATTAAATTTTAATAATAAATTAGAATAACGTTTATAAAATACATTATTTATTCATGAATAAATTCATTAATTAACTTATAACATCTATACAATACTTATATAACATTTATATAATACATAACATTTATATAATACATAACATTTATATAACACATAGATATATAACACTTATATTACTGGTAGAATACATATACAATATATTAGAATAACATGTATAAAACATATTATTATATATACGGAAGAGAGATGATTCGAACATCCAGGTGAAAAACACAATATTTAGCAAATATCTTGCCTTACCAGTGGCAACTCTTCCTTTTGCTAAAAAAGGATATACTAATTTCGAGTTAGACCGGGATCGATCCGGCATCTACTTTCGTGACAAGAAAGTCCTTTACCATTAAGTTACTAACTCTTTACGGCTAACCGAATTCGAATCGATACACTTCGCTTGGAAGGCGAAAGGTCTACCAGTTAACCTACAGCCGTTTATCATCTATTTTAAGACCTAAGGGACTTGAACCCCTATAATAATGATTAAAAGTCATATGCTTTACCATTAAGCTAAGATCTCTTTAAGTTTATAACTTATACAAAAAATAATTGTAACTTACACAAAAAATATTTATAAGGAATAAGTGATTCGAACACTTAACCTGCCGTGTGTAAAACGGATGCTCTACCAATTAAGCTAATTCCTTTTTATACTTTTAAAGTATTTTAGTTTTTTTGTTTAATAGTTATGATTATAGCTCCTACCATCGCTAACAACAGGATTATAGATGTTAATATAAGTCATATTGAATAATTAGTATATATTATATTACCTATACTTGTTATATGAGAAGTTTCTGATAAAAAACCATCTCATAGTTTAGATGTTACATGGTATAATTCTACATCATTACTTAAAGTAAATACTTTAATAATATTAGATATATCGTAATTATTGTTTGCTAAAATATATGGTAATATATTATTTACAGAATAATTGAAAGAAATACCCAATATTATAGCTAAAGGTATACTATTACTGGTGTCTATTAATAATTCAGATATTCTAATATTTATTAACATTAAGATAAATAGAAATAATATAGAAACTGCTCCTATATATACTAATAAGTAAGATAAACCTATAAAATTTAAACCTAACATTATTAAATAACAAGATATACTTAGAAATAGTCCTATTAAAAATAAAACAGATACAATCGGATTTTTAGTTATTATTACTAATATACCACATATTATTGCAGCAACATATAAAAAATCTAAAAATATATCTTTATAACCATTGAAAACGATTTCTTTGAAAATATATAACATTTTAAAAAATTAAGATTTACCTTCTCATAATAATTATTATTCATATATATATGTATAAGTTAATACATAAGTTAATATATATATATGTATAAGTTAATACATAAGTTAATATATAAATTAGTGTATAAGTTAATATATAATTTATAAGTTAGTGTATAAGTTAATATATAACTTAATATTATAGGTTAATGTACTATATATATAGAATTATAATATATTTGAAATAATTAAAAAGAAAATACAAAAACACGTATAATAATTTATAAATATATGTAACATAATACTATACCAATTAAATTAACGCATAATGTATATAATATATATTTTATATGTATATATATTACATAGCCCTTAAAATGAATCGAACATTTATCAGAATATTAACAGTATTCCGCTCTACCATTGAGCTATAAAGGCTTTAAAAAACTAAAAATAATATTTAGGAAAATCAATAAATACTATAATTAAATATAATAACTATAACTAATTATTATAGTTATTATAGCTTATTAAGTTTAGGAAACAAGAGATTCGAACTCCTAAAAGCCTATGGCTATTGAGTTTACAGCTCAACCCATTTTACCAATAATGGAAGTTTCCTTTTTTTTATATTTGGGTGTATTGTTTATATTAATTATTCCCGGGCAAGTTCCCCTACCCGAACCGTATTTCGACTTAACACCAATCAGAGCTACGCATACGAAGATTACTTGTTAAAATATCTAAACCTAAAATATCTAAGCTAAAAATTAACCACCACCAAACTTATTGCATACACTCCTTTCAGCGCCTGACGAGTGGTTAGTACCTATCTGAGATTAAATTCACCGTGATGTGATTACTCACGATTACTAGTAATTCCTTTTTCATGTAGTCGAGTTTCAGACTACAATCCATATTATATCCTACTTTAAGGATTAGCTCCAATTTACATTATTGCATCCCTTTGTAAAGGAATATGTGGCACGTCTATAGCCCACAACATTAAGGCCATGATGACTTGTCTTAGTCCCTTTTATCACATCCAATATAGCGGTGAACTGTTTTATTTTAAAATAAAACAAGGGTTTACGTTAATTTAATGGATCTAACCAAATCTCACGACATTAACTGAAGACAGCCATGCAACACATGTGATCTAAATGCGTTAATTAAGCTAATAGCTTAATTAACTTATCCAAACATATAGAATTTAGATCATACAAATTGTGGTAAGGTTATTCGAGGATCATCGAATTAAATAACATACTTCACTACTGGTTTCAGAAACGGTCTAATGATTTCAGTTCCTGCGTTGCCGCATTACTCTTGAGGTGGAGTGCTTACATTTTCATTTATAGTCTAAAAATATTTTAATCTATGACACTCATCATTGTCTGCTTGGACTACGGGGGTATCTAATCCTCTTCACTTCCCAAGCCTTCGTCCCTCAACGTCAGTTTTCACATAAAGGTTTGCCTTCGCCATTACCCGTCCTAAAGGTATCAAAACATTTCATCTCTACACCAATAGTTCTGATATCTCCCTCTTACACTAAAACTCAAGTCTTATCCGTACCCTTGTTTGGGCGTGATATACTGTCTAGGTACCCTTTATACCTAATAAAGATGAATAACACTAGTCTCCCTTGTATTACCGCGACTGCTGGCACAAGATTTGGTCGAGACTATAGATACAAAGTTGTCATTATCAGCTTTTATCTAGAACTTTATAAGACATAGTCAATCAAGTTAACCCTAAAAATATAAAATATGATATTCATATTTTATATAGTATTAAATATAGTTTCCTAGCTTTAATGGTTAACTCTCATTCTTCCAAGTTGCTGGTTCAGCCGTTAGGCCATTGACCAATATTCCTCACTGCTGTACTAGACGTATTGGGGTTTTTTCAGACCCAATGTGATCGATCGACCTTTCAGTCTCGACTACGGATACAAGCTAATTAAGCCATTACCTTAATTATTACTTACCCGAGATATTTATAATCATCTAAGAGTGAAATTTTTAACTATTTTATAATTAACATTTCTTTTTATTATAAGGGATTTACATATCCCTTGCTCTTAGGTAGCCAAAAATACCATTTGCTCACCTGTACACCACTTCAACATTATTAGAAAAAAATTTAATAATATTGACGTTCGATTAGCATGTGTCAAGCATTTGGACAGCGTTCATTCAGAGCCATCATCAAACTCATCTAATTTATATTTTGTTAATTATTTCAACAATATAATATGTATGTTGAAATATCTTACTCAAGATTCGAACTTGAATTTAGATATTAGAAGTATCTTGTTCTTCCCTTGAACTAGTAAGAAAATATATTTATTTTTTTAACATCTTGTTAATATGTTAGCTAGAAAGATTAAAGTTAATCTTTCTTATTACTTTAGTATTAATGTGCATATATGTTATATAATATATATTACATTTGTAATACATTACTATTAATTATTATACTATATTATATTAAATTATAATTTATATTTTTATACTTAATTTATTTTTTTTTATACTAAAAAATACCTTTATAAAAATATTTTTATAAAAATATCTCAAAAATACTTTATATTATTACCTTAAATTAATAAATACCTTAAATTAATATAAACACCTTAAATTAATATGAGTATCTTAATACCTTAATATGAGTATCTTAATATGAATACCTTATATTAATATGAGTACCTTTTATATTTATGTATTCATGTACTTATATATGTGTTTATATTGTTATCTATGTGTTTATGTGTTTATGTAGTTAAGTAATATAAAAAATTTTTTTTTATTAGTTTATAAATATTAATTTTTTACAATATTGGAGCATAATATATCAAAGATGACACAGAATAATGTAAACCATCTAATACAGGTGCAGGGTATATACCTAATACTACTGTAAAAACAACCAATGTCAATAATATATGGAACTCACGTTTATTTAAATCTGGTATATTTACTTTGAAAAATTTAGAGTATGATCCTGCAAATGCTATTCTATTAAACATATATATTGTATATGCAGCAGAAAATACTATAGAAGAGCTAGCGAATACACCTAAAAAAGGCAGTCTTTCAAATACCCCGTATAATGACATAAATTCACCTATAAAGTTTAAAGTTAAAGGAACTCCACAGTTACCTAATGATAGTATAAAGAATAATATAGCAAATAAAGGCATTATTTGAGCCATACCTCTATAGAAAGTAATTAATCTAGTAGAAGATCTGTCATATAAAACACCCCCAGCACAAATAAATAGACCTGATGAAACAAATCCATGAGCTAATCCTAAAGTAATACCACCTTCAATACCTTGTATTGTATTACTAAATACACCTAAAAGATACACAGCAGCGTGAGATACAGAACTATAAGCTATAAGTTCTTTAACATCTATAGTTCTTAATGTACTAAAACTAGCATATATAATAGTAATAACACCAATTAAATATACTATATAAGTATAATCTATAGAAGCTTTAGGTAATATAGGTAATATCAATCTAAGTATACCGTATAAACTTAGTTTAAGAACAATACCTGCCAAAATTATACTACCTCCTAATGGTGATTCAACATGAGCTTTTAAAAGTCAAGTGTTTAAAAAAATAGTAGGTGTTTTAACAGCAAAAGCTATAAAAATACCATAAAATAAGAAAAGTTGTGTTAAATAATTAAAATTTGTTTTATATAAAGCATCAAAATCAGTAGTACCCATAATAGAAGACATGGTAAGTATAGATAATAATAAAAATAAAGAACCTAATAGTGTATATAAAAACAAGTAAAAACTAGCCCTTACTCTATTACTTGATCCAAATAAACCTATTAGTATAAACAAAGGTGGCAATATACTTTCGAAAAATATGTAGAAAAGTAGTATATCTAATACTAAAAATACTGCTAATAATAATGTTTCTAGTAATAAAATTATTATTATATATGCTCTAATATTTTCTGATATAGATGTTCAATTTGATAATAATGAAACAGGTATTATAATAGTAGTTAATATAACAAAATATATAGATAAACCATCTATACCTAAGTAAAAATCAAAAGAACTTATTTGATGATACTCTTGAACAAATTGAAATTGGTTGTTGCTAAAATCAAATAATATAAATATAATTAATGAAATAAATAAATTAAAAACAGATGTAGCTAAAGCTATATATTTTACACGTTTTACATGTACAGTCGAAAGTTCATCATACGTACTTGTTGATATAATAAATATACCAATCAAAGGTATAATTAATAAAAGTAATAATAACATGGTAATAAATAAATAATAAATTCCCACTAAACCACTAAAAATAATAATTTTATATTTTAGGGTACAATGTAACGCCATATATATCTATATGGTAATATAAAATTAAATAACCACCTAAAAATATTTTATATAAATAGCGTATAAAATAAGTCGAACATTTATCGAATATTAATAGTATTCTACTCTATCCTTGAGATACAGGCTTTAAATAAAAATTCAACAAGAGAGAATCACCAATAATGGTACTAATCCTTTAAAATTGTTTTACCCACCTTCCTACCCGTCTTTTAAGACTCTACTGCTATATTTTTATTTTTTATTAATTTTTTTTCAACAGATAATTTATAATAAAAACACTAGTTATATAGAATATACAAAACACTAGACAAATTTTGTATAAATTTAGTTAAAATTAAATTTTAAATCATACCTATTTATAAATTTAATATAAAATACTAAATATCTATACTATAACTAAACATCAAACCTTTTAATAATATTATCCAAAACCTCATCAGTATAATTATCAACAGGTATAAAATACATTGTTATATTATTATAATAAATATCTAAATTATCATAATCATAATCATAACAATAATCATCATAACAATAATCATCATAATAATAAAAATCATCCTCATCATCTTTAAAAACCGTATGTTCTATAATACTAAACAATAATTCTTCTTGAACTAATTTATTTTTCATATTAGAAATATCTCTAAAGAAATCTAGATGACTTTCGAATTCTTTTTCTGAAACAATATTTTTTAATATAGTTTTATAACAACTATCATATAATCCTATTAAAATACGATCACAATCTGAACTAAGAAAAGAATAATCCAAGAATTTATTACTTTTTAAATCAATACTTTGACATAATGAAATATATTTTACTACCAAAACATAATTTTCATCCATACTTAAATTTGATTTTACATAAGATAATAAATTTTCTTCACACAAAAAATTAGAAGCAGAAACATCCTTTATTTGAAACTCAACTTTTTTATAATTATTTTTATTCATAATACCTTTTTAATGTAAATCTAATCCATCCTTAATGTAAGAACATGTTAATACGACAAATACCTGTGCTTGGATAAAGGCTATTGCAAATTCTAATCCTGAGAACGCTATTATAAATGCTAATGGTAGTAAACCTATAAAGAAGAATATAAACCCAGATGTCATGATATTATAAGTAAATCCACTTAATATTGTTAACAGAAGATGTCCAGCCACTACGTTAGCAGCTAATCTAAGTCCTAATGAGATATTTCTTGCTAAATATGATATAAACTCAATTAATACTAATAAAGGCAGAAGTCCAAGAGGGCATCCGCTAGGCACAAATAAAGAAAAAAATTTTAAACCATGTTTTTGAAATCCTAATATTGTTGCACCCAATACAACAGTAAAACTAAGGGCAAACGTTAGTATAAAATGTGATGTTGAAGCAAAACTGTATGGTACCATACTTATTAAATTATTTATTAAAATAAATATGAATAATGCATATATAAAAGGAAAATAAATTTGTCCGTTTTTACTGTTTATCTGATTAACTACTATACTGTGTACAGTTGCATATAAAGATTCTTGACCTATAAATCAATTATTTGAAACTACTCTAGAATAATTAGTAGCTATTATACTAAAAGAAAAAGCTAAAAAAGCACCTATTGTTAAATATAATCCTATATTAGTTAGAGAAATATGTATATTACCTAAAAGTGGGGCATCTAAACTAATTAGACTTCTTATTTCAAACTGATCCAAAGGACTTATAATAAATGATAAGTAACTATTCATATAAAAGCATATATATATATAATTTAAAAATTAAAAAAGGAAAAAAAAGTATAAATATAATAATTAGAAATTTAAAATATAAATTAATTTATGTTTTTATATTTTGAAGGATACGGAGGAATTGAACCTCATATTCATGATTTGCAATCAAAACGCAGATCCATCTGCAACATATCCCTTATTTGGCTATATTAATATATATTTATATGTGTATTATATATATTTATATGTGTATTATATATATTTATATATATATTTTTTATATATAAATATTTTTTATATATATTAATATTTTTTTATGTATTATCTACTACGTAATACAATAATTATTATGTTATATATAAAAAAACTGGTTAAAAAAAAACAATACATGATATAAAATACTATTTTTATAGTGTATTAATAAGATAATACTACTATTTAATATTGTATAAACGCAATACCTAATGACTTAAAAATGCTATAATGAAGGCTAATAAACTTAAAATAATATAAACCCAGTTGTGAAAATATTATATGGAAAACAAACCTTATAAAATATTTAATAGTATATATCCTGAAAGGATATTAGCAACTAATCTAAGTCCTAATGAAACATTTCTAGCTAAATATGATATAAATTCTATTGTTTAACCACATAATCCAAAAATACTAAAAGCATCTATTCATCATCAGAATCTAAATCCTCCAAATCAGATTCTAGATCAGCAAGTATTACCATACAAGCGGCCAACATTGATTGAGCCCTTTCATTATTTGGCTCAATTTCCAACATTGATTCAAGTGAAGCAATCATAGCTTTTTGCATACGTATATCTGCTCTAATCTTGTCCCCAGTAGTAGCGTCAGGGTCATCCGATAATTCTTCACGCTCTTCATTAGCACCTCTGACGTCCTGAAAAACGTCATTAGAATCGTCTTCTAAATCCGGAGTACTGGGATCATCAGAATTATTGTTACCCTTATTATCTGAATTGTTACCGTCATTATCTGAATTATTACCATCCCCATGTACACTATTACCAGTATCATTAGAATTACCAGTATTATTAGAATTATCACCACTAACATTACCAGCATTTATTTCACCAATATTACTAGCATTATCTCCGTTGCCTGATGACATCATATATGATACAAATTTTGTATTATCTAAAATAAAGGATAAGATAGAATTAGATATAGTTGCAGGAATATATACTAATAAATAATCAATCAGTAAAGAAACATCTAAATTATATAGATTAACTAATTTCTGTTTAACATAAAATCCACAAATTAAGCAAAATACCGGAATAACAATTTTTCGAAATAATTTAGTCATATTAATAATATTACTAATGTTTACCTTCTCATAATAATTATTATTATTCACATATATAAAACTATAGATATATATTATATGTACGTATAAGTTAATGAATTAACCATAATATAAACTAAAATGTTATAAATATATATATTTAATAATAATATATTTGAAATAATTAAAAAGAAAATACAAAAACACGTATAATAATTTATAAATATATATTTATAGTTTAGTACTATAACGCATTATGTATATAATATATAGAATATCATATATATTCTATATATTATATAGCCCTTAAAATGAGTCGAACATTTATCGAATATTAACAGTATTCTACTCTATCCACTAGATATAGGCTTTAAATAACAATTTAACCACAAAAAGGAATTTAGGTAAAACAGGAAATTAATATATTTAATATTTAATAATTTTTATAATTATATTTATTGTTAATTTTTATTTTTTTAATACTAGATTTATATAACAAATTACTTACGTTTTACATTTATTATATATTGTTTTTTATAAGGTGTATTAATACCTTTTTCCTTTTGATCTTTTTCACGACGTAAAATAGTTTTAATATCAGAATTTATAGCAATTGCAGCTTTATGTATAGACATATAAACAGTAGTGATATTAATATACAGATCAATAACTTCGACTTCTATGCTACTAATAGGTACACTTTTTCTATTAAGTGCAGCTTTAATAATAGCCAAAGATTTATTACTATGGATTTTACCCAAAAATGGATTAATAACCCATTTACAGCTATTACTCTTGATTTGTTTAACAGCCTCTGTATGTTTTCTACCTAAGGAAGCTATACGTATTTTTCTTTGCTTTATATACTATGCTTATATCCCTTAATATTACCTGCTATAGTATTAATATTATATTCAGGCTTCAAAAGATCAGTTCATTTCTGTTCAAAATAAAGTATACTTTTTGAATCTGTATAATTTAAAATAATTAAATAAAACCTAACCATACCGTATTTAGATAAGGCTCTAACTATTGATAAATTATCTAATGATAATAGATATCAATTTTTATAATACTCACTTAATATTAAATATAAAGGTTACCACTGCCAATATGGAACTTATTATTAAGAGTATTCACCTATGCGTATACACCAATTTTTCCATTATTTTCTGTACGAATCAAACTTCGTTCATTTAAAGTATATTTATAAACTTTTATAGCATATTTATATACTTTTATAGCATATTTAAGTAGCATAATATCATTATATTTTTTTTTATAATTTAAATATTTAATTTTTTCTTATGATTAATTTTTATATACTATTATTAAGCAACATATAATAGTAAAAAAGCCATCATTAAAGCGAATAATCCAGTGGCTTCAGCAAAAGCAAAACCTAGAATTGCATATGCAAATAATTGTCCTCTCAGACTAGGATTTCTGGCTACACCTAAAATAAGTGCACCAAAAACTACACCAATCCCTACACCTGCTCCTATTAATCCTGTAGTAGCTAATCCAGTTCCTATTATTTTTGCTGCTTGTATCATTTTTTTTTTAATATAATATTATAAAAAATTCATTATTTTAGTTTAAACCATTAGTTAAAAATATAGTTTTTTATTTAATAATTTTACTAGTATCTATTTATTATTAATAATTTTTAATATATAATAATATTTATACTTTTATATATCTTACTATTAATTATTATAATAACAATTATTATATCATATAATATACTATTATATGGTATAATAAAATTTAACACCGTAACGTTTATATTATTAATTTTATATAATTTTATATTTTTATTTTTAATTTTATATTTTTACTTTAATTGTATCAATACAATTTAAAATTTATTATTTAAATATTAATATTATAAATATTTAAAATCAATTATATTGTTTTTATATCTTAAGTTATAAGTTTAACTTTAATTTTGTGTATTTACATTAACTATATAAAACTATTTAAATCTTATAATACATAAAAATGAAAAAAGTATTAATATTAAAATACTATTATCTGTTATAGATAAATATGGTATTAATATATAAAAAATTAAAGCAATTAAAATATACAAAGCATATGAAGTAATAACACCAGTATCCAAACTAGAAATAGATTTACTTAAACTTAGTAAACTTTTTTCTAAACCAAAAGGTCCTAATAACTCCACAGATCCTTTATCAATAACCTTCGTTGTTTGACCACCTAATTTCAAAATAAAATTAGTAATATAATTATTATAGAAAAGTTCTATTAAAAAACGTTGATTAAAAAAGCTAAATATATTATAACCAATTCTAGTAAGTTTAAATTTACTTAATACACCAGGTACGTTTTCAGATAATATAATAGAAATTACACTTAATAAAATTGTGAAAACTAAAGGTAACAATTTGAATAAAGTTGGTACACCAAATTCAGTATCTAACATAATTTCATGTGAAGGATGAATAAATAAAGCATTATCAGCAAAAAACCCTGAACCTAATCCTATAAATATATCTTTTGTTATATAACCAAAGAATATAGAAAATACTGCTAATATTATTAAAGGAAAACTCATAAAAATATTACCTTCATGTGCCTGCTTATAATTAACTAAAGGTCCATTAGGATTAGTTAAAAATGTTAAATATAGCACTTTAACAGAATATAATGTAGTAAACATAGCTCCTATTGTAGCTATCATGTATACAACAGTACTAGAGTAATAGTATTGACCATATGCAGATTCAAGTATAAAATCTTTAGAATAAAATCCTGTCATAAAAGGAAATGCCACTAAACTAAGAGAAGCAATTAGCATAACTGAATAAGTTAGTGGTAAAAAAGGTCTTAATCCTCCATATTTTCTAAAGTCTTGATTATCAGCTACAGCATGAATTACTGCTCCGGCTCCTAAAAAAAGAAGACCTTTGTAAAAAGCATGATTTATTAAATGAAATAAAGCTATATTATAACAAGATAAACCTACGGCTATAACCATCATACCTAATTGGCTCATGGTTGAATAAGCTATAACCTTTTTAATATCTTGTTGGAATAGACCAATAAGTGAACTAAATACAGTTGTAACAGCACCTAAGCACAAGCATAGCATTAACACAGTTGAGCTATATTCTATTAAAGGTGATGTACGCATTAATAAGTATACACCTGCAGTAACCATAGTAGCCGCATGTATTAATGCCGATACAGGTGTAGGTCCCTCCATAGCCATTGGCAACCATACATGTAATCCAACTTGAGAACTTTTAGCCATAGCTCCTATTAATAAGCATATACCTATAATAGTAATAACCTTTTCATTAATATAAGGAGCTAATGAGAATACTGTAGAATAATCAATATTACCAAAAGATCATAAAATTGCAAACATACCAATAGTTAAAAAACAATCACCTACTCTATTAGTTAAAAAAGCTGATAAAGAACTTTGATTAGCTGCTATTCTAGTAAACCAAAAACAAACTAAAAGATATGAACATATACCCACACCTTCTCAACCTACAAACATTAATAAAAAATTATTAGCTGTTACAAGAATTATCATCATAAATGTAAATAAGCTCAAATAACTAAAAAATCTTTGGTTATGCATATTTTCTCAAATTTATCTTGCAATTAATTGTTTAAAGTAAAATCTCTACCCTTGTTCATCCCAGCTTTTATGTTACGAATAATATTAATACCCTCAGGTGTTAAATGAGAACCATCTAATATTAAATTATGAATTTTACATCAATCAAGATAATCATATAATTTTACACCCATAATAGGGTATTCATTAAAGAAAGGAATTATTTTATTACTAATATCTGAAGAATTCATAATTGTTATGTTAATAGCCGATTGTTTAGGATATTTGTAGATACTACCTGACCCTAATAAAAGCATTATACTTTCCATTAGTTTTATATCTCTTATATGTTGAGTTATTCTAAATCTCAACTGAACTCGATATCCTATTTTAGTAGTACCCTTGGCGATATGGACATCAAAATTTCCTTCCCCACTCACAAAACCTGCTATTCAAGAAGGGTCAGGAGTTTTTTCATTATTAACTACCGGTTTTTCAACTGGACTGTATCCTTTAAACTCTGCTTTTAACTTATCTGATAGACCTAGGTTCATAGAGGCTTTTATATTTACTATTTGATTTAAACCTTCGATAGTAAGATGAGCTTTATTATTCATAAGATTTACAGCTTGTTTAAATAAAATGAAATCCGCAGCTTTTTGTGTTAATAAAGGGAAACGTTCTAAATGAACAAATAGCTTATTTAACTCTTTAGCAGAATCAATTGAATATTTTACCCGGTTTCTAGTTTGATCTATATGTATTGTACCAATTCCTTCTAAATGTTTTTGTAGCTGGTTTAATAGATTAAGATCCCGAATATGTAGTCCTATTTGAAATTTCGATTGTACACGTCATCCTAGTTTACGAATTTGATTTTTATCTATTATTATAGTAAATGAACCTTCTGCATCTATTATACCAGATAATAACCAAGGTTTAACAGAATATATTAAAGTAGAAGAGAATCTTTTGACAATTAATTGTTTAGAAGGGATTTTGAGTGAACAGTTTCTTTCGAAACCTTTAAGAGTATACCTTAAATGCATTAATCTACTTTTAATACATCAACTGCCGTCTACTCGTTGCTCTTTTACATAATTCAAATTTGAATTGAAATCTGATTTAGATCCGCGATTGTCCATTTTGTTTTCACTCATCTTAGGGCTTGTTACCTTACCTGAGTAATTAGTTCAGCCACTTATATATTTTCATATATAGTTTGGTACCTTAAGCTTTAGGAGTTCCCCGGAGTTTGACAGTTTATCCCCATAAATATAAGAACGTTTTCCCAAAACGTCTTCCCGAGGATCATGACTCATATATCCTATTGAATATATATGCACTAAAGATGAAACAATTAGTACGGGTATTAACATAGAAACCGTTAATGAATCAAAATGAAACCCTCATGACACATTAAGTGATTCCGAATCGATTCATCTAAATACTTGTATTGACACAGGTATATTGTTTAATCCAACCTCAAAAAAAGCTATTACAGCTAACATTGTCGTAATTATAACTGCACTACATGTTATAAATTGAGCTCCATTAACTCCAATTTTTCTACCAAAAAAACCAGCAGCTATTGATCCTAATAGTGGTAAGATAATTATAACTAGATACATTACTTAAATTCTATTGCAATACTTCCTCTTAATCTGTAAAAAGCAACTAATATACCTAAACCTATAGCTGATTCAGCTCCAGCTATCGCTATTATATATATAGCATATGTTTGGCCTAATATATCATCAAAGCTAAGTGAACTTACTAAAATTAGAAACGTAATAGCTAATAGCATTATTTCAATTGAAATAAGCATTAATATAATATTTTTTCTATTTAATACAAAACCCAATATTCCTATTATAAATAGTATTAGTGATAAATTCATTATGTATATATATATATATAATATGTTTAATCATTATATTTTCCAGAAATTGGAAATATAATTTAACTTTAATAATATTTTTTTTATTTTAAATGAGTAGATACATTTTAAATACATTATTTGTTTTATTTTTTTTTATATTTTTTATACCATATGCCTTTTTATAATAAAGGTATATTACTAGGTATAATTTCAAAACTATATAAAATACAAGGAATTAATATAATAAAAGCAATAACTACTGGCAGTAAAACGGTTCAACAAAAGGACATTAATTGATCAAAACGTATTCTTGGGAAAGAAGCTCTAGCTCATATAAATATAAATATCATTATACAAGCTTTAAACCCTATAACCACACTGCATAATATACCTTCTACTAGTGGATTATAAGAAACATCATAGTTAGATTCATAATTAAACTGGTTATTTGTTATACGTAATCAAGCATCAAAATCAATAAATTGTAAAAGATACATAAAAGGAGAAAGAAAGAAATTGAAATCAAATAAATAACCACCTAAAAATAGTATACTATTTAATATACATATAAGTACTATACTAGCATATTCAGCCAAAAAGAAAAACACAAATATAACTGCAGAATGTTCTGTCATAAATCCACTAACTAATTCTGATTCAGCTTCTGCTAAATCAAAAGGAGCTCTGTTAGTTTCTGCAATGGACCCTATAAAGAATATAACAAATATAGGAAATAAAGGTACTATATATCAAATAGCTCTTTGAGCTTCTATAATTACAGTTATATCTAGACTACCAGCTAATAAAACAACTAATAATATAGCAGAACTTAAAATTAACTCATAACTAATTAATTGAGCTGTACTTCTTAATGATCCTAAAAAAGCATACTTAGAATTGGCAGATCAACCTGCTAAAAGTATACCATATGTAGACAATGAAGATACAGCTAAAATATATAGTATACCAAGATTATAATCCATTATTGTTAAACCAGGACCATAAGGTATAATGGCATAACCTAACAATGAAAAAATTAAAGTTATTATTGGACCAAGGAAAAATAATATTAAGTTAGCTTGTGTTGGAGATACATACTCTTTTAATAAAAGTTTAAGAGCATCTGCAAATGCTTGAAGAAGACCATATCAACCTACTGAATTAGGCCCCAATCTTCTTTGCATACTAGCCATTGTTTTTCTTTCAGCTATTGTTACAAAAGCTACAACTAATAAAGCAGGAACAACAACAATTAATACTTCAATTATAGATATTATTGTGGGTAAATATAACATTATATTTATTATAAGCTAAGTCTAAAATTACAAAAATATATAGTTACAAAAATATATATAGCTACAAAAATATATATAATATACTTTAGATGATTAGGTTAAATTTAACTATAGATTCGATACAAAAAAAAGTTATACAATTTGAATATCAAATATAAATAAGTTAAATATTATTAAGAAAAGATATAAATTACAAAAAACATATAAATGATAGAAAGCTAAAAAATGATATTATATAACTGAATACAATTAAGCCGAGTCCTGTTTATGTAATATTAATCTAAACAAAAGCTAAATATAGGCTTTTCAGTTCAAAGTAATAAAATACTAATGAATTTTTATTATGCTTAGTTTCTGTTAATCACCAAGGTTTATACCTATATTTTTAACAAAAATTAAAAAGATATATATAGATAGCTCCGGACTTCCCTATGATATTTTTAAAATATATTAACTAACATATAAAAAATAACATTTTACAATTTGTATCACAAGTTTAAATATATTAAATATTAAAAGTATTTATAATTTTTATGTTTAATATAATTTTTATTTATAAATATAAATTTTATATATTTATTTAAAAATGAAAGGAGGTTTATTTATAAACTTAATTTTTGTCTACTATCAATTTTTAACGCATTTTTACCTAATTCAAAAGCAAATCCTAATGTCAATAATACAAAAAATATTAGCATAATAATTAAACCATATATATCATTTGTATATCCACTTACAATATATGGATATACTAGAAGTATTTCTAAATCAAATAATAGGAATAATAGTGCAAATATGAAAAAAGATATACTAAACTGAGTTCTGTTTTGACCTAAAAAAGAATGAAAACCACATTCAAACACACTATCTTTTTCTTGGTAAGGATTATGTGGAGCTAATATTAAATTAACTACTAATAATATAATAGCTAATAAAGGTATAAATATAAAAAAAAACGTAGTACTGGTCATATTTATATATTAAATAGTATTAGTGCTAATATATTTGACATACTTAATCATTCCTGCGGTATAAAGATGAAAAGAAGTATAATAAGGGTTAAAATAGATATAATTACACTTAAAGAACTAGATATTACAATATTATTAACCTTAAGCATTGTTTTTTTTAAAATAGTTTTTCCGTTACTAATAACGCAGTTTAAACTTAAGTCATTTAAAACAGGATTTAATTTGTAAGAAGGTTTTTCAAAAAATATTTGTTTTATAACAAATAGGTAATATACTGCACTTATTACACTAGTTAATATAGCGACTAATGACATAAATATGTATCCATTATCAAGAGCTGCACTCAGAATCATCTGTTTTCCAAAAAAACCTATTAAAGGTGGAACTCCTACAAATGAAAATAAAGTTATACATAAACTTAAAGCCATCATTGGATTTATATAGTAATAACCTTTCAACTGACTTATAAGCTGTATAGGGGAAGTATTTTCATCTTGGTATCTATATTTATTGACAACTTCTTCATTATTAGTATATTTTTTAGTATCAATTTCTTTTTTGTCTTCATACACATAACAATATAATGAATAACCTATACTAATTAATAGTATGAAAGCATTTAGATTTGATATAGAGTATTGTATTATATAAAAAATAAATGCTTGTATAGATTCTACACTATGTATACTTAATGATAATAATATAAACCCTACATGTGATATAGTACTATAAGCATATAACCTTTTTATTCTAAACTGTCTTAAACCAACTACTGTACCTATAATTAAAGATATTAGAGAACTAAGTAATAAACTAGTAGTTCAAGTAAAATTTAGGTCAAAAACTAATTTACTAGTATAATGTACTAATTCTAATAAAAATATAAATATAGATATTTTTGCGATTATGGCCACAAAAGTGGTTACTATGGTTGGAATAGCATCATACACATCAGGACTTCAAAAATGAAAAGGTGCTGCTGAAACTTTAAATAAAAATCCTACAGACATTATCAATAAACTTATATGTATATAATAAGGTTTGTATCAAAACAGTATGTTAGTTGACTTATCAGTCATAGAAACATCTATGTCGGATATATTAATTATTATATAAAGGCTATCTAAATTAGTAGTACCTGAATTAGCATATAACAAACTTGTACTTAATAATATAAAACAAGAAGATAAACCACCTAATAAAAAATACATAAGACCACCAGAAGTGGCTGATTCTGAATTTCTGTATATTGTAGACAATAGATAGAGTCCATAACTTTGTAATTCTATTGATAAAAATATAGAAACCAAATCGTTTGTTGACATTAAAAATAAGGCTCCTGTAACTATAAATAATAATATTAGGGGATATTCTATTATTTTGTATTGTTCAGCCATTTTATTTAAAATACTTGTTTCATAATAAATTAATTTACAATATATTAATTTATATAAAGAACTGTATTCTTGCGTTTTTAAATTTCTAGGGTAAAAAGCTGTTAATACTAATATAATACTACTTAATAATAATATAAAAATATGAAATACATTAGTAATACATGTGGCATGAAATAAACCCCCAAATAACCCTATACCATTTTCCAAGAATGAAAAATCTAAATTATTGTATCCTATTAAACAAGAGTAAATTAAAATTATCATACTTATTCTTGAATATAGTATAGATTTATCTCGTCTTAATGTTACGGCATTCGATAATAATAATAATAATATTGAACTAATGATCATTTAAATAGTATAGGATTTGAACCTATTTATCTATAAAAATTATTTATTTTTATATTTTTTTTATATTTTTTTATATTTTTTATATGTTTTTTATTTATTTTTATTTATAGATAATTCTATTAAACTATTTTCTAATAAACTAGTTATAGGTACTATAACTAAAAAATATGAAAAATAAATTATTGTTGATATTTGTCCAAATTCTATGAATGGAGATTCAACATGTTTAGCACCTAGTTGCATTAAAATTAAGAAATTGGCTATAAAAATATAAAAAGCTATTTTACTTAATGGTCTGAATTGTATACCTCTTGATCTACTTAAATCAGTAAATGGCATAACTAATAATATTAATATTGCACTGAACATTGCAATAACACCCAATAATTTATTAGGTATAGATCTTAATATTGCATAAAATGGTAAAAGATATCACTCAGGTACTATAGCAGCAGGAGTTTGCATGGGATTTGCCATAACATAATTTTCACTATCACCTAAAACATTAGGCATAAAGAATACAAAGATTGATAATACTACTATAAATAAAAATATAGTTATTAAATCTTTAAATATATAATATGGTGCAAAAGGTATTCTGTCATAATTACCTGAAACACCTAAAGGATTACCAGATCCTGCACTGTCATGTAATACAATTAAATGCATTAAAGCCAAAGCGGCTAATATAAAAGGTAATACAAAATGTAATGAGAAAAATCTATTTAAAGTTGCATTATTTACAGAGAAACCACCTCAAATAAATTCAACTATATCTTGTCCAACCCAAGGAATTGCACTCATAAGGTTAGTAATAACTGTTGCACCTCATAATGACATTTGCCCATACGGAAGAACATACCCCAGGAAAGCTGTAGCCATCATTAATATAAATATAATAGTACCAATAATTCATACTAAAGTTCTAGGAGCTCTATAAGATCCATAATATAAACCTCTTCCTATGTGTAAATAAACTAAAAAGAAAAAAGCTGAAGCTGTGTTTGAATGTAAATAACGTATTAATCACCCATTATTAACATCTCTCATAATATGTTCAACTGAGTTAAATGCTTCTAAAACGCTAGGATTGTAATGCATTGCTAGTGTTACACCAGTAACAATTTGTATAACCAAGCAAAAGGCTAATAATGAACCAAAATTCCACAAATAACTTATATTTGATGGTTGTGGTGAATCTATCGTGTAAGAATTAACCATTTTTAAAATGGGATGACTTTTTAATATTCTCATTTAATAAAAAATAAAATAAAAATAAATTTTTTTTGCTTAATAAAATAGAATGTTTAATAAAATAAGCAATATCTTTTTTATTTATGTTTTTTATACTAAATATAGTTTTTATATTTAATATAAAAAATGAAGTAAAAAATTAACTTGTGAATGCCCTAGCTACTTCAACGATAGAGTCTTGGTATTGATACCACTCAATGTTAATAAGGCCAATTAAGCTTTCCATTTCTCGTACCGCTTGGTCGGCACGACTAACATGACCAGAATCTTGTAAACCAGAATGCCTTATATTTAATTTACCATATTCCAACTGAAGTTTAATATAAGATTCCCTACATTGGTTAGCAAATTCGAATTTTTGTTTAATTGTATCGAAAACAGGAAAATCCCTACATTGATCCATAGGTCTGTCAAAGTTATTAACATCATATCTCATAGATCATTGTCTTAATTGTGTTTTTGTTCTTAACAGTGCTATCATAATTAAAAAAACAAAGTTACGTATTTAAAAATAAAAAGTTTATTTTAACGTAAATAAATATGTTTTTCACATATTACAAAATATAATTTATTAATAAAAATATATATTAATATATTTTTATAAATGTGTATAGAATTTATTATACACTACTATTAATTATTATAAATATAAAATTAAATAATTGTTTATAATTATATGTGTTTATAATTATATTAAAGAATATATATGTTTATAAAAACGTAACTTCTTTATAGTTCCTTATGTATATATAGTTGTAAGTCTTTATATTTTATATAAAAATATTATATAATATTATATATATTTGTTTTATATGTATTATTATCTATTAATACATTTTTTTAAGTTTTGTGCCTTATTGTTCTAGTAATCAAGCTAAAAATTTTTCCAGTGTTACTGATTGTACAACTATAGGCATAGAGCTATGTAATATACCACATATTTCTGAACATTGACCATAATATGTACCTAGTCTATTTATAAGAACAGAAAATTGATTTAATCTACCAGGGAAAGCATCACATTTAATTCCTAATGCAGGAACAGCAAATGAATGTATTACATCTGCAGCTCCAACTATAAATCTGGTATGTGTTAATTCAGGAAGAATTACTCTATTATCTACTTCTAACATTCTTAAGCCTCCTTTTTCTAAGTCTGATTCTGGCACTAAATATGAATCAAATTCTATAAATGAGTCATCACTACTTAAAAAATCTGGATATTGATAACTTCAATATCATTGGTGACCTTCTGCGTATAATGTTATAGATGGATCTGTTACTTCATCCATTAAATATAATAGTTTAAAAGATGGAAAAGCAATTAATATTAATATTAATGCAGGTGTTATTGTTCAAATTAGTTCTATTAAAGTACCGTGATTTAAATATTTATTACTTATTGGTGATTTACTGCTAACAAAATTTCTAACAATTGATAGTATTATTCAACCTACACCAAACAAAATTATTGCTAAATAATACATAATATTATCGTGTAGCTCTACTATAGCTTCCATTTGTGGACTGGCACTATCTTGAAAATATAGACCTCAAGCTCTTGGTGCATCACAAAAATCTATGCAACTATTAAAAATATAATTAACTATAAAGGAAATAGTAATAACTCAAGAATCTGCTGAACTTTGTAAAGGTAAACTTACAAAAGCATGAGGTTTTGGAGGACTTTGTAAACATCACTCTAAACCAGGATAAGCTCTATTTATAAGTGCTTGATATGTATCAGTAAAGAATTGAGGTATTGATCAAGGATACCTTGATACAGCATTACCCTCTACTAATTGTAAATATACAATATGTAAAAATAATATTGTAGCAATAACAGATATAATTGAACCAAAACTACTGATTAAATTTCAACCTGCAAAAGCATCAGGGTAATCACTTATTCTTCTAGGCATTCCTTGTAGCCCTAAGAAGTGTTGTGGAAAGAATGTAACATTAACTCCTATAAATAAAATTCAGAAATGAACTTTAGATAATAATATGTTATAATCTAAACCTAATATTTTAGGTATTCAGAAATATCATCCACTAAATAATGCAAATACAGCTCCCATACTTAATACATAATGGAAATGAGCTACAACATAATATGTGTCATGAAATGCTATATCTAATGAAGCATTAGCTAAAACAACTCCACTAAGTCCACCTATAGTGAACATAAATACAAAACCTAATGCAAATAACATTGAAGGTGTTAAATGAATAGATCCACCGTAACAAGTAGCTAATCATGAGAATATTTTAATACCTGTTGGTACTGCAATTATTAATGTAGCAGCTGTGAAATAAGCTCTTGTATCTACATCTAAACCAACTGTGTACATGTGGTGACTTCAAACTACAAAACCTAAAATACCAATAGAACACATAGCATACACCATACCAAGGTATCCAAATACACTTTTGTTTGAACTAGCTGATATAGTTGTACTAATTATACCAAAACCTGGAATAATTAATATATAAACCTCAGGATGACCAAAGAATCAAAAAAGATGTTGATATAATATAGGATCACCTCCTCCTGCTGCTTCAAAGAATGATGTGTTAAAATTTCTATCAGTTAGCACCATAGTAATTGCCAAATTTTATCTTGGTTTGCGAGACATAATCTCATGATAGTTACACTATCTTAAAGACTTATATATTAGTATAGATTATACTTAATAAATAAGTCCAGAGCAAACTCTCATATACTTACGTATATGTTGGGACTATATTTTATTTATTTAAGTTGTAAAAGTTTTGTAGATGATCTCAAACAAAGATAGTTCTCTTATCATTCACCCCTGATTTAATAAGTTTTACATAACCCATATTAAGCTTATGATCAAAAGAACTTTGGTCAAAAAGTTCTACAACCTTTACTCAATCTTTATAATCTGAAAATTTTGTTCCAAATAAAGGATATTTTGTAAGATAATTAACAACCGCTAAATTACCTTTTAGGTTTGTAGTTCTAACTCTGTATTGAGGGTTATTACTATCCTTTCTAATAGATTTTACTAAAGATTCAAAACTAAGAGCAATTTCCTTAAAAAAGAATAAATTATCTCTATTATTTTGATCTTTTTGTCTTTGACTTATCTCAAATTTACACTCTATTCTAGGATATTTACCTGATTCAGTACTTCTAAGAGAAAAATGACCATCAGCTTCTATAAATCCAGATAACCATGCATTAGATAACATAGAATCATTATTTAGTCCTTTCTTTTCAAAAGAAGTACTTTTATAGTGATTATATCAGTCTATTAATCTGTGTAATGCATAAACTTTGTTAGTCTTCATATTACCGTTAAGTAAAGACATTAACAACAATATACCATCTAAGTTGTTTACGGTATATATGTAAGCATTTTTACCTTTCTTCCTAGAAATAGACCCATGGCCTAACTGTTTTTGAATTAATAAAGCTAAAGGTAAATCTTTCAAGTGAAATACTATTTGAATAGACGGATAGTTAAGATTACCTTTGAAAGATCTTTCGGTTTTAGGTACATGTATTGTACCGTCTCCCTCTATAAGACCTGCAATGTAATGAGCAAAATCTGTGTTTAAATTATTTCTTTTACTAAGTAAGGAAGTTTGGTTTGTATAATATTTTAAACCATGTCCTCTTCTTACGTGTAATAAACAATAACTTAGACCTAAAACAGTACAACAAATAAATTCTGGCGTGTAGTCTCTGAAGATCCCTAAAAGGTGTAAACTTAATAGGTTTCCTGCTGATTGTGTGAAGTTAATATATCACAGTTTCCAGCAAATAGCCAGATTTAAAGCCGGCACAATTTGTAGTTTACCGGCAAGCACAGGTAATGATAGTAACAGTAAAACAGCTGTAATAACAACCGCTCAACCAAATAAAGCTAATTTATGTAATCTTATACCAGGACTTCTCATATTTAATATTGTTGTTATGAAGTTCATAGCTCCTAGTAAACTACTGACACCTGATAAGTGTAACCCAAATATAGCTAAATCTACACTAGGTCCACTATGACTTTGTATACCTGATAAAGGTGGGTAAAGTGTCCATCCTGTACCTGCTCCATTTTCTATACCACTAGCAAATAAGAATAATATAAGACTAGGAGGCAGTAATCAAAAACTGATGTTATTAAGTCTAGGGAATGCCATATCAGGCCCTCCTACTACTAATGGAAGTAAGAAATTACCGAAACCTCCTATTAATGCTGGCATGACCATAAAAAAAATCATTATTATAGCATGAGCTGTTATTATGCTATTATATAATTGATTATCGGCTATATATTGAACACCAGGTCCTGATAACTCTAATCTGATCAATACAGAAAAGGCTGTACCTATTAACCCTGAAAATAGCGCAAATATTAAATACAATGTTCCAATATCTTTAGCATTTGAAGATAAAAATCATCTTTCCATTCACATAGATATTGCAGATGTACTTATATTTTGTGTTTCTTTATATTCATTTTGTAAAGATTCTGAATAATCATTATATTCATTTTTGAAATTTTTCGAGGCAAATATATTATCTATATACATAAGGAACTATAAAGAAGTTACGTTAAAAAAAAAATATTTTTTTACGCAAACATATATATATATGTATTATTTACATAATTCATGTTATAGTATTTAATTATGTTATAATATTTAATTATATTATAATATTTAATTGTGTTATAATTTTTTTTATATTAATTTATTAATAAAAATATATAAATATATTTTTATAAGTTTGTAAAATGTTTATTATGCATTTCTATTAATCACTATAAAGATATTATATAATAGAATTATATAATTCTATTATACTAATTTTTTACGGCTAACCGAATTCGAATCGATACACTTCGCTTGGAAGGCGAAAGGTCTACCAGTTAACCTACAGCCGTTTAGAATGCATACTTATAATAATATTGTATTAATACAATACACTATAAATTATTATATTTTATTGTAAAATTAAATAAGTTTATAATTATAAACATTAATAAGTTTATAACTGGTGTTTATAATTATATGTGTTTAATTTTATGTTTATATTTTTATGTTTTTATACTTTTATGTTATCGAACGGTTGTGAAGTAATACATTTCATAATAATTCTATTTGATAATAGCGGTCTCGGTTAAATGAGCATATTAATCTCACCGTATTAAAGTAAAAATGTACTTTTTTATACAGGTAGCGATATATGTGGAATAAATAATTTAGCAATTTTATATTCTTTAGACTCTCACTTAACATCAATAAGTTATTGTCTATCATTTCTATATTTCACAATTATTATTAAACCTTTTTAATTTTTTATTCTTTTATTACAGAGAATATCCGATTCGAACGGATGTGATTTTTTAATCAAATAAGTTTCAAGCTTATCACTTTAAACCACTCAGTCAATTCTCTTTTTTTTTACCTAGTTTATACATAGATATATGCATAAAAGGTTCTATAATAGAACGCAATTTAGGCATATATCTTTTATAGACATATATTATGGGAAAACTATAATAACGTATAGTACAATGTATATCATATTTAATAATAAGAATATTAATTAACAACATATTTTATAGAATAGGAATAAGTACCATCTCCAATAATTCAATGAGCTAATGCAATATAAGTAAGTTCGTTATACACAGAAAATTTTAGAATTTTAGTTTTATTTATATAAAATAAACTATATAATTCTGTTATACAAAGCATAGAGTGTGTATTTCCAAACCAAATCTTTATTTACCATATCTATGTCTTTCTCTAAACACAGGTTACCTAGTACAATAATGAGATAAAATATTATATACAAAATAAACATAATATAAGTGAGATAGAATTAAACTTAAATAACCATCAGATAACAATAAGTCTGCCATAATACTCCTTATATTCTTAGGTTGTTTAATTATATTTAATTCATATTGGGTTAATCTTATACCAAAAGTAGAATACTCTTATATTATCAGTATTATAAGCTAACCAATAAATATCAAAACTAATTACTCTGAATTTGGTATATTTATTATCCTAATAAGAACTACCTGGATTATTAGAAGATCCATCTGTTTTAAAATATTAACTTTAAAAACTTTGTCTATACCATTTCTAATTTTATGGTTTACTGAATTACTTCTATTAGAAGTATGCAAAAACCCTGAACGATCAATATATTCATTTTTTAAATTATTTGATTTAAATACCTTTTTATTAAGACGCATAAGTAACTGTAAAGAAGTTACGTTAATAAAAAAAAAACATATTTTTAACGTAAATATGTTAAATATAATATTTAATTATTATATTATTAATTAATATATATATTAAAAAATATATATTTTTATAAATTTATAAAATACTTATTATACATTACTATTAATTATTATAATAATGATAATTATATTATATTAAATTATAATTTTTATGATCCTCAATAATAAATAGATATAAATAAAAATAATCAAACAACATCAACAAAGTGTCAGTAAAGTATACCAGATTCTAAACCTAAATGGTGATTATCTGTTAAATGGTAAGCTAATAAACGCCAAAAACCTACTGCTAAAAATGCTGTACCTATCATTACATGTAAACCATGAAAACCAGTACCAAAATAAAAACAAGATCCAAATGCTCCATCTGTTATTGTAAAAGATGAAACTGAATATTCTATTCCTTGGAAACCTGTAAATATAATAGCTAAAACAATAGTGAAAATTAAACCGTATAACGCTCCTCTTCTATTACCTTGTATTAGAGAATGATGAGCATATGTTACTGTTACACCCGATGATAATAAAATTACTGTATTAAGTAAAGGTAATTCAAATGGATTGATCGCCTCTATACCCATAGGTGGTCACATTGCTCCTAATTCAACAGTAGGAGAAAGAGCACTATGAAAGAAAGTTCAAAAAATTGCTACAAAAAATAAAGCTTCTGACACTATAAATAGGGCCACACCCATGTTAAGTCCTCTTTGAACAGCTAAAGTGTGATTACCTATATATGTACCTTCAGATATAATATCACGAAATCAAAATGACATAGATAATACCAAGGTAAAGAAAGCTAATGTAAGAAAATATTCTGAATTATTAAATCCATGAAAAGATAAAACACCTGAAGTAGTAAGAGTTAATAAACTAATACTAGTGTACAGTGGTCAAGGAGAAGGAGAAACTAAATGAAAAGGATGAGCTTGAAAATTACTTCTGTGTATATTTAACAAAGATTATATTTATATAAGGGTTTCAATAATTACTAAAATATATGTAGTAATAATACGTTAAGCCAGGAGAGAAAATCGAATTCTCATTCTTAATGCATGAAATTAACGTTCTAACCAATTGAACTACCCTGGCTTGCTTAAATATATATTAATTCATTAAATAGGGAGGATACCCTGAATTGAACAGGGAACTTACTGTGCCACATACAGTTGTTCTACCTATTGAACTATATCCACCATTAACTATTTTTATAAAATATTTATGTTGAGGTGATTCGAACACCTATAAATAAATACCAAAAATTTATGACTTACCGGTTAGTCTACAACATATTTATAGTTATATTTAACTATAGTATTACATACTAAAATATATATGATAATATGGGTAGTAAGACTTGAACTTACATGAGATAATTTCATCCCGTCCTAAGCGGGACCTGTCTACCAATTTCAGCATACCCATTAATATGATATTTTATAAAACTTTATAAAATAAAACTTTATAAAATAAAACTTTATAAAACCATATAAAACTTTTTTCATCGTTTTTATATTTTCATTTTTCATTGTTTTTATGTTTTGTCTTTTATTTTTAAATTTTACTTGTTATAATTTATATAACATTATATTTTGCCCAAAATAAGATTTGAACTTATAACCTAAACATCTTCAGAGTTCCGCTCTACCAGGTTGAGCTTCTTGGGCTTTTTTTATTTTTAATACTTTATATTCATATATCATATTGTATTAATTAATATTATATTAATATATAGTAAAGATTAAAATATAAACTATAAATAAAAATTTTAAATAAATAAAAACGCGTACAAGATTTGAACTTGTAAAAATATGTCCGTAGCATAACACTATACCAATTTAGTTAACGCGTTATGATTGTACTACAAAATATTACAGTATATTACATTTTAATAAACGAAAATTAGTTATATATATATAAGTTTTAGATAGACAATAAGTTTTAGATAAAATTATTGCTGTATTATTAAAAAATTATCTATATTAGTTAATAACTTTTTTATTTTTTAAATTAGCATTTATATATATTATATATCTATGGAGATATTAGGACTCGATCCTAAAATAGCGATATGCAAAATCGCAGTTTTACCAATTAAACTATATCCCCTTAAGCTCATGTGCAAACAACATAAACCCTTTTGTAAGTAAATTAATAACCCAATCGGGGATCGAACCCGAGTATATAACGGTGAAAATGTTATGTCTTAACCACTTGACTATTGGGTCTATTATTAGTTTATATTTAAAGTTATTTGTTATAAATATTAAAAACTATATATAATGTTTATCCGAGGAACGACTTGAACGTTCACGATATAATATCAGCAAAGCTTAAATTTGCCCTGTCTACCTATTCCAGCACTCGGATTTAAAATAAATATATATTTACAGAAATTAAATTTTATCTATAAACTATATTAAATTTTACATATAAACTATATTAAATATATACAAGAATTACATTTTATAAATAAATATATATAACAATTAAAAATTTAATTAATATAAGTATTATAATAAATAAGGCCAGAATGATTCGAACACTCATCTGAGCTATCATGAGCAGCTTGCTTTACCTATTAAGCTATAGCCTTAACATAATATTTATGCGGACAGAGGATTTGCACCCCTATTGACTGGGCATGAGCCAGTTATGTTACTATTACATTAATCCGCATTAATGTACAAACAATTTAATAAGCCCAGTACGAGATTTGCACTCATATCTTCCGATTACAAAACGGGTGCATTACTATTATGCAAACCAGGCTATATATCTATTATAAAAGTATTTTTTATTGCGATAAGTATGTTATTTAGTTAGTAATTAAATTAGTACTTTATACCTAAAAACGTCAAAGTCATTTCAGCTAAAGCCTATTAATCTTCGTAGTGTTATACTACGTATCTTTAAGAGTATCTTAAGGTAAGCTTCGTGCCTATATGCATTCAGCACTTATCTTTAACTAACATAGCTTTCCTGCCATGCCTATACTATAAATATACACTTGAGTAAACTAAAAGTAATATCCTACAAAAACAAATTGATATAAGAAATTAATATCTCTTAATCTCATCATTAATTTTTCATTCGTTAATATTAAGCATATAAACAACAGGTAAACCAGAGGTTACCATACCCAACTCCTTTCGTACGAAGGGGCTATACTTATTTTACTCTAATTTTCTCTAGAAGATAGAAACCATACTGTCTCACGACGTATTTAACCCAGCTCGTGTAGCTCTTTAATCGACGAACAGTCGCACCCTTCATAATTTCTGCATTCATGTGGATGAGCTAAGCCGACATCGAGGTGCCAAACTGCGCACTCAATTTGTACTCTCTGGCGCAATTAGCCTGTTCAAAAACGTTATAATAAAAAGTTTACCCCTTTATTCCACCCTTTACAGAATGGTTCAGACTATTTCTTCATCTTTAAACTATATCTAATTAATGCAATGTGAAAAATTTAAAATTTAATATTTTAATATGATTTTTAATATTATTATATTAATATAATTTAGTAATATAATTTTATATTTAACATCATATATTATGTATTAATAACTACTTACTCAACCTTTTAATCCAAAAGCTCCATTACGTGTTTTAGATTGTACTATTGTATATTGCAGATTAGATTTAACATGACCTCTTATCATAACTGATGATAATTTATTATATGAAGAATGTATATTTTTTAAACTACCTTTATATCTATATTTAAATATAGATCTTGAAGCAGTTAAACGTCTTGTTAATCTACCTGATACTTCAAATCTTACACCACTAACTACTTTTTGTTTTATATAGTTAAGGAAGTTATTTTTATTAACACTATTTATATTTTTATCACTTGTTAAAAGTAAATGTATATATGGTGATTTTACCTTTAATAAAGCCTTTCTTAAAACCCTTAATAGTTTATTTTTTCTATTTCTTAACTTAAAACTTATAGCAGATGAAAATATATCACTATTTAAATGTATAGATTTTAATTCAATTATTTTTAATTCTACTTTTTTATTGTAGATTCGACTTATTAAACTAATCAATCCTAAGCCTTTTCAACTCAAAAATAAATTTGTAAATTTACATTTGTTAAAATTTAACAATTTTGCATAATAGAAAAATTTTTCCTCTAATAAAAATAATTTTTTTATAAACATAATATTACGCATTTTACGTAATACAAGATATGTATTATTTATGTTTAATAATATTCAAACCAATAAATTATTTCTTTTTTTTAAATTTATTCCTCATTTGTGAGAAGTAAATCTTTTTTTTAATATATATGATAATATGTTTTTTATTTTTTTTAGAAGTTTAAACTTACGTTTATATAAGTATATTTGAATTACTTTTCTTTTTATATTTATAAATGTACGTTCGAAATGTTTATCTTTTATGTTTTTTAATTTATACTTAATAAAGTTTATCTGCTTTACATTTTTTAATTCATCAAATTTAAACAATTTTAACATATTTTGTATGTTTCTTAATTCATGTTTAAAATATATATTAAATCTATTATAATATGTATTAGATACAAAGAATTTTACCATACTTTTAATATGATTTTTAAAACTACGAATGTTTTCTTTTTGTTTTTTTGCATATATATTTTTAGCTATAGATCTTATTTTACAGTTGAAAATATATTTTTGTTTATTATACGCATATAGTGTAATAATAACTTTAGCATTAGTATGTTTCATTTCAGCTCTACTAATATATATCCTATTAGCAGAAAAACGATTGTTTCTAACACGTCTACGTTTAAATAGAGTTTTTAGTTTACTTGTAAGGATATTAATGTAACTTTTAAATAGATTATTTACTATTTTATCTGCATTAACTAATGATTTAATATATGATTTGTTAAAAGCATATATACTATTAGATCATTCTTTATTTGAAGAGGGATAATATTGAACAGAATTTTTGTTTAAATTTTCTCTATTAATTTTTTCCTGATATCCTATTTTATCACCACTATTTTGAGTAAAATTAGTAATTTTATTATCGACAATTAAATTAGATTTTTTGTTTAATAAATTTAACATATGAATTATAAAATAATATTAGTTATATAATGTTATATTATATAAGGTATATGATAAGTACATAAATTATTATATAATTTGATTAAAAATATTTTTTAATCTTTTTAAAAATAAATTATATATTGTATATTAGATATAGTTTTAACTAAAGATGCAGGGATTATATAAAGGATTATTGTTAGTCACTCACCTTTTAGTCGTTGAACGCACTTATTACTTGTTTTAATGTATTAATACATTAAAATGCTAAAATAAGTTTCGCTTCAAGTTTACTTATTTAGCGTAAAATTTACAAACATAAATAAGTTATTCTTGAAATTTACCCTGTTATATTACCAATGGTCTTAAAAAAAGACATTGGAGGACTAACAGTTAATCCCCAGCGTAGCTTTTTCAATAATACAAGACCTTTCCTTACTGCGTCTTGCGATCTTTATGCCCTGCTTACGCAACTGATAGACGTGTAAGTCAAACAGTAAAGCAAGATTAAGCCATTAAACTTTGAAAGTATATATAAAAATCCTTCTATTAGCTTTTTAAAGCATTAAAGCTGTATAAACTTACTAATAAAAGAACTAAAAGTATTATACATTTTTTTAATATATTAATACCTTGTATACATCTATTTTCCATATAGTTAAAATCTTACTTATTTTAAATGTTATAGTTCTAACCTAATAGAAATGTAACTGAATAAATTATAGATACTTAAAAAAATATTTTTAAGTAAATATAACCAATAACAAAATAAAATAATAAAATATAAAGCAATCTTTTTTTTTTAAGAAAGCTATTATAAATTAATTGCATATTGCACCTTTACAAAATTAAATTTGGATACACCCAGGTACTCTTTATGGGATCTGTGCCCCGCATAAACCGTCCGCTAGCCACTGTTTCCTGAGCAACCAATTACTTAATTTTACATATATTATTCTATATATGAGTTATATTTCATATATTCCTGTTAATTTTTCATTGGTGTAACCTCCTTATTTTCGGATTAGTATAGTAGACTTTAGTTTAACAAGAAGTTTTTGATAAACCTATTCTACCGATATGACAAACTAAGCAAAGGTGTTTCAATTTTGTCTAGTCAACTACCTTATACACTACAACTTGTTAAATCATACCCTGTAACTAGTAACAGTAAAGCTGCATGGGGTCTGTCGAGATAGGTTGTTTCATTACTGAAATTTCCCCCTCCAAGAACCGTACGTGCGACTTTCATCGCATACGGCTCAAGCATTATATTTTACATATATTTAACTTTTTATAATTATTTTTATCTTAATCATAAAAATTATACCAGCTATCAGTAACGAGAATATTTGTCATGAATGCCCTTTATAACATTATCTACATTGACATCTGAAAAAGATTTGTTACCCCAGATTGTTGTTCTTAGGCCGTCTGTATTATATAATTTATTTATAAGAAAATTCGAAGCTTCATTAGTAAGTAGTCCACGATTAGTATATTTCACATCTACATCTCCCAAACTAACCTTTTTATAACCAATGTTATATCTGGCTCTATAAGCTAGTTCGTCATTTTTTAATTGATTTAATCTATTATATACCGTTTTAGCTTCGCCAGCTTCTAAGATTACAGGATCAACAGGCTGAGGTATAACCCTATCCTCTGAAGAACTACGTCTTCTAGCTTTCCCCTTGTTATTAGGGTCTTGACTAGTAGACGGCTCCACCGGATTAGGGCCTGATGGACCATTTCCTGGACCCGATGACCCATTTCCAGGCGGATCAGATCTAGGGGAATTAGGCGTAGGATTTAACATACGATTTATCTCCATTAACACTCTAAAGACATCCTTATAAAAACCATCCATTAATATAAATAAACAGAGCATAATTAATACGAATATTAAAATATTAATATAATAATGAATATTTGGATGTTTATTTTTAAATGTAACATTAATTATATTAAAATAGATAAGTACAAATACAGATAAAGCTAATATTAGACATACGCTTAATAAGCGAATATCTCCATAATATGTTGATTTAAAAATACTGTATGTAAATAATAATAATAATACACCACCTACTAAAAAATACATTAAGCCATATAAAGTTGTAAACTTTAAATTAGGATATATTTTGAATATACAGAAAAATAAAATATCCTTTATAAAGTTTAATAGACTATCTTTCTTCTTTGTATTTATAGTATGGTACTGTTTTTCGTTACCAGGTATTTCTGATCATTTTATAATTTGAAGTTTATTACCACTAGTAATTAAACCATTATTTAATAATCTACCTGAATTCATACCTCTTTTAATACTTATCATATCAGAAAGTCCTTTATCATTTTTATGGGCATTATTATTTTTTAAATTTATTAATTCTTTTCATGCTAAATAATCTAGGTGCTTACGAGTATGCATAGTATGTTTATCAACGAATGCAGTTATGGTTTTATTGTCACGAATAACTAATCTTGAAACAGAACGTGCATTTTTTGATTCTTTTAAAGAAGATATATTGTATTTAGGTTTTAAATAACCTTTGTCAAAGAACAATTTTATACTTTCCAAGACTTTAACATCATGGCTATTTTGTGCTATTTCTAATGTGTTAGTAATTTGTAATAAAGATTTCTCTCCATTTTTAACATATCCTATTCCACATTGAAAACAACCTTCACCATATATAAAAGCTTGTAATCATTCAGGTTGTAAATTTATATTAATGTTATTTAAGTAATTTCATCTTTCGTCAAAAGATCTTTTAGAATTCATGTTATTTTTTAAAGTTAATATAGAATTAATGTTATTATTAGATGATTTTTTATATAGAATAGCTTTTTTTCAATCCAGGTAGTCTAATTGTTTAGAACCTACTAATGGAAATTTATCAAAATGAGGTATAATAATATTTATTATATCTTCAACTTTTGATACTTGATACTTATAAGTATCAAATGCCTTGTTGTCTACCAATACAGCACCACAACCAAAGTATTTTTTCATATCATTCAATATTACTAATGAATGACCCTTTTGGGTTACCTTGAAAGCAAAAGTTATTTTATTGTTAATCCTATTGTAATTAATACTGAAGTTACCTTCAGCATCAGTAATGCCTGTAATTCAAAAAGAAGATAAAGTAGTGATGTTGTTGTTGTTAGCTTTAAATTATATTAAAGGTTAAGTCTTATACTATATCTTTCAGCTCTATCACGGGTGAGGCTGCCAACCTTCTCATGACTCGAGCTAATCATTACATATAGCTTTCCTTACCAGGGTACGAGTACTTATTTGATATAATAAAAGCGTTGTACTTAACTTGAATGGACCAAAAAAATACATTTAATTCACAACGAAAACTAAATATATTAGAAAATTTATTTATTCCTATTATACCTAAATTATCTACCTGTTTTTATTTTAGCATATCTAATAATTATCATCTATTTTATATAATTCAGTTTATATGTAAATATAAAGCCAGTTCTAAGTCAGCATTCTTTCGAACTAGTTATAAACCTATTCTCACTATTACTATGAGACATTCGCTTTTTAGAACATCCTTTACCCACTAATGTATATCCAACTTTGCAGTTGAACTTCCTTAAAAAAAGGGCACTATTGGGCTTACCTAGTTTACTTAATAACACCTTAATAATTACCTTAGGATTCCACTATACGTATATTGACATAAGACCCATTAATAAACAAACGAAAAATTGCTTATACAGTCAATAAATCTTTCATAATTTATTATTGTTTCATTTATTTTTTTTTTTTTAGTTGAAAGATTCTAGATTACGCTTCAATCGTGAATTCATAAATATTATCCATAGTAATATAGCTCTCCTCCCTACTTATTATAGGCAGGATGGTCTGTCGACATTGTTGAAC
>Ga0193709_1000100_pt1 | contig 37174 bp, 32 predicted proteins | sample H3c2metaG_FD_160571 | JGI IMG/M metagenome (GOLD analysis project Ga0193709, IMG submission 160571) | Soil microbial communities from a riparian zone of the East river system, Colorado, United States - H3c2 | ecosystem: Environmental > Terrestrial > Soil > Riparian zone | place: USA: East River...
ACTCAATTTCAGCTTGTCGGTGTGATTCGCGGACAACGCTTCCTGGGTAATCAACGGATGAGTTTCGCGGTGCCCCAAATATCCCGGAGGCGAACCAATCAATTTTGCAATTTCATGCGAGTGTTGGAATTCCGCGCAATCGACTTTAATCACCGCTCTGGGATCGCCAAACAATATTTCCGCGGCAGCTTCCACAATCCGGGTTTTGCCGGAACCGGTGGGTCCGAGGAACAGTAGGTTGCCGACTGGCCGGCCTGGCGAGTTCAATCCCGCGCAGAACACCTGATACAGGTCCACCAGCGATTGCACGCCTTCTTCCTGGCCGACGATCTTTGCCCGCAACGACCCTTCAAAGTCGCGAGAATCGCTGCTGCGGATGCTGGGATTAAGCTGCTGGCGAACTGCTGGTCTCATATAACACGTCCCCTGGCTGCCCGTGTTCCGCAAATGACACGGCGTCTCACAAGAGTGCTGCAGGAACGTTAATGCAGGACTGAGACCATTCTCAGCTTTGCCTGGCGGGGGGAGGAAGCCACGCAATCTCAACAACATACGAAATTCCAATTTGTGGAGCGCGTCTCACCGCGTGAGACTATGTTTCAACCAGACGCAAAGTGAGAGCGATGAAACAGATTGTGGCCAAGCCCGGACGACGAAAAGGGGCGTAATCCATTCAGGATTGCGCCCCTTAGTCAGCAATCGGCAAGCGTTAAAGGACTCTTTGAACCTAAGTACGGCCGCCCCGGTCTGGCTTCTTGCGGCCTTGCGGAGCCGCGACTGGAGCCGCGGCCGGAAATGTGGCCGATGCCGGCAAGGCATCCGCAGCGGCGGCCTCTGCCGGGGCTTCCAAGGCTTTTCCGTCACGAGCTTCCGCCATCGCGGCCGCTCGGCTGGCCATTGGTGAAGGCGTTTCGATCAGCGCTCCTTCACTTTCACGGACAAACGAGAGGCCTTTTGCGACGCCATCCCAATCGATGCGAACCAAATCGCCGACGTGAACTTGTTCCGTGGCAAGGAGATTGGCCAGTGGATAAACGATGTTGCGTTCGATGGCGCGTTTCAAGTGACGCGCTCCGTAACGCTGATCGGTTCCTTCGGTCAGCAGAAATTCCCGAGCGGCAGGCGTTACCCGGAACAGGAATTGCCCGCGCGCTGTTTCCAGCACCCGCTGCTGCACCTGGCCCAATTCGATCTCCAGAACTTCTTCCAATTGATCGCGATGCAACGGATGAAACACCACCACTTTGTCCAGCCGGTTCATGAACTCCGGTGAAAACTTGCGCCGCGCCGCTTCCACCGCCGTACGTTGTACTTTTTCGTCCAAGCCCGTGATTGGTTTGTCGCGCGGCTGGACGAATCCCATCCCGCCTTCCATCAATTCGGTGATCTCTCCGCCGCCCAGGTTCGACGTCAAAAAAATCACGGTTTGTGACAAATCCACGCGGCGGTTGTCACCCAGCGTCAAGGTGGCTTTGTCCAACATCCCCAACAGAAGCTGCCACAACGCATCGCTAGCTTTTTCAATTTCATCGAACAGCAAAAAACTCAATTTCAGCTTGTCGGTATGATTCGCAGACAGAGCTTCTTGGGTAATCAAAGGATGCGTTTCGCGGTGCCCCAAATATCCCGGAGGCGAACCAATCAATTTTGCGATTTCGTGCGAGTGTTGAAATTCGGCGCAGTCCACCTTGATGATGGCGCGCGGATCGCCGAACAAAATTTCAGCGGCGGCTTCCACGATTCGCGTCTTGCCGGAACCGGTCGGTCCCAGGAATAGCAAGTTGCCAACTGGCCGTCCTGGTGAATTCAATCCCGCGCAGAACACCTGATACAGATCCACCAACGCCTGTACGCCTTCTTCCTGACCGACAATTTTCGAGCCGAGCGCTGTCTTGAATTCCAGCGTGTCGGTACTGCGTTTTTCTGGGTCGAGCGGAAGAATTTCGTGGTTCATGACCGCCTCCTAGCGTCGCGGTGCTGCAGCGACACTGCTCCCAAACGCCCGCTTCCAGGCCCGAATTGATCCAATTTGACCTGAATTGTGGACTGCAAGAGCCGCAACTGTACGAGCAACTCTTTGGCCACTGCGGGTGATTCGGAAAATTGGAGAGCCGGGGGAAACAGGTCCGCCAGGTCGAGGTGCAATGCTCTCAGGGTTGCGATGAGATTGAGGACTTCCGGTGAATCAGGATCAGCCAGATTAATCTGCTGATTCAGTTGATCGCGAAGCGCGCGCCAATTGAGGTCGACAAACGGATGCTTTTTGGAGACTTCGCGGACAATGGTGTCAGTAATCTTTGCGCGCTCGCCGAGACGTGCGAGGTGCAGTTGCTTCACTTTTCCGCCGCGGCGCACGTTGTGCACCAGATAATACGCATTTCCTTTTCGGCGAACGAAAGCCATAACCTCACCTCAAACCGCGCCTTCCTGTGTAGTGTATTTGGCTTCCACTACACTCGTCAATATTAGATGCTCGACTCAATCAAAAAGTGTCCTGAAAGAGTTACTCTGCAACTTACCGTCTTTTCACTGCAATCTTTCATCACTTTTTTTGCTTGGTTTCATCGATTTCTCGTATGCGCATTTCTTCCCTGTACCACGAGTTTTTTGCCGAATCTTGCACAGGCGCGGTGGCTGCTTTGACTCTCGCCCAGAACCGGCGCGGGCTGTCCTTGGAGCCCCCCAGAAAGTGCGTACAACTATTCAACACGGCTGCGGGGATTTCGATTCTTGCCTGATCTGTGCGCGGTCATTACATTAGATTCTTTGTTGCAAGTTCGCATTTCGGCAAGGCGGTGAAATCATGTCCTGGGCTCCTGTGTATGCGTTCGTGAAACGAATTCCCCGCGGGCGGGTTATCACCTACGGGGGACTTGCGAAAGCTCTTCGGCTCCGCGGAGGAGCGCGCAGCGCTGGCCGCGCGATGGCCGCAAGTCCTTCCGGCAAAGGCGTTCCCTGGCACCGCGTGGTCGGCTACGGCGGAAAACTGCTGATCCGCGAACCTTATGCCGCCTTGCAGCGCAAACTACTCGAATCCGAAGGCGTCGCTGTAGTTGAATCGCGCGTGAATATGAAAAAGCACGCCTGGGCGCCGACAAGAGAAATGTCACGCAAATTGCGGCCGACAAAACCCAAGCGGACGAATTAGGGTTCCTTTCCGAAGCCCCTGGCTTTCTTCGATTCCAATTTGGCTGCAGCGTTCCGCCGAATCTCGGTCATACTTTTGCCGGCAAAACCGCCCGATCCCAGGCCGCACACTTCATGCTAAAGCCCACACCAGGCAAAACGTGGCCGTACGCTGCCCTCTTCGTTGGAATTGTGTGCATCGCGTGGTCGGCAATCTTCGTTCGCTGGACTTCGATTCCCGGCCCAGCATCTGCGTTTTATCGATTGCTGATTCCCGCCATTGTATTGCTTCCGACGTTCCTTATTCCGCGCCGCCAGAAACTCAGCGCGCGCAGTTACGTCATCATTGCTATCGGCGGATTTTTCTTCGCGCTCGATTTGGCTTTTTATAACACCTCCATCCTGCAGACCAGCGCGGCCAACGCCACATTGCTCGGCAATAATACTCCCATCGCCGTGGGACTCTTGACCTGGCTGGTTTTCCGCCGTCGCCCGGCATTTTCGTTCTGGATTGGTCTGGCTCTCGCCGTAGCCGGATCTCTGGTCATCTTGGGTGCGGATCTGGCCAGGCACGCCAAGTTTGGACTTGGCGACGCAATGGCGCTGGCGGCTGCGGCATGCTTCGCGGTCTATCTGATGGCCACGGAAGAAATTCGCGCACACACCAGCACGCTGGAGTTTCTGCGTCTGGCAATTCTTTCCAGCACTATTTTCATGTTTGTTTTTGCCTTGATAGTGCGTGTGCCCCTCGCCATTCCTGATCGTCGAACGCTTCTGGCGTTATTGGGGCTAGGGTTGGTTTCACAACTTGGCGGATACCTGGCGTTGACCTACGCGCTCGGCCATCTTCCCGCAACGATCACTTCGGTAAGCTTGCTGTCGCAGGGCCCGCTCACCGCCTTGCTGGCCGCGCTTCTGCTGGGTGAGCCGCTGACCGGCTATCAAATCGCCGGCGGGGTGCTAGTGCTGGTCGGCGTTGGCCTGGCGAATCGCTTAAGTAAACCGGAGGAAGACGCCAACGCCGCATTTGGCCCAGCGACGGATTCTGGAGCGCGGGAACATATTGGCTGATTCATCCGTCATACTTAAGGTAAAGATCTGCGAAGGCCAGGAAAGCATGAGCGATTCTCTGCAAACCGGAAGGTTCTACGGCGCAACTCAGCGGCGCTTCGAATTGGGTGGTGTGGTGCTAACCGAAGTTGCCCACTTGTCCGGACGCAAGCTTCCCTGCCACACGCATGAGTCCGCCTATTTCGGATTGCTGTTGGCCGGCAGCTATTCCGAAAAGTGTTCCCATCGCGCAGCCGAATACGATCCTTTCACGATGGGGTTTCATCCGCCTTCGCTCACCCATTCCGACGAAGTCGGGCGATGCGGCTCGCGCATGTTTTGTGTGGAGTTGCCTGACTCGTATTTATCCCGCACCAGGCCATTCCTGACGGTTCCGCAATTTACTCCCGATCTTTGCGGGTCGGAAGTTACCTGGCTCGGATTACGTTTGTATCGCTCATTCGCGAACGAAACGCTTAGCCCGCTGGAACTGGAAGAAGCGTGCGGCGACATGCTGGAACGTGTCAGCGGTTCACGCATTCATGAGGAAAAAACGCGGCCTTATTGGCTCAATCGCGCGCTGGAATTGCTGCACGAATCTTATCGGGAATCGCTAACGCTGGAAGAAATTGCCGGACAGGTCGGCGTCCATCCGATTCATCTTTCGCGCGTTTTTCGTAAGCACTACGGGCGCACAATGGCCGAATTCATGAATCGTCTGCGCGTGCAGTTCGCCTGCCGGGCGCTGGCTGCAGGCTGGGCCGACCTGGCAATCGTAGCTAGTGACGCCGGTTTTGCCGATCAGAGCCACTTGGGCCGCGTTTTTAAGTCGTGTACCGGACAGACTCCTGGCAAGTTTCGCTCGTTTTTTCATTCCCAGCTACATTAGGGCTCGACTGAAACGTGCACGCAGCTTGATCGCTTGAGATCCTTGGCCCGCTTTCAGCGCTCTCAGGACGACACTTCGGGCGGTCGCTCTCCTTCATCTAACGACAACCTGTTGACAGCTGACGGGTGCGTCCTTTGCGCCATGTTTGTTTTGTTCTATACCGTCTCCTGGAGACGCGGCACACTTGCTGGAAACTTCTGTAAGGGAGGCACCACCAATGCCCAGATCCATTTACCTGGCCGCGCTTTTTGCTCTGCTGGCAATTTTTTCGATTGAAAGAGCTCCTCACGTCGCAGCTGCCGGTTCGCCGAAACCCGTAGGAAAACCTGAATTTACTTCCGACGGGAAATTGCTTCGCCCGGAAGGCTACCGCAAATGGGTGTTTCTGTCGGCCGGCTATGGAATGAGTTACTCGCAAAAGGCTTCCGACGATCCGGATCACCTGATGTTCACAAACGTCTTCGTGCCGCCGGCCGATTACGATTATTTCCTCGAGCACGGCAACTGGCCCGATAAGACTATCTTTGTACTGGAAGAATATGGCTCGCAGTCCAAAGGCTCCATCAACTTGCGGGGTCATTATCAAACCGAATTGATGGGCCTGGACGTCGAGGTGAAAGATGCATCGCGCTTTCCGGACAAGTGGGCATACTTCGGATTTGACGCTTCGCAAACGTCCAGCACGGCAATGTCTCCGGGACAAAATGCTTGCTGGAAATGTCACGATCAAAATGCCGCAGTGGAACACAGCTTCGTGCAGTTCTACCCTGCGTTATTAACGATCGCCAAAGAAAAGAAAACCGTCAAGAACGGCGTAAAACTGGAATAGCTACAACAGCGCAACAACAGCCTGGCTTCAGGATTTCGCGCTAGGCGCGGTCTCCGGCGCAAGCGCCATTACCTCAATGTTGTTGCCGTTGGGATCCTTCACATAAACAGAAGTCGTTCCGTCGCGATGCGTTTTCGCTTCACCAAAGGCCGCAGGATCGCCAACAATTGCAATGTGTGGCGGATGCTGTTCCGCAATCACAAACGCCAGCCGTACATTGTCAAACGCCAGCATCGCCCAGGTGGCATCCTGGTATTCCACTTCGCAGTGGAAACGCTCCGTGTACCATTGCACCGTCTCTTTCACATCCTGCACGCGAATCGCCGCATGGTGCAGCGTGTCCAGACGATTCTCTTTGCTCATGAAAGTTGTACCTCCTGTGCTGCGAGCCACTCGCCACTAGAATAGAAGAATCTATCGCCTGTTGGCGAGCAGCGATTCTGGCCTTTCCTTGGTATTCACAAATTTGAGAAGATTCGCAGAACCACAAAAGCGATTTCATAGGCGGGGGCTGGGTGTCGCAAATTTTCGAAAACCAGGTAGCGATTGTGACCGGCGCCGGCAGCGTCGAGGGAATCGGCTTCGCTGCAGCGCGACGGCTGCTTGCGCACGGAGCTAAAGTTGCCATCAGTTCGACGACCGTTCGCATTGAAGAGCGCGCCCGCGAATTGGATCCATCCGGCGCGCGCGTTTTCTCTTTTGTGGCGGACCTGACGTTCGAAGCGCAAGCTCAGGCTTTGCTTGAAGGCGTGCTCTCTTGGCAAGGCCGTGCCGACATTCTCGTAAATAACGCCGGCATGGTACAAACCGGCCAACCCATGCATTCGGGATTTTTAGAAAATATCGCGCTCTCAGCGTGGCAGCGGCAGCTGGCGATTTCGCTGAACACGGCTTTCCTGATGACGCGCTTTGTTCTGCCCACCATGAAAAAACAAAACTACGGACGTATCGTAAACGTCTCTTCCGTAACCGGACCGCTGGTCAGTTCTCCCGGCTCGGCCGCGTACAGTGCGGCGAAATCGGCGTTGGACGGCATGATGCGCGCCGCCGCGCTGGAAATCGCGGAACATGGCATTACGTTCAACGCCGTGGCGCCGGGATGGATCCAAACCGCTTCCTCCACCGAATCGGAGAAAATTGCCGCGCGCGCCACTCCGTTTCGCCGCGCTGGCACGGCCGACGAAGTCGCCGCAGCCATCTGCTTCCTGGCATCGCCGGACGCGTCTTACATCACCGGACAATCTGTAGTGGTGGACGGCGGAAATCTTCTGCAGGAAAACAAATCACTCCTTTGAAGTAAATGAACCAGCTTCCCAATTGCAAGTAAACTAAAGCAGCTTCACGCCGCTCGCACTTTCGTTCTCGGCACGCCATCAGGAGGTCCCATGATTCGCAGCGCGGGCATTTATCGTTTACTTTTCCTGGTCTTCTTGTTGCCGATGACCTCCGCTGCGCAGGACGCTGCCACGAGCCCTGCCAGCAATGCCACCGCGGAAACGCGGCGTGCGCGCGCAAGAATCGGAGTTGCTCTTGAAGGCGGCGGCGCACTCGGACTTGCTCATGTTGGCGTGCTGCAATGGTTCGAAGACCATCACATTCCCATCGATTACATTGCCGGCACCAGCATGGGTGGCCTGGTCGGCGGGCTGTACGCCACCGGTAAAACACCCAAAGAACTGCAGGACATTGTCGAGCAGCAGAACTGGGACATCATCATCGGCGGCCAGACTCCCTACCGGGATTTGTCCTTTCGCCGCAAGCAAGACAATCGCGACTATCCGACGTTTATTCAATTTGGCCTGAAAAAGGGACTCTCTCTCCCCGCCGGACTGAACGCCGGACACCAGATTAGTTTGTTGATCGACCGCGAAACGCTGCCGTATGCAAATCTGAAATCGTTTGATGATTTGCCGATTCCCTATCGTTGCGTGGCAACGGATCTGGTCAGCGGCAAAGAAGTTGTCTTCAAAGACGGCAGCTTGCCGCAAGCCATGCGCGCCACCATGTCCATTCCCGGATTGTTTAATCCAGTGCGACGGGACAATCAAGTCCTGGTGGATGGCGGCTTGGTCGGCAATCTGCCTACCGACGTGGTGCGAGCCATGGGCGCGGAGCTGGTGATTGCGATCCACCTGGAAGTTTCGCCCGCAAAACCGGAAGAGATACAGTCGTTGTTCAGCGTGCTGGGACGTTCGGTGGACGTGATCGTTCGCGAGAATGAAATTCGCGGACTTACCGGAGCGGACCTGGTGGTAAACGTTGACCTGCACCAATACAGTTCGCTCGACTACCAGAAATCGCGAGCGATCATTGCTACCGGCCGCAGCGCGGCGGAAGCGAAAGCGCGGGTGCTCGAACCTTTCGCGCTCAATGATCCGGAGTGGGAAACTTATATAACGGCACGAAATTCGCGACGCCGCAGCGCAATTCCAACTCCACAATTTGTTCGCGTGGAGGGTACCAACCCGGACGCCGCACGGCACATCGAAGATTTTCTGCAGCCGCTGGTGGATAAGCCGCTCGATACGCAAACGCTCGATGGCCTGCTCACTCGTTTAACCGGCATCGGCAAATTCGACGCCGTCGGTTATCGGGAAATAAACGATGGCACACGCACCGGACTGCTGATCGAAGTGCACGAAAAAAGTTACGCTCCGCCGCTGCTGCAGTTTGCATCCGAAGTGGATGGCTCGGAAACCGCCGATGTGACTTACACGCAGGCCGCGCGACTGACGCTGATGGACGTCGCCGGATACCGTTCCGAGTGGCGTACCGACGTGCGCTTTGGAAATACCTATGGCATCTCGAGCGAACTCTATAAACCCTTCACCAGCACTACCAAATGGTTCGTTGCGCCCCACGGCTCAGCCAGCTATACGCAATTTAAGATTTACCGGCGCTCCGATCCGCTGGTGATTTACGGGCGAAAGGATGCCAGCATTGGCGTGGACCTGGGCTACGGATTTAACCGCTTCGGTGAGGTCCGTTTCGGGTATGAAGTCGGTGATCTGGACGCAAGGGTTAGGCTGGGCCAGGCCCAATTCCCCAACATCGCCGGCCGTACTGGAAACACCAAATTACATTTTCTTGTGGACCATGGCGACGATCCGATCGTTCCGCGCCGTGGCTACACGGCAGAAACAACTTTTCGCTGGTATGACACCAGTCCCGGCGCGCCCGAGGGATTTCCGACGATGGAAGGACAGGTCCAGTTTTTCCAGCCCGTCACGACAGCCGCTTCTATTTTTGTGACGGCGCAGGCAGGTACGACCTTCGGCACTCGCGACACCGGTCCAGTCCCACAATTTTTCCTGGGCGGCCCACTTCGCCTCGGCGCGTATGGCACAAATGAACTCTACGGCGACCAGTATTATCTTTTCCGGCTTGGCTATCTGCACGACCTGTTCACGCTGCCGCCGTTCCTGGGCAAGAAAATCTACGCGATCGGCACTTACGAATTCGCCAAAATGTATGGCTTTCAAGGGCAAAGCGGTTTTCCAAATGACATCAACGTCGGCGTCCTTGCCGAAACTGCCGTCGGCCCGCTGGTCATCGGCGGCAGTTACGGCGATTCCGGTCACCGCAAATTGTATTTCCAACTAGGCAGGGTGTTCTGATTAACGGAGCTAGGTAGCCAGGCCGCGGAATTAGCTGTTCGTCAAATTCTCAACGAGCCCTACTGATCGCCATGCCGTTTTTGCTCCGGTCAAAAGTACATCACGGCGATGTACACAAACGGCGTATCTATGAACATCGGGTGCGATCGTAAGCCTGGCTGCAGCAGGAAACTACCGATGCTCGAAGAATATCAATCCTGGAAATGGCTAAACAAATTGTTCAACGATTCGGCCAGCGTGGGGTGCGCGAACACCGCGTCTTTCAACACGGTGTAGGGCAGTTTGCCCATCATGGCTAACTGGATCTGCGACATGATTTCGCCGCCTTCGATGCCCAGGACCGCTGCGCCAAGCATTTGCGAACTGTCCGCGTCCACGATCACTTTCATAAAACCGCGCGATTCGTCGAGTTCCAGCGCTCGCGCCACGTAGGTCATGGGCATCTTTGCAACACGAATTCTGCGGCCGGTTTTGCGCGCTTCTGTTTCACTCATGCCAACGCGGCCAAGTTGCGGATCAATGAAAACCGTGTAGGGTAACAGCCGCCCTGCGATCGAGGCGTTTCTCTTTTCAATCACATTGCTTCGAATGATGCGAAAATCGTCGTAGGAAATGTGTGTAAAGGCCGGGCCGCCTTTGATATCTCCGAGAGCGAATATTCCAGGAGCGGAAGTTTCCAGTCGTTCGTTCACTTGAACGTAGCCGTGCTTGTCGGTCGCGATTCCCGCGGCAGTTGTATTGAGCGAATCCGCGTTGGAAACGCGTCCTACTGCAAGCAGCAGATGTGTGCCGCTCAGGGTCTGCAGCTTTCCGGAATTTTCCACTGTAAGCTCGATATCGCTGGCGATCTTTGCGACCCGCGCTGCTTTCGAGTCCAATATCACTTGGATGCCGTCGTCGCGTAAAATCCTTAACACCGCTTCCGCGATATCCGGATCTTCGCCAGAAAGCAATTGCGCCCCTGATTGCACAACGGTCACGCGACTGCCGAAACGGCGAAACATCTGGGCAAACTCCAGTCCGATATAACCGCCGCCAACTACCAGCAAATGCTGCGGCACAGCATCCAACTCCATGATGCTGGTGCTATCGAGGTATGGAGCATCGCTCAACCCTGCGATTTTTGGAACCGACGGCCGGCATCCCGCATTGATAAATATCTGGTTGGCGGCAAGCGCAAGTTCACCGCCATCCTTTTGTCGCACGCGAATTGTTTTCCGTCCAGTAAACTCTGCCTCACCAAATATCAATTCCAGTTTTTCCGTTTTTTCAATTCTGGTTTGACTTCCGTTGCGGAAACTATCCACAATCGCACGTTTGCGTTCCCGCACTCTTGCCAGGTCAATTTTTAACTCACCGGTGTGCACGCCATAATCCGCGCCCCGTCGCGCCAGGTACGCAACACGCGCGCTCGCGACCATGGTCTTCGTGGGCGTGCATCCTTCGTTGATGCAAGTTCCCCCGACATGTTCGCGCTCGACAAGAGCGGTGCGCATCCCGGCTCCCGCCAGCGCCTGGCATAGCGGCGTCCCACCCTGCCCAGAACCAATCACGATTGCGTCGAAATTCTTCGAAGCGTCCGAAGCCATTGCTTCTCCTCAGTAAAACCACCTCGCGCCCACATCTTTGCTTTATGTCTCAAAACCGCTCGCTGACTCGAGTGCTGTCACAACCTTTCCACGTTGCCGCGCCCTCCGAGCATTGTCAACGGCACGTTTTCTGGGGTCATGTGAATGAACAGAAATACCGCCATCACCGCCGCGTAGCACCCGTCTCGTATAACTCCCCAGTCCGTTCCCATCCCTGTTACGTCTGACTCCAAGGAGTCCTATGTCCACCACTGCAATGGCCCCAACCAGCCCTTCCGCAGTTCACGAAAAGTTTTCCAAAGGTCCCGGTTTTGCGCTGTCGCTCTGGGACTTGGCACCATGGTCGGCTGGAAGCGCATCGTGGTCACGGTAGGAGAAAAAATCGGCAAGAATCACTTAACCTACACGCAAGGCGCAGCTGCTGAAATCGCCGCCATGGCCACCATCGGCGCGGCCGACTATTTTGGCTTGCCCGTCACTACCACTCACGTCTTATCTTCGGGCGTCGCGGGCGCGATGGCGGCAAATCATTCCGGCTTGCAGTGGGGCACTGTCCGCAACTTGCTGATGGCCTGGGTCCTGACTCTGCCGGTGGCCATGACACCCTCCGGCTTCTGGTTCTGGACCCTCCGCAAACTCTTTTAGCGCGCCTTTCGCGTAGGCGCGCAGCATGTTTACCCCGGGCCGCTCGGGGCTGCGCCCCTAAACGTCCAACCCTAAACAAGGGTCTGAATCTCCCGCTCGTGCAATCGCAGTGCCTTCCGGGTGTACAATTCGCCTGCTGTTTACTCGGGCGCAATCCACCTTGCCCTTCGGCCGAGGTCACAAATGAACTCACTGCGGACTACATTTCTTTGCCTGTTCGTTCTCTCGTTCTGCGCTTCTTGCTTCGCGCAATCCTCCGGTCCTGACACTCGCCAAATCACCGATCCAAAATCGCTCGATTCGAAGTCCAATCCCGCTGCTCGGCCTCTGCCCATTGACGACCTGTACTTCACGCGCTCCGTCTCCAGCGCTTCCTGGTCGCCTAACAGTAAAGAGATCGTCTTTACCACCGACATCTCCGGCCGTTCGAACCTCTGGAAAGTTAACGCCAGCGGTGGCTGGCCTATCCAGCTGGCTCAGTCTGACGAACGTCAGTACGCGGAAACCTGGTCGCCCGATGGCAGATGGATCGTCTTTCAACAAGACACCGCTGGAAACGAACTCTGGGACCTGTTGGCAATTCCCAGCGACGGCGGCGAAACAATCAATTTGACCGACACTCCCGACATCCGCGAAGAAGGTCCGCGCTGGTCGCCCGATGGCAAGACCATCGCGCTCAACTACAAACCAAAAGAAGCCACCGTGTACGACATCGCGCTGCTGGATTGGGCCACGCGCAAAGTTACGCTTCTCACACACGAGAGCACGCCAAATCATCTTTGGAGTTCTGTCGCCTGGAGTTCTGACGGCAAAACTCTCTATGCAAATCGCGTCGAGGTCAGCTTCACAGACGCCGATGTGTATGCCATTGACGTTGCCAGCGGAAAAACTACCGATCTCACTCCTCACCAGGGCCAATCCCTGAATCTGGCTTCATCGCTTTCCAAAGACGGCAAAAACCTTCTCATGACCTCCAACCAAAAAGCTGGCTACCAGAACGTCGCGCTCCTGAACGTCGCTTCGAGAAATCTCAACTGGATCACCGACACCAAATGGGAAGCCAGCGCAGGCGATTTCTCTCCAGACGGCAAGCATTTCATCTACACCATCAACGCCGACGGGCGCACCGATGTTTTCCTGGGCGACCTCACCTCCACAAAATCAGAAAAACTTTCCATCCCCGCAGGTGTTAATGGTCCGGCCGCTAATCCGAACTCTTTTTCTCCTTCCGGGGATCGCCTGCTTTTCTCCCATGAAAGCTCGGTTCAGCCTGGCGATTTGTGGGTGTACGACCTGACGTCGCGCAATTCCTTGCAATTAACGTTTTCCGCCATCGCCAGCCTGAGTTCCGCGCCTCGCGCGCCTTCGCACATCGTCAGCTACAAATCTTTCGACGGCAAAACCATCAGCGCGCTGCTCTGGATTCCCTTCAACCTCAAACGCGATCAGTCCAATCCCGCGCTGGTTTTGCCTCACGGCGGCCCCACCGGACAATCTGCCGACTATTGGAGCCCACGCGTAGCCGCGTTCGTTTCCCGCGGCTACGTGTGCATCGAACCCAACGTCCGCGGCTCCACCGGTTACGGGATCGATTTTCAAAAAGCGAACTATAAGGACCTGGGCGGCGGCGATCTTCAGGACGAAGTCTTCGCAGCAAAATTTCTCGAAGCCACTGGCTACATCAATCCGAAAAAAATCGGCATCACTGGCGGCTCCTATGGCGGTTTCATGACCCTCATGGCCATCGGCAAAACGCCCGATGTGTGGGCCGCTTCCGTCGAACTCTACGGCATCATCGACTGGATGACCATGTTGAAGCACTCCGATCCCATGCTCCAGCAATACGAACAAAGCCTTCTCGGCGATCCGGTCAAAGATCGCTCGGTCTACGACGCCGCTTCTCCCATCACCTACATCCACAACGTCAAAGCGCCACTCCTGGTTCTGCAGGGCGGCAATGATCCCCGCGTACCACAAGAAGAAGCCGAGCAAGTCGTCGAACTGCTCAAGAAAGACGGCAAGACCGTTGACGCGCACTACTACCCCAACGAAGGCCACGGCTTCGAAAAACGCGAAAACCAGATCGACTCCATCCGCCGCACCGTCGCCTGGTTCGACAAATACCTCAAAGGCGTCAACTAATTGCTGTTTAGTGTCGTGCTGGTGTCATCGCGACGCCGAATTTCCGCGCGAGACTCAGTGTCTCGCCATTACCGTTCAATGCCGTTTTTCGCCATTCGAACCTCGCTTTTCGCCATCCAATTTTTTCCATTTGGTTGTGTTCGGCTCTCATGCGAACCTGCGGACTCCTTACGGCCATCGTTTCGGCCGAACTTTTACGGAAGGACCACGATCATGCGGCGTTCGATACAACTCGACCTTGCTGAAGCGTTGCCGGTGAAGACGATTCACAGCAGCGGGCTGGTCTATTCCGCCCGCTACCGTTAGTCCGTTCTTCACCGCGAATTTTGCTGACGCACGCAGTTTTTGGCGGCATATTCCGCCGCATTGGGCGCATGAGTATTCTCATGCGAATCGCGCCCGAGGTGTCTGCGCACTCGGCAACACCACCAGCGCCTTCCGAAGCCTTGCGCTTCTTAGAAAAGAGTTTGTCATGGTCACGGTAAAAATTAAGGACGGCACCCCGCAGGGTTCCGCGTCCTTATGCGTGACGTGCCGTTACGCCCACATCGTCAGGGGATTCTCTGCGTCTGAACAGCAAGTACGCTGTCAGGGAGTCTGGCCGTCCCAGTTAATGCATTTTCCGGTCAGCCAGTGCTCTTCTTATGACGATAGCCGTCTCCCCAGCAAGCGCGATATGGAGAGGATTGCCTGGATTTTGCTCACAAAAAAGGCTGGACGAAGCATAGGCTTCGTCACTTCCGAACAATTCCAGGAAATCGAAGGGGATGATGCAGAGATCATCCCCGCCACGGCACTCGACGCGCAGCAACCGCCACAAAAAGAATAAGCAAAGGAGCAGACGAACAGGCTCCTTCGAGAAAGGAGAACCATGTCTGGGATTCGATGGAAGTCATTCGCCGCCGTCGCGGAGCTTCGCTCTGCGCCACCTGCGTATGGGGCACCGTCCGCAAAGGCTATCGTAGCGGCGAGGTGGAGACTTTCTGCCGCTTCGTCAGCCCCAACGGCCTGGTTCCCTTTCCCGTGCGCGAGTGCACTGACTACGCCGACCGTCGCATGCCCGGCGCGTCGGCGGAAGCTAGCGCCACCGGCCGCCGTTTCGGCTTCGTCACCATGCTTTCCCTGCAGGACCAAGGATGAAAACTCCTAGCCAGCAGAAAGCGCGAACCGGTTCAATGAACCAGCGCCCTCTTCTTCGTTGCACCGAGGCCGGCGCTCATTTTCTCGATCTGAATTACTGTCTTGACTTTCGCTTTTTATTCGCTACACTGTTCCACGGTAGAGGAAACGGGAAACAGGCGCTGCCGGCTCCATTGCCATCTCGGCTCTCACGAGCCGGCAGCCGCCTGTTGATCGCTTCGCCATGACCCGCTGAAAAGGATCGCGATTGCCACTCTGCGAACGCCCAATCACCTCATCCAGACCAGCGCCGTAGGCGCGGCAGAAAGTTGCCCCAGTCCGTAAGGGCTGGGTGTGTAACGCAAAAGCATCCCGCGCGCCGTAGGTGCGCCACAAAGTCTCTCTCCTGGTTTTGCCTGCTCTTCCCCACTATCTTCGCTCCGTAACATTCCCATCATCTCCCCGAAAAATACTCCTGCTATTCCTGTAGTGCGGTGCGCTGCTCGCACGAATCATCTGGCATGATCTCAACCGCTCAGCGTCCGCCGCGAATCTTCCCTATGGGGGTAATAAATGTCTTACGCCAAACGTCTCGCTTCGCTCGCATCGCTAGCCTGCCTCGCTGCACTCGGAGGCAGCAGCGCCAGCGCGCAGGAGGTCAAGACTGTTTTCGTGATTGCGATGGAGAATCATAACTGGACTCAGCCGGCCAACCAGTTCACCGGCGGCATCCAGCAAATTTACCAGAACCCGAGCGCGCCCTTCATCAACAGTCTGGTCGATGGAACGGCCACGCTAGTCATCAATGGTGCGGAGGTCAACATCAGTCAGAACGTCGCCTTCACGACCGCCTATCACAACGTTCTTTCCACTCCCAGCGGCAACAATGCGGACATCCATCCTTCGGAGCCAAATTATATTTGGCAGGAAGCTGGCAGCAATTTCGGCGTTCTCAACGACAACGATCCTTACACTGGCGGCACCAACCAGGACACCGATCTGCACTTAAGCAACCTACTAACGCAAGCCGGAAAGACCTGGAAGTCCTACCAGGAAGACATTGACTTGGCCGCTAACGGCGCCAGCCAGCTCACCAACGTCGTTCTTCCGCAATTTGACTGGACCGTTCCCCTGACCAGCTTTTCAGGAATCTTCGCCCCCGGCACCAGCAATCAGTTCAACGGCTCGAACCAGTACAACTACGCCACCAAGCACAATCCCCAGGTATTTTTCACCGACACTAACGGTGGCAACAATGCGACCCCTTCGAATGCGTTATCGTCGCACTATGCGCCGCTGCAGCAGTTGTTCACAGACTTGGCGAATAACACCGTGGCTGACTACAACTGGATTACCCCTGACCAGTTCAATGACATGCACACCACCCTCAGCGCGGGTTACAAAGGCCTGACCGGCGATCCCGCGAAAATTCTGCAAGGCGACGACTTTCTTCGGCAGGTTGTTCCGGCGATCATGGCATCCGAGGCCTACAAGAACCACGGAGTCATCGTCATCTGGTTCGACGAGTCCGAATCAGATGGCGTCGCGGGCGACCTGCAGGACGACTTCAACCACACAATTCCGGAAATCATCATTTCCGACCGTGCCCACAAAAACGTCGGCGGCAAGCCCTACGCCAACTCAGTAAATTACACGCATTCATCCGATCTGCGCACTTGGCAGAATATCTTCCACGTCGGTCCGTATCTCGCCGACGCGGCTAACGCTACCGACCTTTCCGACCTCTTTCAGCCCGGCGTCGTCCCCAAGAAACCGTAACACTGACGCACTTTGTCGCCTGCGAGTCTGATCCATTGTTGGCAGTATTGCCGGAGCCGCACCCTTCCCAGCGAAGCGTGCGGCTTCGTTTTCTTTACGTCGCACGCAAACCTCCCACCTATCCTTGTAGGAGTGAACTCCGAACACACGAATCCTTAGACCGGAGGTTGGCATCTAAGCCTACGCTGCTAGCCGAGGGGTGGTTCGTCTTCGGCCAGTCCCTTGTGCCAGCCCCTGGGCCTATCCGAATCGCTAATCCACCGTAAATCAAAAAAACTTAGATCGGGTCTGCGCACGGGCGTCGATGATCGGTGCGATTTCAGTCAGCTCAATGCCAGCAACACGGCGCATTTCGGCCAACCCAATGGCAATTTTTCCAACGGCAATTTCGGCCAAATCACTACGACCCTGCCCTTTACTTATCGCCAAGTCGAACTGGGCCTGCGCGTAACGTTCTAGCGACAACTCTCCGGCAATGAGGCGAGGCGGATCGCTTCGCCTCCAGCATCTTTCTCAGCGGCCAAGTCGCGCTCATTTTGTGCGATCTCGGAAACATCAAAAAACTCCCTTGACGTCGGGTGCGCCCCTACGCCGCTCCTGCGTGTGGGTCTTTTCTTCTCCCCGCTCCTCAAGCCACCGCATACCCACACGGCCGATTCTGCATGTGCGTACTTTACTCTTCCACCGTTGCGCGCTCGTCCCTAAAGTTAGGAAGTAGTTTCAACCTGCTTGCAGACCGTTTACGATGAAACATCTTCGCTAGGACGAGGTCCAAGTGAGCCTCTTGTGGCTGGCGCTCGGATTAGCAGTAGTTACAGCCATCGGCCGAGGTTTGTGGCTGTACCGCGCATCTCTAACCTGGCCGACGGCTGACGGCGTAATTACCCGGCTCGACGTTGATCGTCAGCGAGACACCAACGGCGGCCACTATTTCCGCGCCACATTCACCTACGATTTCCGCGATCCCCAGGACCATCGCGTGTGGGGAACCTGGAACAAGAATTTCTCTACGGAAGATGACGCCCGCGAATTCGCCGAACGAGAATTGCCCGTCGGGAAAAAAGTAGTAGTTAGGTTCAGCCCGAAGGATCCCACGCTAAACTGCCTCGAGCTGGATTCCTGGACCTACACCGGCGACCGTCCGTTGAGCCTCTTAAGTTGATCTCAAATCACCACACGCCATGTGCCCGAGGCCGGTACTCAGCGTTTTGTCAGAACGACATGCGTCGCGAGCTCGCTCGACATATGCGTGGTGCATTGATAACCCAGATCGGGCATGTCAATCCCGGCGAATAGATTCTCGCCCGAACCCAGCAGAATCGGACGCGAGGCCAGGTGCAACTCGTCGATCAGACCTGCCTGCACATACTGTCGGATTGTCGCGACTCCGCCGCCGATGCGGACATCTTTACGGTCGGCAGTATCTTTCGCGCGCTGCAAAGCAACGTGGATTCCCTCGGTCACAAAATGGAATGTCGTGCCGCCCTTCATCTCGATCGCGTTTCGCGAGTGGTGCGTCAAAACAAAGACTGGGACGTGATAGGGCGGCGTATCGCCCCACCATCCCTTCCACGCTTCATCCGGCCATGGTCCACGAATCGGTCCAAACATATTTCGTCCCAGGACCCACGCGCCCACGTTCTCCATGCCACGTCTCGCCCACCTTTCACTTTCTGCGCCCCGTTGCTACTCCCGCAACCAGCCACTCCTCAGCGCTTGCCCCGACCCAACGCCAGCGCGATACTTTTCTCATGCGTGTCCTTGCAAAACTCCCATTGCTCTGCGTCGCGCTCTGCCTTGCCGCCACCAGCGCGTTCTCTGACGAAATTCGCCTCAAGGACGGTAAAAAACTTTACGGCGTCATCGTCGCTTACGAAGACAACATGTTTAAGATCAAGACCGACTTCGGCTTCGTCCTGGTCGAAAAAGACAAAATCGCTTCCATCATCCCGACCACGCCTGGCTCCGCCGCTCCCGTCACCACCCCTTCTGCAAACGGCGTCAAGGCTGCGAAAGCTCCCGAGAAAAAACAAATTCCAGCGCCAACCGCCGATTCCACGGCGAACGCTGCTGAATCTTCCGAACCGCCGCCGGTAAAAGCAAAACTCTCGACCGAACCGGTCCGCCCCGAACTCCCTGCAACCTCGCACACGGCAAAAGTCACGCCGCCAGCGCTCAAACCCGCGGCGCCGTCGTCCGGTAGTGCCATCATCGCGGTTTCGCCACTCGCCGCCTCATCCCTCTCCGCTCCAAAAGAGCCGGAGCCTCCTGCCAACAAAGAGCAAGTTCAAGGCACGCTGTACACAAATTTTTCCCACGGATTCAAAATGTACAAAGCGCCCAGTTGGGAAATTATCGAAGACGCGCGCAAAGCTCTGCCCAATGCCATCGTGGCCATGGGTACTTCCAACGAATCCACTTTGATGGTAGTCGGCCAGGAACAAACCAAAGATTCCCTCGATGTCTCCGCGAACGGCGTGGAAAAACGCTTGCGTGAAATTTACACCAACTACCACATGATTTCGCGCCGCAAAACGGTTGTCGGCGGATCGCCCGCCATCGAATTCAAGTACACCGGAATGGCCGATGAGCACCAGTGGTCCAGCACACTCGTCGTCGTCGCGCGCGGCAGTGACGTGCTGACCATTCTCGGCATGACCTATGCCGACAACGACTTGATTCAGATTCAGGAAAACGTCATCGCCCGCGCCATTTCCAGCACCGACTTCAACGTCCGCTAGGAGCATTTCAGGAAAATGACTAGGCTTTCCAGTCGTCATCCTTTTGCTTTGGCCGTCATTCCGAGCCTGCCTGCGCAGGCGCAGCGAGGAATCTCTCTTCCTCTTCGATTTACGTACCGGCGCGATTCCTCACCGCATCTAGAACGATGAGCCAGGACATTTTAAAGTTTAGTAAAAAGGGCAGAACAGCTTAATCTTGCACGGAATGTTCGGAAAGTTTTTTGTGCTCGCGAATCAAAGTGATCAGGGCCTGCGCCGAACGCGGCAAACTGCGGTCCCGGCGATAAACTAAACCTAGTTCGCGCCACAAATCGACGCCATCCACGCTTAGAAGTTTCACTTCGCCGGCCTTCACTTGATCTTTCGCGAAGCTTTCGCTGATGAATGAAACTCCCGCATCCGCGCCAACAAATTTCTTGATCATGCCGATGCTGGGCAACTCCATCGCCACATGCACGCGTGCGCGGAACGGCCGAAATAATTTATCGAGAACCTGCCGCGTGAATCCGGTGCGTGGCACGATCAGCGGCTGGCTGGCCACCTCTTCAAGACTGACTTTGCTGCGGCTGGCCAGCGGATTCTTCGTGCTGACCATCAAGCGCAAACGGTCGCGATAAATATGATGAACCTTCAAGTTGGGAGATTTCAGCGGAAGGCTGACGATGCCGACATCCACGGAGCCGTCTTCCACCCGCTGCACAACTTTGTGGCTGAAATTGCGATAGATGCTGATATGCACCTTGGGAAATTTCTTCTGAAACTCCGCGAAGATTTCCGGCAAGAGGTACAAGCAAGTGGCTTCGTTGGCGCCGAAAACCACCGGACCCTGCACCACGTTGCCGCGATCGGCGACCACCTGCACGGATTCGTCGCGCAAGCGCAACATTCTTTCCGCGTAATCAAAAAGCACTTCGCCGGCCGGAGTAAGCTCGACAGATTTTGCGGAACGATCCAAAAGTTTTGCGTGATAGGCCTGTTCCAACTGGCGGATTTGCGCGCTGACCGCGGATTGCGAACGAAAAACTTTTTGTCCGGCGCGCGAAAAACTCTTTAGCTTTGCTACGTACACGAACGTTGTCAGTTGATCAAAATCCATAGGCGGCTAACTCGCACCAGAGTATAGCGAACTTGCGAGCGCAAGAAACATATTCTCCTTATTAAAAGATATTAATAATTCCTATAGGGAGATCGCGTGCGCAGCGACAGTCGCTGGTTCTAAAGCTGCAGCCGAAATAAAATCTGATTTGGAATTGGCCAGCACCGGCTCCCAAACGCTCTGCACTGTTCCCTGCAAATGAATCGGCTGCACGCGCACCATCGGCAGCGGACCGCGTCGCGACAGCAGCCGCGCGGCGCGCGGACTTCCGGTGCGATCGAGATGTTCGCGCAGCGTGCGCCGCAACCACGCGTCTTCGTTGCTGGTAATTTCTTCCACGCTTACGAATTCGCGGTGCAGGACGTCTTCCGCCTCGGCGCGAAGAATGTATGCCAAGCCGCCGGTCATCCCCGATCCGAAATTCAAACCGAGCGAACCGAGCACCAGCACCACGCCGCCGGTCATGTACTCGCAACCGTGCTGGCCGACGCCTTCGACCACGGCGAGAGCGCCGCTGTTGCGGATTCCAAATCGTTCGCCGGCACGTCCAGCGACAAAAAGTCGTCCGGAAGTTGCGCCGTACAAAACAGTGTTTCCGGCAAGCACATCGCCGCGTCGCGAAGCGCCGGTGCCCGCGGTGATTGCAATCGTTCCGCCGGACAGACCTTTGCCGACATAATCGTTGGCTTCGCCCTCCAGTTTGAAGTCGATGCCAACGCCAAGGAACGCGCCGAAACTTTGTCCCGCGCTGCCGTGAAATTCCTTTGTGATGAGTTTTCGCGACGCGCGTCCCGCAGCGCGATCTCGGGCCATTTCCCCGCTCAAGCCCGCGCCCACGCTGCGATCAGAATTGTGAATCACGGAAATTCTTGCATCGGATTCAAACTCTTCCTGAATCGCAGAAGCTTCGGTCAGCGAAGCGTGAATCCCGGGAACCTGCTGCGGCGCGATACGGAAAGACATGTTGGATTCGAGCGCCAGTGCCGGAGTTTCCGCGTAATTCGGATCGCGCGGGCGCAAACAGTCGTATGCACCTTTGAGTTCGCCGAGAGAATTCGCGCCGAGTGCGGCGAGCTTCTTGCGCACTTCATCGGCCAGCGCGCGGAAATAGGAGATCACCATTTCCGGTTTGCCGGTAAAGCGAGTGCGCAGAGTTTCGTCCTGGGTTGCAATTCCCACCGGGCAAGTATTCAGGTGGCACTGCCGAGCCATCACGCAGCCGATGGCAAGGAGCGAAGCAGTACCGAATCCAAATTCATCGGCGCCGAGAATCGCGGCGATCAGAATATCGCGGGAAAATTTCAGGCCTCCGTCCACGCGGAGAGAAAGACGTGAACGGAGGCCAGCGCGAACCAGAGTTTCATGAGTTTCGCGCAAACCGATTTCCCACGGCAGGCCAGTATTCTTGATTGAGGTGAGCGGAGACGAGCCAGTGCCGCCGTTGTGGCCGCTGATGGTGATTACGTCAGCGCCAGCTTTTGCCACACCGGCAGCGATGATGCCAACGCCCGCGCCAGAAACCAGTTTTACGCCGATGCGCGCGCGTGGATTAACTGCGCGCAGATCGTGAATCAGCTGGGCTAAATCTTCGATGCTGTAAATATCGTGGTGCGGCGGCGGAGAAATCAGCGGAGTGCCAGGAGTGGCATGGCGAATGCGCGCGATGTACGGAGTGACTTTTTTCGCGGGAAGCTGGCCACCCTCGCCGGGTTTCGAACCTTGCGCCATTTTGATTTCGAGTTCCTGGGCGTGAACTAAATAGTCCGAAGTCACTCCGAACCGTCCCGAAGCGACTTGTTTAATTTTGTTAGCGGCTTGCGGTTCGTTGATCCACAGATCGGGGTCTTCGCCGCCTTCACCGGTATTGCTTCTGCCGCCGAGTTGATTCATAGCGAGAGCGAGCGTGCGGTGAGCTTCTGGACTAAGGGAACCAAGCGACATAGCTTGGGTGCTGAACTTTTTCAGAATGTTTTCTGCGGGTTCGACGTCCTCGATGGCAATCGGAGAGGAAGCCACGGTTTCGAGCAGGTCGCGGAGAAATACGACTGCACCGCCGTTGTCGGCAAGCTCTTCGAAGGCGGGATATTTCCCAGCATCGGGGGATTTGATGTGGGCATGGAGTCGGCGAACGACTTCCGGCGAATTGGCGTGGAGTTCGGCGCCTTTGCGGAAACGGTACAGTCCAGCATCGGACATTTCTTCGTTGGTCTTTGTGAAGGCTTCCTGGTGCAGGCGGAGGTAATCGGAGAGAACATCGTCGAGCGATTTCTGGCCGGCAAAGTCGGCGGCGTCTTCGAAAAATCCCGCGCAGATTTCTTCAGACAAGCCAACGATTTCAAATAAGTAGCTGTTGCGATAGCTGGCGAGTGTTGAGACGCCCATGCGGGCCAGGACTTTGCGAAGTCCGGCGTAAATCGCGGAGCGCACTTTCATCATTCCGCCGGGCTCTTGCGCTTCGGCGAATTGTTCCATCAAATGCGGAACAACGGCGCTGGCGCCAGCGGCTACCAGCAGCGCGACGTGATGGGTGTCGAAAGCTTGCGCGGTTTCTACGATCAGCGGCACATCCCACAAGCCATCGCGCACCATGGACTTCCACAAAGCGGCGGTGGCTAGCAACGCGGGAATGGCGGCACGTTCCGGGCCGAGACCGCGGTCGGAGAGGAGGAAGAGTCCCGGGCGCACGTGGCCACTCAGAGGGGTAGATGCGCACTGAGCGATTACGCTTCGCGCTCCCGAGACTCCTGTTTTGGCAGGAAGAGTAAAGTCGATGGTTTGCAGGGGCCCGAATTGCGCTGCCAAGTCCGAAAATTCGCCTTGGGTAAGAATCGGGCCAGGCAAAACGATGCCGCCCGCAGTTGCTGCGTTGGCAGGCAGGCGAACTTCGAGCGACATGACGTGGGTTTCGCGCAGAGGATCTATGGGCGGATTGGTGACTTGCGCGAAACGCTGCTTGCAGTAATCCCAAAGGGTCCGCGGAAGCGCGGAAAGAAAAGCGGGAGGAGCGTCGTCGCCCATGCTCCAGTCGGCTTCTTTGCCGTGGACGAGGGCGGAAAATAAGATTTTGAATTGGTCTTCAGTCCAGCCGCAGGAAGCGGCGACACGTTTTGGAGCTGCAATCGGGATGATTGCAGCGGGAGCAGAAGTGTCGAGACGGCGAACGGGCGGTGGAGTGAGTTTTGATTGGTGGCTGCCTAGGCGTTTTAAGATGTCGCGCCAGCGGAGAAATGTACCGGAGTCGGGGTCGGCGACGATCATTTCGCCAGGACCAAGACGGGAGCGTTCGGCGATGCGTGACTCTTCAAAATCAACGAGGCCGGTTTCGGAGCCGACAACGAGCAGGCCATCGTGAGTGAGTGTGTAGCGCATGGGGCGGAGGCCGTTGCGATCGAGCTTCGCGCCGACGTATTGGCCGTCGGAAAAAATTAACGCTGCCGGGCCGTCCCACGGTTCACTTTGCTGGGAGAGAGCTGCGAGCGCGCCGCGCACGTCGCGAGACAGTAGCGGATCGTTTTCAAATGCGGGGGGAACGAGCGCGAGCATGGCTTCTTCCACGCTGAAGCCTTCGAGAAGTTTTGCTTCGAGGCCGTTGTCAAAGCTGGCGGAGTCGCTGACGTTTTCTTCGAGGATGCGGAACCATGAGCCAACGGTAAGTTTTTCGCGGACTTTGGGTTCTCGGGCACGCATCCAGCGGCGATTGGAAACGATGGTATTGATTTCGCCGTTGTGGGCAACGTAGCGGAAGGGCTGCGCGAGATTCCAGGAGGGTTGCGTATTGGTGGAATAGCGTTGATGAAAGATCACGAATGTGGTTTCGAACGATGGGTCTCGGAGATCAGCGTAAAATTGCGGAAATTGCCACGGGGTGAGCAGGCCCTTATAGACGACGGTTTGTGAAGAGAGCGAGCAGACGTAACAGCGTTCGGGCAGCAGCGATTCGGCTTTTTTGCGGAGCAGCGCGAGACGCCATTCGAAACGTTCGGCCGGGCGCGTGGCGTGAAATGGCACTACGAAAAATTGCCAAGACTCGGGCATGGTCTCGAGAGCGCGGCGGCCGAGGCAATTGGGATTTATCGGGACGCGGCGCCAGCCGAGGATGCGCAGGCGTTCTTGATCGGCGGCGGCTTCGATGGCGGATTTTGCTTGGACCGCCGAGTCGGATGGGAAAAATGCGAAGCCCAGGCCGAATTGTTCGGGGAGTTCGATTCCCTGCTCGGAGGCTTTGGCTTTGAAGAAATCTTTGGGGAGGGCGGCCAGGAGTCCTGCGCCGTCGCCGCTGGCTCCGTCGGCATCTACCCCGCCGCGGTGGGTGAGGCGTTCTAGGGCGGTGAGGGCGTAATCGATGATGTCGTGGCCGGCGGGTCCGCCTAGACGGGCGATGAAACCAGTGCCGCAGGCGTCATGGTCCGGATGGCCCCAGTTGGGGCGCAGACGGGCAGGTGATTGCCAGTAACCCTCATGGGATGGTAAGTCCATGACTGTTTATAGGGTTTGGGGGAGGATGGTGTACAACGCAGAAAATTGATACGCAAAATTGAAATTGTGATTGTGTAGAAATCGTCAAATTAGCGCAGATTTCCGCCCAGAGGCACAGCAGGAAACGAAGGTCGCATGGTTTGTGGATGGGTTACGGAACGACGCCGGGCTGAAGCCCGGCACTACGAAGGCGAAGGAAAGTTGGCCACTTGAAAGTGGCTGCTGCGAGGAAGCGAGCGAAAGCGGCGGCCGGGCCTGCCGCACTCCAAAGGCGAGAACTAGAACTTGGTGGGTTCAGTCAGGTGGAAATTCTTGACTTTCATGGCGGGGACTACCATTTCGAAGGCCTCTTCGGCGGTGGCGCGGGAGGCGGGGGACATTGCTTCCACGTTTTGCAGAAGTTCGATGAGGGATTGGTTGAAGCGGAAATTGCGGACGGAGCTGGTGATTTTCCCGTTTTCGACCAGGTACAGGCCGTCGCGGGTCATGCCGGTCATGATTTTTTCGTAGGGATCGACTTCGCGGATGTACCAGACGCGGGTGACGAGCAGGCCGCGATCGGTTGAGGCGATCATTTTTTCCAGGGAAGAGTCGCCTCCGCTGAACACCAGGTTCATGGGGGCTTCGCCGTATTCGTTGGGGAGCGCGAAGCCGTGGCCAGTGGATTTGGTCTGGGCCTTTTTTGCGCTGGCACGGGAGTAAACGAGATTTCGTGGGACGCCGTTTTCTACCAAGTTAACGCGCTGGCGGGGGATACCTTCGCCATCGAAGGGTGCGCCCAGTTGTTGCGGATGGTAGGCATCATCGGTAATGGAAATATTCTTGCCGAAGAGTGGCTTATTTATGCGTTTGAGAAGGCAGGAGCGTTGGTCGGCTACGGCGGTGGCGGCGAAATCGTAAAAAAGAAAACCGACCAGATCGAGGGCGGCTGCGGGTTCGAGGATTACGGTGTATTTTCCGGGCGCGATTTCTTGCGCGTCTTTCGCCATTTGGGCTTTTTCGCTGGCGCGGGTGGCAAGTTCTTGCGGAGCGAAATTACGGACGTCGCTGGAATTGGCTTTGGCCCAACTGGCGGCGGGTTCGTCCTGCATGGTGATGGAAAATTCGGCGTGGGTTTGGCGATGTGCGGCAAAGAGTCCCTGCGAATTTGCGAGCGCCAATTGTGATTGTCCGGTAGAAAAGATTCCGGCGGCGACCTGGCCGCTGCGAATCGCCAGATCGCAGGATTTTTTGACGGCGCGCGCGCGGTCTTCGGGAGTGGTTGCAGCAGTTTGGTTCGCGAAACGATTCACGCTGTGATAGCGCTGCTTGCCGGGCATCGGCAGAAGCCCGGGAATCTTGGGCTGACTGTGCGCAAGCTGCAAAGAAGATTTAACCGCGGCGAAAAGCGAATCTTCGTCGAGACGATTGGTGGTGGCACGAGCGGTGCGGCCGTCGACGACGGTTCGAATGGAGATGGTGATGCCGTGTTCGGCGACGTTCTGGTGAATGGCGTTGTTGGCGAAGCGCGTGAGTGCGTCGATGGTTTCGTCGACTTGCACTTCGGTTTCATCGGCCCCGGCGATGTTGCCCAGCCGTAGAACGGTATCGATGCGCTTTTTCAGGTCGCTTACGGATGCGAGATGCGTTTCGCTTTTGCCGGCTTTTGATTTTTTCGACATTTGAATCGTCGTCATTTAGATCAATGACCGGAAAACGCGACTCCCATTTTTACATTGCGAAAACGCGCGGGCGATGCGCCGTGGCCGGTACCCATGGTTTGCATGGGCTGACCTTTGCCGCAATTCGGCGTGCCCCACAAGGTCCAATATTCTTTGCCGCAAATTGCGTCGCAACTGTTCCAGAATTCCGTGGTGATGCCGCTGTAACTGGGGTTCTTCAACAGGCGAACTTTTTTGCCGCCTTTGATTTCCCAGGCAATCTCCGTGGAAAACTGAAATTGGTAACGGCGATCGTCGATAGACCAGGAGCGATTGGTTTCCATCCAGATGCCGTCGTCGGTGGAGGCGATTAATTCTTCAGGCGAACCGCTGCCGGGCTTGATGCTGATGTTGGTCATGCGAATGATCGGGAGGCGATTCCAACTTTCGGTGCGCATGGTGCCGGAGGAACGGCTAAGGCCGATGAGCTGGGCCATTTCTCGATTCGAGAGATAGCCGCGGAACTGGCCGTCTTTGATGATGTCGGTGCATTGCGCGGGAACGCCTTCGTCATCATAAGCGAAGGTGCCGAGGCCGGAGCCGTGTTCGAGACGGGCGTCGGCGACTACATTTACGATTTCGGAGCCGTACTTTAATTTATTCAACTTATCGAGAGTAAGAAAACTGGTTCCGGCGAAATTTGCTTCCTGGCCGAGGACGCGATCGAGCTCGATAGGATGGCCGACGGACTCGTGAATTTGCAGCCCGAGTTGGCTGCCATCGAGGAGCAGAGTCCCGGTTTTTTCCGGGCATTGCGCGGCGGAATGGAGAGCGACGGATTCTTCGGCTACGCGCGGAGCGTGGCGAAGGAGATCGAGCGATTCGATCAGTTCGTAACCTGCAAGCTGAAATTGGCCACCAAAACTGTTGGGATACGAGCGTTTTTGAATTTCTGTGCCTTTGAAGGAAGTGGCTACGATGCCACAACCGGAGATTACTTTGCGCTGGTGAATGCTCGAACCAATGCTGGAGCCGTACCAGGAATCGATTTTTCGGAACTGCATATCGGTTTCGCTGAGGGTAACGCCTTTGATGGCGCGCATCGCTGCGTCGGCTTTGAGGAGGAGATCGAGTTGCGATTCGAGCGGAATTTCGAAGGGGTCCTTTTGCAGCGGCGCTTGCCAACTGTCGATGTAGGCGTTTTCCGGGACCATTTTTACGTCGCCGCGTTTTGCGAGCGCAGAAGCTTTGGCGATGGAGACGGCTTGGGCTGCGCAGGCCGAGACGCCTTCGCGCGTCAGTTTATCGGTGGAGGCGAAGCCCCAGGCGCCGTTGGCGAGGACGCGGATGCCGATGCCAATGGATTCGGATTGGGCGAGGGTGCCCACCGCGCCATTCTTTGTGGTCAGGTCGCGCTGGCGGATGTGCATGCAACGGGCGTCGGCGTATGTGGCACCGCGGAGTTTGGCGGTGTCGAGCGCCGTAGACGTCAAATCCCACATGGTGAATGCCTTCCAAAATCGCGGTGGCGCACAACACGAGGCGCCGGGCAACTATTGTACCCTCTCGAAACAAGACTAACGAATACAAAGGGCACCGAGGAATTTGAACATATTAATGTCAATTTCAAGCCCGCCTGGAGGGCACAAGTGAGAAGAGTGCTGACTTCACAATGGAGAAGCACTACAGGATCGCCGAATTGAACCCGCAGTTCATCAAAACGAGCCGAGGATACTTGCTGACCAGCCAGCACGCTGAGGTGAAATCGAGCGTCCCAGGCGAATGCAGCGCAACTCCCTGAGTTGCTGGAATATGCTGAGACTGACGGTATGCGGTTGCCGAGCAAACTGAGGGCAATCGTCTCTCTGGAGGGAGCGCCAGGGGAAAATCCCGGACCATCCAATTCACGTTCCGGGATTTCCAAATTCAAAAGAAGTGACTACGTGCCTTCTTGCCAGGAAGCGAGATAGTGTTCCTGTTCGACGGTAAGTTTGTCTAGTTTGTGGCCCATGGATTCGAGTTTGAGGCGCGCGATTTCTTTGTCGAGATCTTCTGGAACTACGTAGACCTGCGGCTTCAAATTTTTCGCGTTCTTCACGAGATATTCGGCGGAGAGGGCCTGGTTGGCGAAGCTCATGTCCATCACCGAAGCGGGATGGCCTTCCGCGGTGGCAAGATTGACGAGCCGGCCTTCGGCGATAAGGTTGATGCGGCGGCCGTCTTTGAGTAGATATTCGTCGACGAGCGGGCGCACTTCCCGTTTGCCACTGGACAATTTTTCCAGCGCGGGGATATCGATTTCGACGTTGAAGTGGCCGCTGTTGCAAATGACCGCGCCGGACTTCATATGTTCGAAGTGTTCGCCGCGAATAACGTTTTTGTTGCCGGTGACGGTGATGAAAACGTCGCCCTCTTTTGCGGCCTCGGCCATGGGGAGAACGCGGAAGCCGTCCATTACCGCCTCGATTCCCTTCACCGGGTCAATTTCTGTAATGATCACGTCGGCGCCGTGGCCTTTGGCGCGCATGGCAACGCCGCGTCCGCACCAGCCGTAGCCGGCGATGACCACTTTGAGTCCAGCGAGGAGCAAGTTGGTGGCGCGGATAACGCCGTCAAGAGTGCTCTGGCCGGTGCCGTAACGATTGTCAAAGAAATGCTTGGTTTGCGCATCGTTGACGGCGATGACGGGATATTTCAGAGTGCCGTCCTTGGCCATGGCGCGAAGGCGAATTACACCGGTGGTGGTTTCTTCGGTACCGGCAATGATGTCTTTTACTTGTTCGGGGCGCTTGGTGAGGAGCATGGTGACCAGGTCTGCGCCGTCGTCCATGGTCATTTGCGGTTTGTGATCTAATGCGGCGCGCAAGTGGGAGTAGTAGGTTTCGTTGTCTTCGCCCTTGATGGCGTAAGTAGGAATATTGAAATCGCGGTTGAGTGAAGAAGCGACTTCGTCTTGGGTGGACAACGGATTGGAGGCACAGAGAACGACATCAGCGCCGCCATCGCGAAGAGCGATCATCAGGTTGGCGGTTTCGCTGGTCACGTGGAGACACGCGGAAACGCGCAGACCCTTCAGCGGTTGCTCCTTGATGAAACGCTTGCGGATGATTTGCAGCACGGGCATTTGCTGCTGCGCCCATTCGATTTTGCGTTTGCCGGCATCGGCCAGCGAAATATCTTTTACATCGCCCTTCTTCAGTTCGGCTGTTGCCACACTTGCTCCTTTTCGAGTTTCTGAAATTTGCCAATGAAAAACTAAACTGCGGAGCCGTCAGATGCGGACGGCAACTTCGACGGCCGCGCCGGCGGCCTTACGCAGTGCGTCGGCGCGGTCGGTTTTTTCCCAGGTAAAACCGGAGCCCTTGCGGCCAAAGTGACCGTAGGCTGCGGTGTCCTTGTAAATTGGACGGCGCAGATCGAGCGTTTCGATGATGGCTTTGGGAGTCAGCTGGAAAGTTTCGCGCACAACTTCGGTGATTTTTTCTTCGGGAATAGTCGCCGTGCCGAAGCTGTCTACCATTACGGAGACGGGTTCAGCTACGCCGATGGCATAGGCGAGTTGGACTTCAGCTTTGCTGGCGAGGCCGGCGGCGACCACGTTCTTGGCGATGTAGCGCGCCATGTAGCAGGCCGAGCGGTCAACTTTGGATGGATCTTTGCCGGAAAAAGCGCCGCCGCCGTGGCGGCTGTAACCGCCGTAGGTGTCGACGATAATTTTGCGGCCGGTGAGACCGGCGTCGCCCATCGGTCCGCCAATGACGAAACGGCCAGTTGGGTTGATGTAATACTTGGTGTTTTTGTCGAGCATGGCCACTGGGACCACTGGCTTGATGACGTATTCGAGAATGGCGTTGCGCAGATCGTCGTTGGAAACGGTTTCACAATGCTGGGTAGAAATGACGACGGCGTCCACGCGGACGGGCTTGCCGTTACGATATTCGATCGTGACCTGGGACTTGCCGTCGGGCCGGAGGAAATCAACTTTTTTGGTTTTGCGAATTTCGGAAAGCTTGAAGGTGAGCTGGTGGGCAAGTTGGATGGGCATGGGCATCAACTCGGGTGTTTCATCGCAGGCGAAGCCAAACATCAACCCCTGATCGCCGGCACCACCGGTGTCCACGCCCATGGCGATATCCGGGGACTGACGCTTGACGGTGCACATGACGGCACAAGTTTCGGAGTCATAGCCATACTTGGCGCGGTCGTAGCCGACACCCCGAATGGTGCTGCGAACCAAATCATCGTAATCGACTTGGGCGGTAGTGGTGATTTCACCGGCAACTACTGCGAGACCCGTCGTAACCAAGGTTTCGCAAGCTACGCGACCTTTCGGGTCCTGCTTCATGACTTCATCGAGCACCGCATCGGAAATCTGATCGGCGATTTTGTCCGGGTGGCCTTCGGTCACCGATTCCGACGTAAAAAGAAAGTTCCTAAGTCCTTGGCTCAAAACGAACGCTCCTCTGGGGTTAGCAGTCCTCTCCCGGCGAACGCTCATTTCAGGGCGAACCTGGAAAATGAGCTTGCAGGAAGTGCAGCTATGCCCGTGCACAGTTCGATTTAACAACTAGATGTCACGCACTACAGCGCCCTGGGACGCGTTTGCCCGACTCTCTAAAATAACATTCCGGTGGGGCGGCAGGCAACGAAATGAATCCAGTGGTCAAATATGGCATTGAACGGTGAAATTGAGCATTGAGTGGCGAGGCGACCTTCTCGGAAAAGCTGAATCGGACAACGCGTTCCTAAAATCCGGGACGAGCCTGAAACTGGCGACCAGGGTCCGAACACCGTTTTCTCGGCGTGCTCCAGAAAAAACTGCCAGCCGCGCCACCAGTAACGCCAAGGAGTGCGGCAAAGGTGTTGAGATTCCTCAGCGATCCTTGCTTCAGGGTGACAGCAAGGCTCAATTTGCGCCCGCTGGAAGTAGCTAAGCGGCGTCTTGGTCGGGCTCTATCGTCAGCTTGCCTTTGGTTTTCTTGGCCATTAAATAGGAGCGGATGAAGGGATCAAGGTCGCCGTCGAGTACTTTATCGACGTCGCCGACTTCGAGTTTTGTGCGATGGTCTTTGATCAAGCGGTAAGGCTGCATTACGTAAGAGCGGATTTGGCTGCCGAAGGAGATTTCGAGTTTCGTCTCGTCTAATCTGTCGGTTTCGTCCTGGCGTTTTTTGATTTCCAGGTCGTAGAGCTTAGAGCGCAATGTTTTCATGGCCATTTCGCGGTTTTTGCCCTGGCTGCGCTGGGCCTGGCAAGCGACGACGACGCCGGTCGGAAGATGAGTGATGCGAACAGCGGTTTCCACTTTGTTTACGTTCTGGCCGCCTTTGCCGCCAGCGCGGTAGGTGTCGACTTTAAGATCGTCGGATTTGATATTGATCTCGATGCGGTCGTCGATTTCAGGAATTACAAAGACCGAGGCAAATGAAGTGTGGCGGCGAGCGGCTTGATCGAATGGCGAGATGCGCACCAGCCGATGAACGCCGGTTTCTCCCGCTAACATGCCATACGCGTTCTCGCCAGAAAACTGAATGGTGGCGTTTTTGATTCCGGCTTCTTCGCCTTCGGTTTCGTCAAGCACCTCGGCATGCATGCCTTTGCGTTCGGCCCAGCGCAAGTACATGCGGAAGAGGATGGAGGCCCAGTCCTGGGACTCGGTGCCACCAGCACCGGGTTTGATGGTCATGATGGCGTTGAGGTGATCGTTTTCGCCGGCCAGCAGGGTGCGCGTTTCGAGTTCGGAAATGTAGGTATCGGCGTTGGTCAGTTCGCGGTCCAGTTCCTTCAATAAATCTTCGCGTTGCCGGGCGTTGCTCTCTTCCTTGGCGAGGTTGATGTACGTATCGATGTCGCCGACCAGCGACGTAAGTTTGGCGTCGGCGGAAATCTGATCGTCGGCACGCTTGCGTTCGCGGAGCACGGCTTGCGCTTTCTCCTGATCGTTCCAGAAGTCCGGTCGAGCGATTTTTGCTTCGAGCGCTTTCAGTTCTTCGCGGAAATGCGGAACGTCAAAGATAGCTCCGCACAAGGGAGATGCGTTGCGTTAGGCCTTCGTAGCGGTGCTGCAAGTCTTCAAGAATCATATTTTTTCCAGAAAGTTGAAAACAAAAGAATAACCGAAACCAGCACGCACATCCAGGCGAACCAGTCGCCGAAGCGCGTATATAGAGTGCGGTCGGTGCGAACATCGTATGGCAAATCCGCAGCTCCGCGGACATCGCGTGGAATGTTTTCATAGACTTTGCCGTAAGGATCGATGGCCGCAGTGATGCCGCTGTTGGTTACGCGCAACACCCAGCGGCGGTTTTCCACTGCGCGGACACGAGCCATGTGCAGATGTTGCACCGCGGCGGCGGATTTCTCGAACCAGCCGTCATTCGAAATGTTGATGAACAAGTTGGCGCCCTGGGCGGCAAACTGGCGAATTTCTCCCGGGAAGATGGCTTCGTAACAAATAAACACAGCGAATTTATATTCGCCGGGAAGCGTGCCTACTGCCGCGGCTTTGCCTTTGTGAAAACCGCCGACTTCATCGGACACGCTTTGCACCACGCGGTGAATCAAGGGGAAAGGTTCGTACTCACCGAATGGCACCAGGTGCCGCTTGTCGTAAACAAATACTTTTTGGCCCTGCGGATCGACCAGCAGGGCGCTGTTGTAAGGAGCTTGTCCGATGTGGCCGGAAGGAAATTTCTCGGCTTTCCATTCAACCACGCCGGCAAGAAAGGGATGTTCAGCGCGAATGGCTAAACTGGACGCCCGTTTGGAAAAATGATTGTCTTGCCAGGAGAACGGCGCGGGAGCTTCTGGCCAGATAATCAGATCGGGGTGGTGGGCGGAAGGTTCGAGGCTTAGTTGATCGAGTTCGTCCATGTCGTCCTTATGGATGGTGAACCAGTCCGCAGGATAGGCATCGACTTCTGGAAAATTCGGTTGCACGGCACGCGCGAAGTGATTTGCTCGCGCGTTTGGAACAAATCGGGCGCCGAGGAACACCGCACACAGAACTATGGCCACGGCAGCCAGGATGATGCTCAGGCGTTTCTTTGGGCTCACGGTTTTCGCAGCATCCGCCCAGGCGAGCAACGAATTAAATCCCGCCATTACGAATGACAAGCCATAAATTCCCGTGACTGTGGTCATTTGCAGCAACCCCGGATTGGCCGCCGCGGAATATCCGAGTAGATTCCAGGGAAATCCTATCTCCGGCAGATGTGCGCGTGCGAATTCCGATGTGACCCACACAAATGGTGCAGCTATGCACGCTAGCGCCACACTTCGACGCGCGATGCGGTTCACAGTCCATGTGAAACCGCCGGTCAGGACTCCCCAGACCATGGCGATCAGCAGCAGAATTCCCCATCCCGCCAGCCGAGACGTGCCTCCGTGAACCGCAAGTACTTCCGCAATCCAGGAAAGCGACGCGAACACAAAGGCCATGGCGTGATAAAAACCGCAGAAGTACGCAACCCTGGGCTTCGCGCCGAGCACCATCATCAGTAAGAGCCCGATACTGACCCACGCATAAACGGGGAAATACAGCCAGGTGAAGGACAGTGCGAGTCCCGCGCCAGTGATCGCGGAGATAATTAGGCGAAAGGCGGTGGGGAAATTTTTCTGCGGATCGAGACGCAGCCAGTCCGGCCAATGGGACGCGGACATCAGTGCTTGATGATCGCTTTGAAGCCTGCGGTCTCCAGGCCCTTTTTTGCGGTTTGCATGGCTTTCAGGTCCGCGTACGGACCAACCTGCACGCGGTAATACTTGTCGCCTTGCGGAGCTTGCACGAAAGCGGGAAATCTCTTTTTGCGAAGTTCATTGGCAACGGACACGGCGTCAGACTCCGTGCGCAACGCGACCACCTGCAATAAGTACGACCCGCGCGGAATCGCGGAAGCCGTTGCCGTCGGACGGAGGGCGGATGACGGCGCAGATTTCGCGCTGGTGGCAATCGCTTTGGGCTGCGTGGAAGAAGATGCAGGGGGAGCCGCCTTCAAATGATCGTTCGAGGAATTCTTGTCGCCGGCGCGATAGAACTCCCACTCCGAACTCGGCGGAGCACCGGCTTCGGTGGCGGGATCAGAATTCCCCGGAGTGCTGACGGGACTTTTGTTAGGTTTCGCGGAGGGTTCAGCCTTTAGCGGCAACAATGTGTCGTTGCCGTGCGTGCTCGATGCGCGCACCTGGGCATCCAACTGATTGCGTCCCATCACATAGCCGAGCGTAAAAAACACGCCGGAAAACAGCAGCATCAGAAAAAACAGACCGATGACGTGCCGCCCTTCCAGTACGCGTTCTCCCGCGCTGGATTTCCTGCTAGCCATTGGTTATTTCTTGACTCCGCCCAAACTCTCGACCCAGCTATTAATAATATCTATAGGCAGCGGAAACACAATCGTTGTGTTCTTCTCGACACCTATCTCGGTCAAAGTCTGCAAATAGCGTAACTGGATGGCGGACTTTTGCGTCTCAAGAACTTTGGCCGCGTCGGCAAGTTTTTGCGAAGCTTCGAACTCGCCATCGGCGTGAATGACTTTGGCGCGGCGTTCGCGTTCGGCTTCGGCCTGGCGCGCGATGGCGCGTTGCATCTGTTCGGGGATGTCCACTTGCTTGACCTCCACTTTGGTGACCTTGATGCCCCAGGCTTCGGTGTCCTGATCGAGGATGATCTGCAATTTGCCGTTCACTTTGTCGCGCTGAGAAAGAATTTCGTCGAGGTCGAATTGACCGACGACGCTGCGCAGAGTGGTTTGCGCGAGCTGCGAAGTGGCGTACTGAAAATTTGCCACTTGCGAGAGCGCCAGGTTGGCATCCACCACTCGGAAGTAACATACGGCATTCACTTTTACGGAAACGTTGTCGTGGGTGATGATGTCCTGCGGCGGAACGTCCATGGTCTCCAACCGCAAGCTGATGCGGTAGAGCGTTTCAATGGGCCAGAAAACAAAATTTACCCCGCCGCTTTTGGCCAGCGGCACCAGTCTGCCAAGCCGCAATACCACGCCGCGTTCCCATTCTTTAATCACATACAGCGAGTTCTTGATCCAAATCAGGGCAACCAAAATTACAAATGCGAATCCCAACAATCCTATATTCATACAATCCTCCAACCCTTCTTTTGTTGCTCTATTTAGAACTCTTTGCGGCGCTTTGCGCGTTGGCCGGCTCGACGTAGAGCGTCAACCCCTGGATCTTTCGCACCTGCACGGCACTTCCCGCGGCTACATCTTGCTGGGCAAGCGCGCGCCAACTCTCTCCGTGAATTCGAATCATCCCTTCGACGCCAGTATTCAGTCCAGCAGTCGCGATTCCCTGTTCGCCCAACATTTCTTCGGCGCCGGTGGCCTGTTTCCACCTGCGTGAACGCAGCACCAGTTTCATCAGAAAAACGCTGATGGCTGCAAATGGCAGGGTCACAGCGATGGCCGTACCCAGGCTGACGCCGCCCGGCGTCAATGGCGATCGGATCAAGAAGATCGCGCCAAAAACCATGGCCACGACACCGCCAGCCAGCAGAATTCCGTGGCTAGTGTACTTCGCTTCCAGCACGAACAGCGTCACGGCAATCAAGATCAACAAGATTCCAGCGAGATTCACCGGCAACAGGTGCATGGCATAGAGCGCGAGCACTGAGCAGATTCCGCCGACGACGCCGGGCAGCACCGCGCCGGGATGAGTAAATTCAGCGTACAGGCCGAGGCTGCCCAAGATCAAAAGCAGGAAAAACATGTCCGGCTCGACGATGCGCGCGAGAAACTTTTGCCGCGCCGAGAGTTCGAACGATAAACGCTGATAATTTGTAAGGGCCAGGGTGGTTTTCGTGCCGTCAAAACGCGTGATGGTCTTGCCATTCAGACTGTGCAGCAGTTCTTCCGGAGTTGCCGCGACGTAATCGATTAACTTGCCGTCGAGGGACTCTGTTTCCGTAAAGGCTTTGGCGTCGGTGACCGCCGTTTCCGCTAGCTTGGCGTTGCGCCCGCGCTTCTCTGAATAGCTGCGCAGGAAAGCCATGGCGTCGTTCGTGATTTTCTTGCGCAGTGTTTCGTCCACGCCAATCGTAAATCCGCCGATAGCGATGATTGGAGATGCAGCGCCGGTACGCGTGCCCGGCGCCATGGCCGCTACGTCCGCGCTCAGCAAGATAAAAAAGCCGGCCGAGGCGCCGCGCGCGCCGGTCGGTCCCACATAGACGGCCACTGGCACTGACGAGCCTAAGATATGCTGGATGATGTCTTTCATGGAATCACTCAAGCCGCCGGGCGTGTCCATGGTAATCAGCACTAGCGAAGAGTTTCGGCGCGCTGCGTCCGCCAGGCCTTCGTCAATATAAGTCGCCAGGACCGGCTCAACTTCGCCGTCCAGCTTCAAATCCATCACGATGGGCTGAAGGTTCTGTTGTTCGGCGTGAAGCGATCTTGCGACCGACGAGAGCAGAA
>Ga0193709_1000101_pt1 | contig 37024 bp, 36 predicted proteins | sample H3c2metaG_FD_160571 | JGI IMG/M metagenome (GOLD analysis project Ga0193709, IMG submission 160571) | Soil microbial communities from a riparian zone of the East river system, Colorado, United States - H3c2 | ecosystem: Environmental > Terrestrial > Soil > Riparian zone | place: USA: East River...
TGATGGCCTGGCGCGACCGGGGGGAGGTCAGGGTCAAGGTGACCGAGGGCCTGTTCACCTTCGTCGCGATCGACGAGGAAGCGCGCCCGCGCCCGGTCGGTCCGGCCTCGGCCGAATAAGCGAAAGGCCCCTTCCGCCGACTTGGCGAAGGGGCCTTCCTGGGAGAATTCAGAGTTAGAATTCGAGCTGGGCGCGGACCGCGGCGGTGTCGACATTATAGTCGCGCTTGTTGATCGGCGTGGTGTCCGCCGGCGAGAACAAGGGCGAAATGGCGTGCGGGCCGCCGGTGACATCAACATGGCCGTACTGTGCCATGAAACGCAGGTAATCCATCGGATTCCAGATCACGCTGGCCTGGTATCCGATTTGCTTGCCGCCATTGACGTAATTGGGGTTGGCGACGGTCAGGTTCGCGCCGGCATTTCCGACCGAGTCATTGAGGTTCAAATAATCGATCCGGCCGTTGAGCTGGATCGCGCCCCAGCCGCCCTTGTCGAACGGATGTAGGACCTTGGTGCGGTCCCACTTGCCGCCCTTGTAGCCACGGCTTTCCCCGGTGAAGTAATAGCCCAATTCGAAATAACCGCCCTCGAATGACGGGTCGCCGTTGAGCTTGACCGCGCCCCCTGGGATCGTGTCATTGCTCTCCGGATCGTTGAGCACGTCGGTCGGGCTGAACGCATGATTGACCCACAACTTCTGCGCTTCGGCGGCGAAGTGGAACGACTTGAACACGCCTCCCAGTTCGAGACCGACGCTGTTGTCACCGCGCGATGCGATATTGCCGGTATCAACAAAGCGCTGGTCGGTGACTTGAGTGAGCGGACGCGAACGATATTGCTGCGCCAGCGCTTCCTGGTTGTTGACCCGGTGATGGACGCTGGCGCCCAAGTGGACGAAGCCCCCAGCGACGGGCGGCGTGTAGGTGCCCCGCGCTGCAAATTCCCAGCCGGTGCGAATGAAGCTTGTATCGTTGATCTCCCTCGAGAAAATGCCGGCGGAGAAGGTATAGCGGTCGGCCTTTTTGTCGGCCAGACTGAGCCCGATGCCGAGACGGCGATTATCGTTGAACGCGTCGGTAAAGCTGGCCCGCTCGAGCATTGAGCCGAGGCGCGAAGAAGTCATCGTTTCAAGGCTGCTGTAGGGATAGAAATTGCCGACGGTGACGGTCAGCGGAACCTTGGCGAAGTCGTAGCTGAGGAGGATATCCTCATAGTCGACGGTGCCTTGGGCGAAGTTGAATTCGGCCTTGTATTTGAACCCACCCGGCAGGCCGCCTTCGGCGCCGAACACGAGGCGGCGTGCGCGCGTATTCCAGCCGAGATTTTGGTAATTGATGCCGGCCTGGGTGCCGCGCAGCTGGTCTCCATCGGGGAAGCCGACGTAGCCGGCGTCGAATTGCATGAAGCCCTTGGGCTTGAAGGTGAAGCCCGTATCCTTGTCGGCGAATTCGGGTGCTCCCTTCCACGACGGGGTTGCCTTGACCACTGAAGCCTTGACCTGTTCCAGCGCCTCCTGGAGCGCCTCGACCTGCGCCTGGAGCAACTCGATCTTGGCCGCCGCGTCATCGGCCGGGGCCGCTTCGGCGATCGCCGCATCGGCGGTCGCGTCCGACTGGTCAGGCTGGTCGCTTTCGGCCGGCTGAGGCGCCGGATCCTGCGCTATCGCGGCGGTTGCCCAGAAAAGCGCGCCGCCGCCCAGCAGAGCGCGGGTAATAGCCTTGTTCATTTGATGTCCCTTTTTCCCTGCCCTCGCTCAGCGAGGGCCCACGGTCTGCTTTAGCGACGACTATTTCAAGCTTGCCAGATTGAGCGGTGACAGCGTCCGCGCCGCCGCCTGGCTGCGTGCCCGGATATTGTTCGGCGCCGCGACCAGGCCCGACTGCAGCAGATAGCCCTTGGGACCGAACGCGCTTTCCTTGGTGAATTCCGCGACGAACGCGCGGATCGCCGGGATTGCGCGGGCGTGGGCATTCTTCACATAGACATAGAGCGGCCGCGCGCCGGGATATTGGAAGCTGCTGATCGTTTGATAGGTCGGTGCCACGCCGTTGATCGTGACGCCCTTCAGTTTGGCCGCATTCTCTTCGAGGAAGCTGTAACCGAAGATGCCCAGCGTTCCCGGATTGGCTTCGAGCTTCTGGACGATGAGGTTATCGTTCTCGCCGGCTTCGATATAGGCGCCGTCGGTGCGGATGCCGGTGCAGATCGCCTTGAACTTGGCTTCGTCGGCCTTCTTCATCGCAGCCATCGAGGCATTGGCTTCGCACGGCGGGGTGAGAATCAGCTCGCCCAGCGCATCACGCGTTCCGCTGGTCCCGGGAGGGCCGTAAACGCGGATTGGTAGCGCCGGCAGCTTGGCGTTGACGTCCCTCCACGTCTTGGTCTTGTTGGGCTTGCCGAACGGGGTTTTGGCGAGCGCCAGGTAAATGTCGCGCTGGGTCAGACCCGAAAGACCGGTCGCCCGCGAGGTCGCAACCGCAACGCCGTCGAGGCCAACCTGTATCTCGGTAACCTGCGTCACGCCATTGGCAGCGCACAATTTGGCTTCGGACGCCTTCATCCGGCGCGAGGCGTTCTCAATATCAGGGAAACGTTCGCCGACGCCGGCGCAAAACAATTTCATCCCGGCGCCAGTGCCGGTCGATTCGATGATCGGCGTGCCGAGCCGCGGATTGGCGCGCGCGACTCGCTCAGCCACCGCTTTCGCGAACGGATAGACGGTCGACGAGCCGACCGCGCGCATCTGACTGCGGGCCTCGGCGATCGAAGGAATGGACAATGCCAGCACGGCGGTCGCCGCGAGTCCAAAAGTGTTGCGTGTCATGGTTGCTCCATCAGCGGACCCCTGCGTCCGCCTCCAGATCGCCGATAGTCCGGGGCCACGACTCAAAAATGACGGACAGGCTACCGTTTTGTGACGCGGCCCGCCTTGTCGACGAAAAAGGGCGGCGAACCGGAGTCCGCCGCCCTTTGGGATGCATTGTTGCTCGAGTGCCTCAGACCGCTGGCGCAGTCTCGGCCGCGCCATCCTCGTCGCGCGGGCGACGTGCTCTGCGGCGCGGCTTAGGTGCTTCGGCCTCATCGTCGCTCGCGCTTGCGCCGATCGAAGGCGGAATCACGTCGAACGCGATTCGCGCACCATCGTCGGCAAGGGACTCGCCGCGATCGTCGCTGTTCGGTGCCGGGCGAGCATTGCGGTCACGCGGCGGGCGTGCCGGCCGGTCTTCGCGGGCAGCCCGCTCGGGGGGCGCCCGATCTTCACGGGGAGCCCGCTCCGGGCGATCTTCGCGCGGCGCGCGTTCGGGCCGATCTTCGTCGGCATTGCGCTCGTAGCGATCCTGGCGCTCAGGCCGTTCCGAGCGTTCTGGCCGCTCGTCGTCCCGATCACGCGGACGGCGCTGCTGTTGTTGCATGGAGGGGCGATCGTCGTCGCCCGCTTCCATCATCTCGTCGTCATTATCCTCGTCGCCGTCATCCTCGCCACGCTGGCGGCGTTGCTCGTCGAAGCGCGCGCGGCTTTCGCCGAGCACGCGATAATAATGGTCGGCGTATTGGAGATAATATTCGGTCTGGACCCGGTCGCCGGCGAGCTGCGAATCTCGAGCCATGCTCTTGTATTTCTCTAGCAGCTGGGCGGCGTTGCCGCGCTGCCGATTGTCCTGGCGATTGCCGTCCGACCGGCCGGGAATATTGCGCGGAGGCTGCCCTCCACGACCGCGGCGGCGGTTGCCTTGTTGTCTATTGTTGATCAAATCCTGATCCTTATGCCCCAGGCGCCCGATGTTGCGGGCCCTGACACCGCTTCAACGGAAGCGGCGATCTATTGTCCCCGGCGTGCGGCAGCATGGCACCACGCGCCAGCCGCCCCTGTCGTTGCCGCCGCGCCCTATGCGCTTGAACGGACGATATCGTCGGGGGTTAGTGACTGGGAGCGCTCAGCAAATTGGTGAAGCAGTCCCGTCCCTGCCGCCCGATGTAGTCACTAATCGGCCAGATTCCAAGCGATTTAAACTTATCCAGATATAAACCCAGGTATTAGAAGAGCGCGCGGCCTGCCGCCGAGGTCGTGGGCAATAGCCACGCTGAGGCCTTGCTTTTCGAACAGCGATGCCGCGCTCTTGTCTTGGTCGAAGCCGATCTCGATCGCGGCGAAGCCCAAGGGGGTAAGCAGCCCGCCGACGACCGGAGCGAGACGCGCCAAATCCGCGAGCCCATCCTCGCCGGCCAACAGGGCCTCAGCCGGCTCGTAGGCAGCGACGCCCGGGCCAAGCTCGGCGCCGGTGGCGACATATGGGGGGTTGCAGAGGATAAGGTCGAAGCGCTCGGTAATGCCCCTCGCCCAATCGCCGATGCTGAAGTCGGCCCGGGCGGCCAATCCCAACTGAGCCGCGTTACCGCGGGCCTGATCCAGCGCAGCCTGGGATCGGTCGATGCCAATGCCGCTGGCATCGGGCCACTGGTCGAGCGCCGCGAGCAGCAACGCGCCCGAGCCCGTGCCGAGATCGAGGATGCGCTCAGGTCCGGCGGTCCCGTCAAAATGTTCGACCGCCGCGGCGATCAACGTCTCGCTGTCGGGTCGCGGGATCAGCACGCCCGGGGCCACCTCAAGTTCGATCGTCCAGAAGCCGCGGCGGCCGGTGATGTAGGCGACTGGCTCGCCCGCTGCGCGGCGCGCGACCAAGGCGGAGAAGCTGCGGGGCACATCGATGTCGGGCGGGTCGAGCAGCAAGGTTTCGCGGTTGATGCCCAGCGCGTGGGCCAGCAGCAATTCGGCATCGAGCCGTGGAGTATCGCTGATCGCCTCGAGCGCCTGCGCCGCCTCGCGCAGCGCGCGGGCGATGGCGCTCACGCCTCCTCGAGGCTCGCCAGGCGGCTGGCCTCATCCTCGGCCGAAAGCGCTTCGGTCAGCTCGGCGAGCCCGGGTCCCTCGAGCACCGCGTCGAGCTTGTGCAAGGTCAGGTTGATCCGGTGGTCCGTTACGCGCCCTTGGGGAAAATTATAGGTTCGAATGCGCTCCGAACGGTCGCCGGTGCCGACCATCGATTTGCGCGCGCCGGCCCGCTCGTCGGCCAGCCGCGAGCGCTCAAGTTCGAACAATCGCGTGCGCAGCACCTTGAGTGCCTTGGCCTTGTTCTTGTGTTGCGATTTTTCATCCTGCTGGATGACCACCAGCCCCGTCGGCAAATGGGTGATGCGGACCGCGCTGTCGGTGGTGTTAACCGACTGGCCGCCCGGCCCCGACGAGCGATAGACGTCAATGCGCAGGTCGTTGTCATTGATCTGGACGTCGACTTCCTCGGCCTCGGGCAGCACCGCGACGGTCGCCGCCGAGGTGTGGATCCGCCCGCCGCTTTCGGTCGCCGGCACGCGCTGGACGCGGTGGACTCCGCTTTCATATTTCAGTTTGGCGAACACCCCGGCGCCGCTGATCGAGGCGACCGCTTCCTTATAGCCGCCGACGTCCGAGGCGCTGGCCGAGATTAGTTCGAACCGCCAGCCCTGCTCCTCGGCGAAGCGCTGGTACATGCGCAGCAGATCGCCGGCGAAAAGGGCGGCTTCATCGCCGCCTGTGCCGGCGCGGACTTCGAGCATCGCGGCGCGCTCATCGGCCGAATCGCGCGGCAAGAGCTTGATCGCCAAGGCGCGCTCGGCCGCAGGCAAGCGGTGACGAATGTCTTCGGCCTCGGTGACCGCCATTTCGCGCAGTTCGGCCTCGGCGGTGGAATCGTCAGCCAGCCCGGTCAGCACCTGCAATTCGGCGCGCAACCGCCGCACTTCGCGCGCCGCGGCGGCAACTGGCTCGATTGCCGCATAATCCTTCGACAGCCGCACGAAATCGTCCGGCGCCAGGCCCGGCGCCGACATTGCTTCGGCCAAATCATGCTTCTTCGCCTCGATCGAGGCGATCCGTTCGGACGAGATGCTCATGCCTTCAGCGCCTCGACCAGCCGGTCGAACGCAACCGCACGCTGCTCGCCCGAGACCATATCCTTGACCTGCGCCGCGCCGGCCTCCGCCTCGCTGTCGCCGATGATCAACGCGTAGCGCGCGCCGCTCGCATCGGCGCGCTGCATCCGTCTCTTCATGTTGCCGCGAAACGCCATATCGGCGGCGATACCTGCATTCCGCAATTGGTTGAGCAATCGCTCCGCGATCCTCTCGCCGGCCCCGCCAATGGGCACCAGGACCGCGAGAGGCATCTCGGCTTCGGGCGCGTCGATCATCATCGCCAGCCGCTCGATCCCCGCCGCCCAGCCGACCGCCGGGGTGTGCGGGCCGCCGAGCGTTTCGACCAGGCCGTCATAGCGGCCGCCGGCGATGACCGTGCCTTGCGCGCCGAGTTGGTCGGTGACGAATTCGAAGATCGTGTGGCGGTAGTAATCGAGCCCACGCACAAGCCGGGGTTCGATTTCATACGCAATGCCAGCGGCGTCGAGGCCGGATCGCACGGCGGCGAAGAATTCCTCCGCTTCGGCAGACAGGACCATTTCCGGCGCGCTGTCGGCGGCAGGCCGGTCTTTGGGATCTTTGCTATCGAGAATGCGCAGCGGGTTCTTGGCCAGCCGTTCCTGGCTGTCGGCCGACAATTCGCCGCGGTGCTTTTCGAAGTGCGCGACGAGCCTGGCGCGCCACGCCTCGCGGCTGGCGGAATCGCCAAGCGTATTCAGCTTCAGCGTCACACCATCAATGCCAAGCTCGCTCAGCAGTTGGCTGCCAAGCGCGATGATTTCGACATCGGCGGCGGGCTCGGCCGCGCCGATGATTTCCGCATCCAACTGATGGAACTGGCGGAAGCGGCCTTTTTGCGGGCGCTCGTAGCGGAACGCCGGGCCGTGCGTGGTGATCTTCAGCGGCGCGAATTGCTGCCAGCCTTCGCTCAGATAAGCCCGCACGATCCCGGCGGTGAATTCGGGACGAAGCGTGATCGAATCGCCGCTACGGTCGTCGAACGAATACATTTCCTTCGACACGACGTCGGTCGTCTCGCCCAAGGACCGCGCGAACACCGCGGTCGGCTCGATCACGGGAACCTCGACCCGCTTGAAGCCGTACAGCCGGCGCACGCGATCGAACGCCGCGATCACCGCGTGGAAGCGGTCGGCGTCTTCTCCAAGCAGGCTTTGCGTCCCTCGGACAGGTTGCGGCGTCGAACTCATCGGCGGCGCTAAAGCACATTTACCCATTTGCAGGGAAGCACCACGGGCCTAGAGGCCCCAGCCATCATGAACATCGATCTCATTCCCGCCGGCGACAACCCGCCGCAAAGCGTCAATGTCTTCATCGAGGTCCCGATCGGCGGCGAGCCGGTCAAATATGAATTCGACAAGAAATCGGGCGCGATCTTTGTTGACCGCATCCTCCACACGGCGATGCGCTATCCGGCCAATTACGGTTTCATCCCGCAAACGCTGGGCGAAGACGGCGACCCGCTCGACTGCCTGGTGATGGCGCGCTGGCCGTTCATGCCTGGCTGCGTCGTCCGCGCCCGCCCGGTTGCGGTGCTGTTCCTTGAGGACGAGGCCGGCGGCGACGAGAAATTGCTCGCTGTGCCCGAGCTCAAGACCAGCCCGTTTTACGCCGACGTGATGGAAGGCACCGACCTGCCGCCGATCGTGCTGCAGCAGATCGAGCATTTCTTCACCCATTACAAAGACCTCGAGCCCGAGAAGTGGACCCGGGTTGGTAGATGGGGCGATCGAGAAGACGCCTATCGCGTGATTTTGGAAGGCCTCGAGCGGGCCAAGGCCTAGTCCGCGCCGCCGCGCCGTCCGCCGCCCTGGCCGAACAGGCGTCGGGGCAAGAAAAGTTTGCGGAAGCTGATGCCGACGGTGCGGCCGATCGGCTCCAGTCGATCGGCTTGGTAGGCGAGGGGTATGTCGCCGTCCCCGTCGCGTACCTTGGGCCGGCTGTTGAAGATGTTGTTGATGTCGAACCGCACCGAGCTGCCGCGGAAGAAGGGATGCTTTGATACCAGATCAAAGCGCTCGCCGAGATTGGCGAAGAGCCTCAAGTCGACCGTCGCATAGTCGGAGAAATGCAGGTCGTCCGCACCGACGCCGCCATTCACGTTGGTCGCGCTGCGCCAATCCGCCGAGACGCGGGCGCCTAGCCCATTGTTGTAATAGCCACTCTGGACCTCGACCTGATGGCGCGGGCGGCCGCCGAACGCGTTGAGCGCTTCGCCGTGAAGATAATCCAGCTTCGAAATCCCCGACCCGATCTTCAGCGTATCGGTCAGGGTCATCGTGTGCGTAGCCGAAAGCGTCAGCCGGCCGCCACTGCGCCCTCCACCGAAGCCGCCACGGCCACCGCCGAAGCGACCCCCGCCGGTCCCTCTGCCGGGAGCCGCGGCGGCGTCGGCATTCGAAGGCGATTGGCCTTCCGGACCGGGCGCGGGCGGCACGGCGCCTTGCTGGGCCGCGCGCTGACGGAACGCCGCGATCTGCGCCTCTGACGGGGGCCGCGACTTCAACGGCTTGGTGAAATCGAAACCCCAGCGGACCGTGTCGCTGGTCGAGCGGTCGGCATTGACGGGGCGAAGGTCGACGGCGACCAATTGCCCGCTCGCATCGCGAACGAAACGCCCCGGAAAGGCCGCCTCGAGAGCCGGTGTTACCGCCGGGAAGCTGATTTGCGGACGGTCGATCGACTGATGGACGAACTCGCCGCGCAGCTTGATGTCGGTCTTTTCGAACGGCCGCCAATTGCCGCCGATTTTCATCACCGTGCGCCGGTCGGCGTCGAGTTCGGGGTTGCCACCGGTGACGGTCGTGACATTGACGGTTTCCCCGCGAACCGCGTCGAAGAAGGGGACATTGTCGGTCGTCAGCAACGGATCGCCGAGCTGGTGCAGACTTGGAGCGCCTTCCTCGCGAGTCCAGCTGGCGATGAAATTGGCCTTCGGGCTGGGCGCCCAGTTGAGGCCCGCGCCGAGCGTGGTGAGCGTCCCGAAATCGCTTAAGTGACTGATTGCGCCATTGAAATTTGCGCCCAACCGGCCGATCGACGACGCGCGGCCAGCCAGCGGCAGATCGAGGTTGGCTGAACCGTCGAAGCTGGTGCGGTCGACGTCGGTTGGCGTTTGAATCCCGCGCCGCCGCGCCTTGCTTTCGAGATCGACGGTCGACGCGCCGATCTTGAAGGTCGCATTGGCATCGCCGGCCGGAAGCGCGAACAAGGGTCCGGTCGCGGTTGCATCGACGTCCAGCGACCGTGTGGTCGATCGCGTCAGGTCGTGCGACAAGCTTTCGAGCGGGCCAAGGTCGCCAAGCGGGTCGATTGGCGCGCCAGCATTAATTTGCGCCTGGATGCCGGACAGGTCGGGGCCGCGATCGGCGCGCGATGTTGTGTGCTCCAAATCGGCGTTGCCGGTTGCCGACAGCCGCCACTTCTCCCTTTGCCCGTTGAGCGCGAAGCCGAGCCCGACCGTATCGGACGTCGTCCGCCGGGTGAGAGGATCGCCGGGGAATGCAAGCACGAATTCCTCGCCCGCGGCGTCGGTAAGCGTGCCGGTCGGCACCCCGAAACGGCTGCGGCCCTGGCTGTGCTCGGCCTCTCCGGTTAGCGTCGCCGAGACATTGCCGAGGATGGTGCGATTGACGTTGCCGGTCAGCCGAGCCAGCTGATTGGCCCCGACCAGAGTGCGGAATGGGCGCGGATCGACCGGAGGAATGGATTCCGTCGGCTGCAGCGCAATATCGCGCTCGCTTTCATACAGCGGATTATTGCCCTCAAGATGCAAATTGAGCGCGGTTCGCGTGCCCTCGCGGATGATCAGCTTGCCCGCATCGCCCTTTGCCGAGGCGTAGCCGCCGTCGGTGGCGACGTTCCCGCCGACTTCGACGTTGGTCGAGTTGAACCGCCGCCGAAGGACGATATTCACCACGCGTTGGTCGGCGGAATAGCCGTATTTGAGCGCCACTTCCTCGGGCAATATCTCCATCCGCTCGATCGCTTCGGGTGGAAGATCGCGCAGTTCGCGGAAGCCCGAGATGCGCTGGCCATTGAGAAGCAAAATCGGCCGTTCGCCGCCGCGTCCGCGTGCGCTTCCGGTCTGGGCCGAGACCGCATCGAGCAATTCCGAAATGCTGGTCGCGCCGGTCGCGCGGACATCGCGAGAGGTCAGAACATTTTCCGGCGGAATGTCGCCGACGACCGAGCCGCGCGGCTTTTGGCCTGTTACGACGATGACTTCGCCTTCGGCGTCGTAATCCTCTTCGGCCGAACCCTGCGGCGGCGCGCTCTGCTGCACCGTCGTCTCAGTCGCCTCCGCGGGGGCAACCGCATCTTGAGCCCGAAGCGGCGTCGTGAACACCAGTCCGACCGCCGAGCCAGCTAAAAGTATTGAGGATTTACGCATCCGGACCTAACTCCGTTCGGACCTGTTGGGTTCAATCGGATGGCGCGTCGCAGGTGAACCGGCGATTGATTGATCTGGGGAGTTCTTAACGTTCGAAGGCGAAGTCGCGTCCCTGCCCGGCCAACTTGCTAGCCTGTGACCCTTAGTGCCGCGATGCAGCCGACGATCGCCAGGATGAACAACAGCCGCACCGTCGTCGCCGGCTCATGGAACCAGATCATACCGACGATCACCGTTCCGACCGCGCCGATACCGCCCCAAACCGCATAGGCCGTCCCCATCGGAATCGATCGAGCGGCCAGCTCGAGCAGGCCCATGCTGATGGTGACCGACCCGAGAAAAGCCAGCGTCCAGGGTAGGTTACGAAATCCGTCGACGAAGCGCAGCGCCGTCGTGAAGCCGACTTCGAACAAACCGCCGACGATCAGGATCAGCCATGCCATCTGCTCACTCCCCCCGACCGCTGGACGAACGCCTGCATTCGGCTATCGTCGCTTCATGGCAAGCCCGACGAGCATCGGCAACCGCATCGCCCCCTCCCGCTTTTTGCTGTTCTTCGCTTTGCTTTCCATTGGCTGGGCCGCAGGAATTTCGCTTTTCGGGACCGAGCGCGGGTTGCTCGCGGGGTTCGACCTCGCCGCGATCGGCTTCCTCCTTTCGTGCATTCCGCTGTTCGGCAAACGCGCCAGCGACATGCGCAAGATCGCTGCCGACAATGATGCCAACCGCCATATCTTGCTCGCACTCAGCATCGCGCTTTCCGCCGTTGTCCTCGCGGCAATCACCGCTCAGATCGTCAACCGCGCCGCTCTTGGCGGGTTCGACAAATTGCTGATTGCGCTGACTTTAGTGCTGGTGTGGACCTTCGCCAATGCGGTCTACACGTTGCACTACGCCCATCTGTTCTACATGCCCAATGACAAGGGAGAGGATAGCCGTGGGCTGATCTTCCCGGGCGACAGCGGACCGCATTTGGCGGATTTTGTCTATTTCGCCTTCACTCTCGGCGTCGCGGTGCAAACTGCCGACGTCGTAGTAACCTCGCCACATGTGCGTCGGGTTGTGACAGTCCATTGCGTCGCCGGATTTTTCTTCAACCTTGGCGTGCTCGCCCTGAGCATCAACGTGCTCGGGGCCGGCTAGGCGCTCGCCTCGAGCACCGGGCTGATTTCCCGCGCAGTTCGCGCGGCGAGGAAACAGCCGGCGACGATCAGGCAGGCGCCGGCCAGCGTGTAGAGCGAAACACTTTCGCCGAACACCAGCCACCCGAACAGCATCGCCCAAAGGAACGACGTATATTCGGTCGCGGCGAGATAGCTCGCCTCGGCGCGGGCATAGGCCCAGGACAATAACAGCAACGATGCCGTCGACAGGAACGACGCCAACAAGATGAACGGCACTTGATCCAGCGGCGGCAGGGCGGCCCCGCCCATCACCGGCCAGGCGGCAAGCAGAAAGCCGGCGACGATCAAATTCTGGAAAAAGGCGATCTCGATCGGCTGCGCGACCAAAGCCTGCTGACGCATCAGGATGATGTTGACCGCGTAACAGACCGCCGAAGCGAGGATCGCGAAGCTGCCCATCAGCGCTTCGTGGCCGAGATCGGCCTGCGCCTGGCCGACGAAGATCAGCAGCACGCCGGCGAAGGCGACCAGCGAAGCCGCGATGGTCCGCGGCCCGATCGTCTCGCCAAGAAATGCCGCGGCGAGAAATATTGCAATCAACGGCGCGATGAACGCCAGGGCGATTGCCTGCGCCAGGGGCACGCGCGCGATGCCCCAGAAAAACAGCAACGCCATCACGGTTGTCAGTCCGCCGCGGTAGAGGTGGATGCGCATTGTCGACCGCGATGGCCAGCGTGGCCGCACGGCGAATAACGTACCAGACATCGCCACTCCCGCCAGCATCCGCCAGACCATTGTCGCGTAAGTGCCGAGCGCGAGCACCAGCCCCTTCATCACCGCATCCATGCCCGAGAAGGTCGCGATGCCGAGCGTCCCGACGAGGAAGGCGGTCAGCGGGGTCGGGCGCGGCAGCTTCATCCCCCGCCCTTAGCTTGGGCGGTGACGGGAGCGCCAGCCGCGCTATTTGAGGATCATGTAGTCGCCCTTCATCTGCACCTCGCCCATGCGGGACAGATAGGATTGGCCAAGCAAGGACAAGCGCGAGCCTTCGAGCACCGTGGCGCGCACATCGTCGACGCGCTTGCCGTCGATCTCAATGCGGTCGAGCGTGACATTCTTGCCGCGGACCGGTCCCGACGCACCCTCGCCAACGACCTCAAACGTCGATGGATCAACCGGGATGCCGAGCCGCTCGGCATCCTCCACGGTCAGGGCGACCACGGTCGCTCCGGTATCGACGATGAAATGCATCAACTCACCATTGACCTTGGCATAGGCATAGAAATGGCCGTTGCTCTCGCGCTCCAGGGTCGTTTCACGGCGCTCTTCGAGAGGGCCCGATTCGGCCGCCGCCGCTGTGACGGGCGCGTGGCTCTTGTTCGACGGCCAAGCGATACCGATGCCGATCCCAACGATGCTTATGTAGATAAATGGCTTGATCATCCGACGCTGGTTATCAGCGCGCGGTGAAAATAGGCTTAAGCCGTCACGCCGCGTCGGCGGTTTGGCTGATCCCCGCCTCGATTTCGGCCGCCTTGGCTTCGACCAGCTTGACGATATGCTCGATCATCGCCGCGTCCTCGACATGATGGTCGGTCACCCCCGACAGATAGACCATATGCTTGCCGGCGCCGCCGCCGGTGATACCGATGTCGGTTTCGCGCGCTTCGCCGGGCCCGTTGACGACGCAGCCGAGCACCGACAGCGACATCGGCGTGCGGATATGCTGCAACTTCTCCTCGAGGGCCTGGACAGTGCGGATCACGTCGAAGCCCTGCCGCGCGCATGATGGGCAGCTGACCACGCGCACGCCGCGGTTGCGGATCCCGAGGCTCTTGAGCAATTCATAGCCGACGCGGACTTCTTCCTCGGGCTCGGCCGACAGTGAGACGCGGATGGTGTCGCCAATCCCGGCCCACAGCAGTGACCCCATGCCGATCGCCGATTTGACCGTCCCGCCGATCAGGCCCCCGGCTTCGGTGATTCCGAGGTGGAGCGGGCAATCGACCGCTTCGGCCAGCTGGTGATAGGCGGCGACCGCCAGGAACAGGTCGGACGCCTTGACCGCTACCTTATAGTTCTGGAAGCCGTGATCCTCGAGGATGCGGATATGGTCGAGGGCGCTTTCGACCAAGGCTTCGGGGCAGGGCTCGCCATATTTCTCGAGCAGATCCTTCTCGAGGCTTCCGGCGTTGACGCCGATCCGGATCGCGCAGCCGTTGGCCCGCGCCGCCGCGATGACTTCCTTGACCCGCTCTTCCGAACCGATGTTGCCCGGGTTGATGCGCAGGCACGCCGCGCCGGCGTCAGCGGCCTCAAGTGCGCGCTTATAATGGAAGTGGATGTCGGCGACGATCGGGACGTTGGATGCAAGGACGATCTGCTTCAGCGCCGCGGTCGAGGCGACGTCCGGGCAGGATACTCGGATGATGTCGACCCCGGCCTCCTCGCAGCGGCGGATCTGCGCGATGGTCGCTTCGGCGTCGGACGTCGGCGTGTTGGTCATCGTCTGGACGGTGACCGGCGCGTCGCCGCCGACGGCGACGTCGCCGACCATGATCTGGCGGGAGTGTCTGCGGGCGATATCGCGCCACGGGCGAATGGAGGACATGGGAACGATATAGCGGCAGCGCGGGGCAACGGCAAAGCGGTCGTGCGGCAATGGCATTGATTCGCCGTTAATATTCTTTTCTGTTAGGCTTTTTCGAGCTTGGTGATCGACAGGGGCGTCGATGAATAGGGTTTCGCCAATTTCGCGATCCCATCCCGCCCGGGCGGATGCTGCGGACGGCTCCGTTCCGCACCGCTATTGGGCCTATTTAAGCTATAGCCACCGCGACGAAGTCGACGCCAAATGGCTTCACGAGGCGCTCGAGAAATTCACCGTCCCGCCGGGGTTGGTCGGCCGTGAAGCCGCTCACGGCCCCATCCCAAAGTCGTTTGCGCCGATCTTCCGCGATCGGCAGGAGCTCGCCGCATCGAGCGACCTCGGCAGCGAAATTCGCCAAGCGCTCGCCCGCTCGCGTTTCCTGATCGTGCTGTGTTCGCCCGCCGCCGCCGTGTCGCACTGGACCAACGAAGAAATCGCGACGTTCAAACGCCTGCATCCGGACAGGCGGATTCTGGCCGCGGTCGTCGCCGGAGAGCCTTGGGCCAGCCTGATGCCGGGGCGCGAGGCGGAGGAATGCTTTCCACCGGCGCTTCGCACGCACTTCGATAGTCGGGGTCGCCCGACCAGGAAGCGCGCCGAACCGATCGCCGCCGACTTGCGCGAGGGCCGCGATGGGCGCCGCATGGGGATGCTCAAGGTCGCCGCCGGGATGCTCGGCGTCGGCCTCGACGACCTTGTCCAGCGCGACGCGCAGCGGCGGCAAAGGCGCCTAAAATATATTGTCGCGGCATCACTCGCCGGGATGACGCTGACCAGCGGCCTGGCCGTCTTTGCCTTCGACAAGCGTGACGAGGCCCGCGACCAGCGCCGCGAGGCCGAGGGTCTGGTCGGCTTCATGCTGGGCGACCTGCGCGGCAAGCTCGAGCCGCTTGGCCGGCTCGACGCACTCGACGCGGTCGGAGCGCGGGCGCTGGCCTATTTCAAGAATCAGGACAAATCTGAGCTTTCCGATGCCGCTCTCGCGCAACGCTCGCGGGCGCTCACAATGATGGGCGAAATCGCACAATTGCGCGGCGATCTGGATGGGGCGCTCGCCCGCTATGGCGAGGCGATGGCCGGCACGGCGGAAATGGTTCGCCGCGCGCCTGACGACCCGCAACGATTGTTCGATCACGCCCAGAATGTTTTCTGGGTCGGTGAAGTGGCGCGACAGAGGGGTCGGCTGGATCAGGCCGAGGCCGCCTTCCGCGAATATAAGCACCTCGCGGGCCGGATGGTGGCGATCGATCCGGATAGCGCAAAATGGCGGATGGAAACCCAATACGCCGACGCCAACCTCGGCATCGTGCTGCTCGCCCAGCGCCGCTTCGCCGAAGCGTCTCGGCAATTCCAGCAGGCGCTGAACACTATCGAGCGTTTCGCCGCGGCGGATCCGCGCAATGGCGACTATCAAAAATCCTTGGCTGAATCGCTTGGTTGGCTGGCCGACGCGAAGCGATCCGAAGGGCAGGTGGACGAAGCAATCGCACAGCGTGAGCGGCAGCTGGCGTTACTTGATCGACTTTCCCGCGCTGGTCGCGGCGATGTCGAGTATCGCCAGAAGCTCATTCCTACGCATCAGGCCCTTGGATGGCTATTCAGTGCGAAAGGCGCAGACGAATTGGCAATCGCGCAGTTTCGTTCAGCGGTGAACGAAGCCGACCGGCTCATCCCGACCGAGCCCGATAATATGTTATGGCGCGATCTAGCCTCTCGCGCGCACCTCGCGCTTGCTGATGCGCTCATGTCCGCCCGCAAAAACGATGAGGCGGCGGCTCAAACCCGGGCCGGTTGCGACCTCGTCGGTCGCCTGATCGCGCTCGATAGCAGTGTTGTCGAGTGGCGAGTTTCGGAGCGCATCTGCCTGACCATGCGTGCTCGGCTCGCGCTTGACGCCGGCGCCGATGAGGAAGCGCTGGCGCTCGCAAGGCAAGCGCTTGCGGCCGCCCGTTCGGACAAAGGCACCGATTCGATTGAGGTACGCTACACGGTCGCGAACGCTTATCGTTTGCTTGGCGATATCCATCGCCAAATGGGCGATCGCCAGTCGGCTCGCATCGCATGGCAGGCTGGGCTCGATGTATTACCGCGTCGCGTCGCAGAACGACCAACGGAGACGAGCGACCGAGCGGAGCTGATTGAGCGGCTCGGGCGGACGGGCGAAGCCGCGGCGATTAGGGCCAAGCTCGACACAATTGGCTACCGGCGCGCAACGTAGATCAAAATGGGAGGGAAAAATGGCTAAGGGCAATCTGTATCAAGTGAACGTCACCGCACGAGACGCTCCAAACAATGGCGTAAAATTCAGCATGCAATCGAGCTTACTGAGCAACGACCGTCTCAAATTTTACAAAAACTCAAACAACATGAAGGCAGACGATTTCTACTTGTTGGATTTTTGCCTCGACGACAAAACAGATGCGAAGGATTTGCAATTTGTTTCTGATTTGAATGAAGTATTATGGACAAAAACTACGGCCGATCCAAAGGAATGCCTAAGTTCTCGGCCAGGGACTAGCTATAATGAGTTTCGAGCCATAGCTGTGCCTACTCCGACTAATCTCTTGGTCGTAAATGACGATTCACACACACAGCTTTTCACATTTGCGCTCAATTTCGTGCGCGGCGGCGCCGACGACACGGATCCGGCCAATTTCATCACCTACGATCCCATAGGTGACAACAAGAATGGGGGCATCACCTTCCAGTCAAGCGCCACGGCCCTCACTTTGCTCGTTCTTGCCATAACGGCAACGGCCGTGAGTGTAGCCGCAATCAACGGCGGCTGGTGATTGGATGAAAAGGCCGACCGGCTCGCTGACTGAAACGGCTGCGAGCCATCCCCCGCGCATCCCGTTCGCTTTGGCGATCGGGGTCACGGGGCATCGGCTCGACGCGATCTCGGCTGACGCCTTGCCGCACATTGAGCGGCGGGTGGCGGAGGCGTTGGACTTGCTCAGCAGCGAGGCGCCAGCCCTGGCGGCGCGCGAGACTGACCTATTCGCCGACAGTCCGCCGACGATCACCCTGGTTTCGCCGCTGGCCGATGGCGCAGACCAGATCGCCGCCGAGGTCGCGCTTGACCGGGGGTTCCGCCTGCAGGTGATCCTGCCGTTCAACCGGCAATCCTACCTAGCCGACTTCGACCAGGCTTCGAGGGAACGTCTCGAACGGCTGGCCGAGCAAGCTGACTGCCTGCTCGAACTGCCCGGAGAGCGCGGTCATGAGCTTGAAGCCTATGTTATGGCGGGGCGGGCGACGGTGGCGCACTGCGACGTGCTGGTCGCGGTGTGGGACGGGCTTCCCGCCCGTGGCCGGGGTGGTACGGGGGAAATCGTCCAGCTCGCGCTCGCCCGCGGCACGCCGATCGTCCACATCCCGCTCGATCCGGCTGAGGCCACGACCATCCTGTGGGCGGCGTTCGACCCGACGGTGATCAGCGATCATTCGACCGCGGCGACCCGCCGTCCCTTCTTGCCCGATCAGGTCGGCCGGATGCTCGCCGCATTGCTTGCGCCGCCGGAAAGCAGGGTCGAACGCGGATTCTTCACCAAGTTTCTCGGCGAACGGGAACGCGGCGTCCGGCCGCGGATCGAATATCCGCTGCTGCTGACGCTGGCCGGCATCCGCCTCATCCGCCGCGACGATTGGCATGCTGGGCCCGGAATCGCGGCGACGCGCGACGAATGGATCGAATATCGCGCGACCTGCGCCAATTGCCATGGCGTTTCGGCCGATCTCGACCGGCTCGAATCCGCTTATGGCTGGAGCGACCGCCTCGCCACCCACTTTGCGCAATCCTATCGCAGCGGCCATGTCTTGAACTTCGTGCTGGCGGCGACCGGTGTGCTGCTGGCGCTGGCCGGCCTGGTTTTGCCGAAGGCGACGATCGTGCTTGCCGCGGTGGAATTCGCGGTGGTTTTGGCGATCCTCGTCAACACCTGGGTTGGGCTCCGCAGACGTTGGCATCAACGCTGGCTCGATTATCGCCAACTGGCCGAGCGGCTGCGACCGATGCGCAGCCTGAAATTGCTCGGCATTGCCAGCCCCGACGCCCCGGGCAGCGCGGCCGAGCCGGTCGCTCGGCGCTGGATCGACTGGTATGCCGCGGGCGTATGGCGGACGATGGGCTGCCCGTCGGGGAGCATCGACGGCGCCAGGGCCGATTCGCTCTCGAAATCGATCGCCAAGCACGAAATCGCCCGCCAGATCGCCTATAATCGCTCAATCGGCGACGAGGTCGAGCGTCTCGATCATCGGCTGGATGTTCTCGGCACGGCATTATTCGCCGCGGCCCTTGCCGGCTGCATCCTATCGATTGTCGCGCTGATCGTCGCGCCGACCTGGGCGGCGCGCCAATCGAACCTGTTCGTCATATTGTCGGCCGGTCTGCCGGCAGTCGGCACGGCGATCTTCGGCATTCGCGTCCAGGGCGATTTCGGCGGAACCGCGCTTCGCGCCCATGCGACCGCCGACCTGCTCGAACGGATTGCTCGCGACCTCAATGCCGCCGGGGCCGATCTGTCGCGATCCGCCGATTTGGTCGAGCAAGCGGCTCGCGTCATGCTCGCCGACCTCGGCCAATGGCGGCTGGTCAACGAGCAGCACGAACTCGCGGTCGGCTAAGAATACCGCTGCCATTCTCGGCCTTACGCGCTAAAGCCGCGCCGTGCCGATCCGATTCCTGCTCGCCTTCGCCGCGCTCGTCGCGGCGAGCCCCGCCGCCGCTTATTGGGAATATGGGCACGAGACGGTGGCGCGGATCGCGTGGGAGCAAATGCGCCCCGACACCCGCCGCACCGTCGCCAGCCTGTTGAAGGACGGCGCGTTGCTCGAAACCCCGACCTGCCCGGTCCGCACGATCGAGCAAGCGAGCATCTGGGCGGACTGCATCAAGCCGTTGGGTGACCGCTTCGCTTACGCTTACTCATGGCATTATCAGAACGTCGACATCTGCAAGCCGTTCGACCTCAAGGGCCCATGCAAGGACGGCAATTGCGTGTCGGCGCAGATCGAGCGCAACGCGCGCCTGGTCGCCGACGTGCATGTGCCGCGGCGCGAGCGGCTGATGGCGCTCGCGTTCCTCGTCCATTTCGTCGGCGATCTGCACCAACCGATGCACGCCGGCGACCACGCCGATCTGGGCGGCAACAAGGTCGCGGCCAATTATGGGATCATCGGCGGCCGGACAAATCTCCACAGCATCTGGGACGGCTGGCTCGCCGAGCGCGCGATCTCTACGCCGCCCGCCGGTGCCTCGGCACTGCTGGCTGCGGTGCCGCCGGCCGAGCGGCAAAGAATTGCCGCCGGAACCCTCGAGGAATGGAGCCGCGAAATGTGGAGCAAGGCGCGGGACCTTGCCTACAAGACATTGGTTGGCGATCCCTGCGGAGCGGCTCCGGTCGGGCGCCCGACGCTTGACGAGGCGGAGGTCCGCGCTTTGATCCCCGCGGTGCGCGAGGATGTCACCGAGGGCGGCATCCGCCTCGCCCGGTTGCTCGATGATGCGCTCGGTTCCGAGCACAAGGCACCGGGCCAAAAGCGAGATTAATGTTATGGCCGGCGCGATGAACAACGTTTGGCGACTGATGATCCATGGCGGCTGCGGCGGGATGCGGCCAGGCTCGCTCGACCCGGCGGCAGATAGTGCGGGACGGGCTGGGTTAAGCGCCGCGCTCGATGCCGGCGCGGCGATCCTCTCGGCAGGGGGCGATGCGCTCGACGCGGTCGAGGCCGCCGCACGGGTCCTGGAGGATGATCCCGCCTTCAATGCCGGGCGCGGCAGCGTTCTGGCGTTCGACGGCCATGTCGAACTGGACGCCGCGATCATGGACGGGTGCACGCGCGATGCCGGCGCGGTCGCGGGTGTGCGGACGACGCGCGCGCCGATCAGCCTCGCCCGGACGGTGATGGAGCTAAGCCATCACGTCCTCCTGTCGTTCGAAGGCGCCGATCAGTTCGCGCGTGAGCACGGCCTTGAGCAGGTCGATAACAATTGGTTCGTGACCGATGAGCGGCGGCGCCAGCTGGAGGAATTGCTCGCGCACGGCGGCGACGGGTTCGACGCCGACGTCAAATATGGCACGATCGGAGCGGTCGCGGTCGATGTTCAGGGTCATGTCGCTGCAGCGACCTCGACCGGCGGGCTGACCGCCAAGCGCTGGGGTCGAATCGGTGATTCGCCGCTGATCGGCGCGGGCACTTACGCCGACGATCGCTCGGCCGCGGTGTCAGCTACCGGCTCGGGCGAATTTTTCATCCGTGCCGCAGCCGCTCATGAAGTGGGGGCGCGTATCCGTCTCGGCGGTGAAGGTCTTCAGGCGGCGGTCGATGCGGTCCTCGCCGACGTCGCGGCGCTGGGCGGTACCGGCGGCCTGATCGCGGTCGCTCCATCGGGTGAGGCAGCGTGGGGATTCACCACCCCCGGAATGTATCGCGGAGTCGCCGGACCCGACGAGCGCAGCGTCGCGATCTACGACGCGGTGTCGGAGCGGTAGGGCAGCTCCTTGCGGAGCAAGGCCATTTCCTGGGCGATCATTGCGCGTTCGCCGTCGAGAAATTGTCCCACGGCCTGACGGAAACCCGGGTCGGCGATGAAATGCGCCGAATGGGTCAGCACCGGCTCATAGCCCCGCGCCAATTTATGCTCGCCCTGGGCGCCCGCCTGAACACACCTCAGACCATGGGCGATCGCCCATTCGACCGCCTGATAATAGCAAAGCTCAAAGTGAAGGAACGGCTGCTCTTCGCTGGTCCCCCAATAGCGGCCGTAGAGCGTGTCCGCGCCGACTAGGTTGAGCGCGCCGGCGACCGCACGGCCGTCGCGGAGCGCGAGCATCAGCAGCACTCGATCGCCCATTTTCTCGCCCAGCAAATCGAAGAAAGGCCGCGTCAAATAGGGATGGCCCCATTTGCGCGAGCCGGTGTCCTGGTAGAAATCCCACATTGCATCCCAATGTGCCGGGCGGATTTCCGACCCGCGCAGGACGAGGAACTCAAGCCCGTCTCGAGCCGCCTTCCGCTCCTTGCGCACCACCTTGCGCCTGCGGCTGGTGAGCGCGGCGAGAAAATCGTCAAAACTGGCATAATCGCGATTGTGCCAATGATATTGGATGCCGCCTCGGATGAGCCAGCCACGCTGCTCGAACTCCCTCAATTCCTCATCGGCGATGAAGGTGGCGTGGGCCGAGGACAGCCCGTTCTGCACCACCACCGCTTCGGCCGCGGCGAGCAAATGTTGTGGCCGGGTGCCGAGCAGCCTTCGTCCCGGCACCGGCGTAAACGGCACCGCGATCTGCAGCTTGGGATAATATTGCCCGCCAGCCTGCTCATAGCCATCGGCCCAGCCGTGATCGAAGACATATTCGCCCTGGCTGTGGGTCTTGAGATAGGCCGGCGCCGCGCCAACCAAATTGCCGGCTTCATCGTCGATCAGGATCGGCAGCGGGCTCCAGCCGCTGTCCGCCCCAACGCTAGCCGAATTCTCCAGCGCGGCGAGGAATACGTGGCTGAGGAATGGGTCGTCCGCCCTGGCGAGCGCGTCCCATTGCGCTGCATCGAGGGCAGAGACGCCCGGCGCAAGGCGAGCAACGAACTGACTTTCACGGTCGGCCATCGGCCTCCCAAATGGGCGCATCGGCGTGAACCGCAACTGTCTGCCGCTGCTCCGGTGTGCGAACGGTCCAGCTGTAGACAGGCATTCGCCCCCGCGCCCGGGCGACCCACGGCTTGTCGATCGCGGCGACGTCGACAGCGAGGAATTGGGGTGAGGCGAGCCGCATCGCCAGCCAGCGCTTGGCCGGACTGAGACCATCCCGCACCACCAATCCGCGGCGAATTTCAGGCAAGTTAGTTTTCAAGAGCCGCGGGAGCCGCGCGTCGAAGCTCATCACCCCGAACGGACCGGCATAGCCCTTGAGCGCCACGCGCAAGGCTGGAGCCCACCGCCAGATATCGCCGTCGACCTTGACCTCTAGCAGCAATGGAACGCGTCCGGCGACCAAAGCGAGGAGGCTTGCAAGCGTCGGGATCGGCCCTTCGCCGACCCTCAGCCGGTCAAGTTCTTCAAGGCGTGATTGCCCTATCCGCAGCGGGCTCGCGCAGATCCGCATGGCGTCGGCATCGTGAAACACAACGATCTGGTCGTCGGCGGTCAGCCGAAGGTCGCATTCGATGCCCGCGCCAAACTCCAGGGCCGCGGCAAAGGCGATCAGGCTGTTCTCGGGAAACGCCGCGCCATAGTGCACCCCGCGATGGGCGAACCCCGCCGGCCCGGGATCGAGCGGATCAGTCGCGGGCGCTTTAGTCGCGAATTTGGACGATCGCATCGACTTCGACCGCGACCCCTAGTGGCAACACCGGCACGCCGACTGCGCTGCGGGCATGGCGCCCGGCCTCGCCGAACACGTCCTGCATCAGCTCCGACGCCCCATTGGCGACCTTGGGCTGATCGGTGAAATCACCCGCTGAATTGACGAAAACGCCAAGCTTCACGACCCGGCCTACCCGATCGAGCGAGCCGAGCGCCGCCTTCATTTGCGCCAGAAGCATGATGCCGCAGCGGCGCGCGGCGGCGATCCCGGCGTCGAGATCGACGTCTTCGCCCAGGCGCCCTTTGATCAGCGAGCCATCCTCGGCAAAGCTGATCTGCCCCGAGATATGGAGCAGGCCGTTGGCCTCCACCGCGGGGACATAGGACGCCACTGGAGCGGCAGGCGTGGGAAGAGTGATGCCGAGCTCGGCGAGGCGCTGTTCGATGCTCATCGGGCGCGCTTGGCGCGCTCGCCCGCGCCCGTCAACCCTCGTGCCGGTGAACCGCGAACCCGGCCCAGCTTTGCGACGTCGGCATCAGTTCGAGCGCGTTGATGTTGATATGGGGCGGCAGGGTCGCGACCCACCAGATGGTGTCGGCGAGATCCTCGGCGGTCATCGGATCCATGTTGGCGTAGAGCGCGTCGCTGGCGGCCTGGTCGCCGCCGGTGCGTACCAGCGTGAACTCGGTTTCGATCATCCCCGGATCGATTGAGGTCACCCGAACGCCCGTGCCGGCGAGGTCACAGCGAAGTCCAAGCCCAAACTGCCTGACGAAGGCCTTGGACCCGGCATAAACCGCGCCGCCGCGATAGGGGTAAGTCGCGGCCACTGACGCCATATTGACGATCGCGCCTCTGCGCTCGATCAGTGTCGGCAGCAGCGTCCGGGTCAGCGCGACGAGGCCGGCGACATTGGTTTCGATGGCAGTGTCGATCGGCGCCTGCTCGGCATCCTGCAGATTGCTCATCGGCGGAGCCAGTCCGGCATTGTTGAGCAACAGGTCGATGCCGCGAAAGGCGGCCGGTAGCGAACCGAACGCCGCCGCGAATTCATCGGCCTTTTCCATGTCGAGCGGCAGCGGATGAAATGACGCGCCAAGCTGCCCGGCGAGTGCGTCCAACCGGTCGCGACGGCGGCCGGTGCCGACAACCTGCCAAGCCTCGCCGACGAACTTGCGCGCCGCTGCCATGCCGATCCCGGCGGTCGCGCCAGTGATGAAAATGGTCTTGCTCATTTGCCTTCCAGTCGTTCGATGATCCAGTCGCATGCGGTCGGCCAGTCGTCGATGCGCGCGTGGGCATGGGGCGCCGGCGGCACCGCTGGCGCCAGCCGCGGCTCGGCGACCATATGCAGGCGCCAAACGTCCGGCGCATGCTTCGCCACCGAGGCGTGATGCACGGGCAGGTCGTCGACGAAGGCGGTGGTGCCTGCGCCCAGCCGGTCGATGATCGCGCGGGCCGGAATGCCCTTGCCGCCCTGGTTGCACACCACTTCATGGGCGATGCCGTGCGCGGCGAGTTGCGCCACCCGCCACGGGTGCGCCTCGTCGCCCAAATTGGTCAGGATGACGATGTCGGCGACCTCGCCGATCCGGCCCAATGCTTCGAGCGCGCCGGTAACAAGGGTCTGCCGGTGCATTTCACCACGAAAGAATCCGTCGAGGAGCGGCCAGACTTCCTCCGGCGCGACCGGCTCGCCGTTCGATATGCGGGTGAGCGCCGTGGCGAAGTCGCCGCTCTCAATATCGAAGTGGATACCATGCGCATCTTCCAGCCAGTCGGCGAAATGCGCGACCATATGGAGCAGCACCTCGTCGCAATCCGAGATCAGCAACGGCCGTTTCATCGTGAGCCCATTCCACTCTCAAGCGCCTCGCGCGCCGCCACCAGCTCGCCGGGCTTAACCTCAATCATTTGGGCTATCTCAACCAAATCAGGCTCATGATTTTCGAGGAAACGAAGCACTGCCGCCAACAGGTCCGGATCCCCGGCCCGCTCACGCAGGTCGTCCGGTCCGATCCCGGTCAGTGCCAACAACCGTTCCGCCCGGCGCGGATCGGACAGCGTCGCGGCGAGCGCGCCAAGTGCAACTATTACCGGATCGCCGTGGTTTGGCGTTGAACGGATCATCGCCTATCAGCCGGCGGGCAAGCTATGGAGAGCAGTGTTTTGGCCAAGATCCTGGTTGTCGAGGACAATGCGCTCAACATCAAGCTGTTCTGCGACCTGCTGACGGCGCACGGCCATGAGGCCGAGGCGGTGACCGACAGCAGAGAGGCGCTCGACGCCGCGCGGAACTTCTCGCCCGACTTGGTGATCACCGACATCCAGCTGCCGCACATCAGCGGGCTCGAATTGATCGAATTGCTCAAGGCCGATGCCGATCTTGCCCATGTCCCGATCATGGCGGTGACCGCTTATGCGGCGAGCGGCGACGAGGAGCGCTTCCGCGCCGCAGGGGCGCAGGCCTATGTGTCGAAGCCGATCTCGGTGGTGCGATTTGTCGAATCAGTCAGCGAACTGCTCGAATCCGCCGGGGTTCCAGCAGAGAGCGGCGCGTTCGATGGGCTTGGCGGTGCCTCGGCCCAGAAACCGCCTACTTAATTTTCGCTTCCTTGAAGTCGACATGCTTGCGCACGACCGGGTCGTACTTGCGAAACGACATCTTCTCAGTCTGATTGCGCGGGTTCTTCTTGGTCACATAGAAAAAGCCCGTGTCGGCTGAGCTGACGAGCTTGATCTTGATGGTTGCCGGCTTGGCCATCGCGCGAATCCCGAATGTTCAAAAAAGAAAAGCGGCGCTTCGCCGCTCGAAGGCGGCTCTGTGACCATCAGGCCGCATTTTGTCAAGCATTGCACCGTCATCACTGCGTCTTGAGTGCCTGTTAACCTTTTTCGGTGACGCTGCGCCGGTCAAGGGAGTGTGAACGATGGCCGATGATCCTCTGAGCATTGTCCGCGGCCAGTTGGGCGAGCGGATCGCCGAGCTCCAGGCCCGCGTTCCCGACCTCAGTCCGACAGCGATTTATGCCAAGATGGACGCCATCCGCGCCGTCGCCGCCGAATATGGCCTGGTTGCGCTGGAAGGCCTCGCCGATTGCTCCGCCCACCTCGCGATGATGCCCGGGTGCCGCGTCGCGACCCGTAGCTGCCTCGAGCATATGGGCGATGCGATGCTCAGCAACTCGCCGGCCGACCGCACCACCATCCTCGCCGCTATCGCGGTTCGCCTGCACTAGGCACCAAACGCGCGCTCCGTGCATTGTCACGCATTGAAGGGTGATGCGCGCCTTCTCCCAGCTTCTCGACGATCTTGTCTATACCCGCTCGCGCAATACCAAGCTGGCGCTGATCGGCGACTATCTCAAAGCCACGCCCGACCCCGACAGGGGGATCGCACTCGCCGCGCTGACCGGCACGCTCGACATTCCGGCGGTCAAGCCGGCGGCGATTCGCGGATTGGCCGAGGAGCGGATCGACCCGGTGCTGCTGTCCATGAGCCGCGACTATGTCGGCGACATGGCCGAGACGATCTCGCTCCTGTGGCCGGTTCCCGAAGGCGAGCCGCCGGATATGGACGACGGGACGATCCGCATTTCCGATGTGGTCGAGCGCCTGCGCAACGTTAGCCGATTAGAGGTGCCGCGAAAGGTTGCTCACATGCTCGACCATCTCGACGTGTCGGGACGCTTCGCATTGCTCAAGCTGGCCACAGGCGCGCTGCGGGTCGGCATTTCGGCGCGGCTCGCCAAGCAGGCGCTGGCCAATGTGTTCAACCTCGATGTCGAGCAGGTCGAGGAGGTGTGGCACGGGCTGAAGCCGCCGTTCACCGAATTGTTCGACTGGGGCGAAGGGCGCGCCGGGCAGCCGCAGGTGCGCGACCTGCCGGTGTTCCGCCCATTCATGCTCGCCACGTCTCTGGGGGATTTGCGAGTCAGCCTCGACGACTATGCCGCCGAATGGAAATGGGACGGGATTCGCATCCAATTGGTCCATGCCGGCGGCGAGACGCGCCTCTACAGCCGCACCGGCGACGATATTTCGGGCAGCTTCCCCGATATTGCCGAAGCCTTTGAGATCCCGGCGGTTCTCGACGGCGAATTGCTGGTTCGCGGCTCCGAGCAGGGGGCCGACGAGCATGGCGGGGCCGCGGCGAGCTTCAACGCGCTCCAGCAGCGGCTCGGGCGCAAGAATGTCTCGGCCAAGGTCCAGGGCCAATATCCCGCCTTCGTCCGCCTCTACGACGTTTTATTCGATGGCGAGGAGGATCTGCGCCCGCGCGCCTGGACCGAGCGTCGCGGGCGGTTGGAGACGCTAGTGAGGCGGCTCGATCCCGACCGATTCGACTTGTCCCAACTGATCGACGCGCCCGACTTCGATGCCCTTGAGGAAATCCGCGCCGGATCGCGCGACGCGGCGATCGAAGGCGTGATGCTGAAGCGCCGCGACAGCCCATATCTCGGCGGGCGGCGGGCCGGCCACTGGTACAAATGGAAACGCGACCCGCTGACGGCGGATTGCGTGCTGATGTACGCCCAGCGCGGCTCGGGAAAGCGGTCAAGCTATTACAGTGACTATACCTTTGGCGCGTTCACCGACGAAGGCGATCTGCTGCCGGTCGGCAAGGCCTATTTCGGTTTCACCGATGAGGAATTGAAGTGGCTCGACCGCTTCGTCCGGCAAAACACCGTCAACCGCTTCGGCCCGGTCCGCGAGGTAGAAAAAAGCCTGGTCCTCGAAGTCGCCTTCGATTCGATCCACGTCTCGAAGCGCCACAAGTCCGGCCTCGCCATGCGCTTCCCCCGCATCAGCCGAATCCGTACCGACAAACCCGTCGAGGAAGCCGATCGAATCGCGACTCTGCTGGCAATGGCGACTTGATGCGTGCGGCAACGCCGCTAGGCTCCCCGTCCGAAGAGGGGACCCCATCATGTTCAAATGCCTGATTGCCGCCGCCGCATTGCTCGTCACGACCGCAGCCCACGCCGAAATCTATGCGATCCAGGCGGGCCGCCTGATCGTCGATGCTTCGCAGCCGGCGCGTGGGGCCTCAACGGTCATCGTCGAGAACGGACGGATCGCCCGGATCGAGGACGGCGCGACCGCGCCGGCGGGTGCGATCGTCGTGGATCAGCGGGGTCGCACGGTGATGCCCGGGCTGATCGACGTCCATGTCCATTTGACCCAGGATTCGGGACGGCCCTGGTATCTGCCGCTGACCCCCAAATATTCGCAGCCCTATGCCGCCGCGATTGGCCTCAAGAACGCGCTTGTGATGGCGCGGGCCGGATTCACCACCGTACGCGATCTCGGCAGCCCGGGGGTTGCCGGCCTTGCGACGCGCGACGCGATTCGCGACGGCAGCTTTCCCGGCCCGCGCGTGCTGGTGTCCGGCCCGGCGCTGTCGATGATCGGCGGCCATTCGGACGATGCGGTCGGCTTCAACCCCGAGCTTGCCGAAGCGATCAACGCCCATGGCCAGATCGGCGTCTGCACCGGTGCCGACGAATGTTCGCGGGCGACGCGCAAGATCGCCGCGCTGGGCGTCGACGTGATCAAGATCATGGCGACCGGCGGCGTGCTCGACCCCGGCGCGATGGGTCTTGAGCAGCATTTCTCCGATGCCGAGATGAAGGCCATCGTTGACACCGCCCATTCGCTGGGCCTCAAGGTCGCCGCCCACGCCCATGGCCCACGCGGCATCCTCGCCGCGACCCGCGCCGGTGTCGATTCGATCGAGCACGGGACCTTCATCGACGACGCCGGGGTCAAGGCGATGAAGGAGCGTGGCACCTATTTCAGCGCAACCCTGATGGCCTTCACCGGAGTCCAGGCGGCTCTTGGCAAGGGGCTGCTGACCGCTAACAGCGAGGCCAAGGGACGCCAGGCGCTGGTGGTTTGGGGACAAGGCCTCAACCGCGCCTATCGCGCCGGCGTAAAAATCGCGCTTGGCACCGATTCGGCGGTCGCCCCCCATGCCCGAGCGGCCGAAGAGATCGGGCTGATGGTGTCGAAGGGCGGCATGACCCCACGCGACGCGCTGGTCGCCGCGACGAAGGGCGGCGCCGATCTGCTCAACCTGGCCAACGAAACAGGAACGCTCGATCCGGGCAAGTCGGCCGACCTGATCGCGGTTGACGGCGACCCGCTGACCGATCCGGCGGCGGTGACCCACGTCGGCTACGTCATGGTCGAGGGCAAACCGATCACGCTCAAATGAAAAACGCCCGCCCAGCGCAGAGCCGGACAGGCGCTTTTTAGACCTCGGATATTATTGAACGGGAACGAGATTGACCGCGGCGTGCTTGCCGCGCCGATCGACTTCCAGTTCGAACTCGAGCCGATCGCCTTCGTTAAGCGTCGGCATTCCGGCACGTTCGACCGCCGAAATGTGGACGAACGCATCGGGCTGTCCATCATCGCGCTGGATGAAGCCGAAGCCCTTCATCGCGTTGAAGAACTTGACCGTTCCCGAAGCCTTCTCACCGGTCAGCTGGCGCTGTGGGCCGCGATCGCCGCCGCCGAAACCGCCCTCACGGGGCTCCCGCGGTGGGCCGGCGCTGCGATTTATCTCCATCGGCTCGCCGTCGATCTTGAGGTTGGTCGCCGACACCCGTCCACCACGGTCGACCAGGGTGAATTCAAGCGGCTGCCCGTCGGCGAGGTCGGTCAGGCCGGCCTGCTCGACGGCGGAGATGTGGACGAACACGTCCTCACCGCCATCGTCGCGTACGACAAAGCCGAAGCCCTTTTGCGGGTTGAAGAATTTGACGACGCCCTTGCCTTCGCCAACGACTTGGGGAGGCATTCCGCCGCCACTGCCGCCGCCGGGAGGACCGCGGAAACCGCCGCCGCCACCGCCGCCGCCGCCGAAACGGTCGCCGCCACCGCGATAGCCGCCGCCGCCGGCAGGAGCACCAAAGCCACTACCACCGCCGCGATCACCGTAGCTGCTCCGTTCGGGAGTGAAGCTGTCTTCGCCAAAACCACCATCGCGCTTGTCGCGGCCACGCCCACCGCGTTCGCCTTTACGCCCTCGATCGAAACCCATGCCCGCCAAACTTCCCTGCGCCCAAATATCCAAAAAACCAGGGCGCTGGGCTCACATGGCGCAACCGGTCGTGGCGCGATAGACTCGCGCATACGGGCCGCCCTTACTAGAAAAATGCCGGCCGCTCTAGTGCTTTGGATGAAGCAAGGCTGGCATGCTGAGGGCAATGGGGACTAAGGCTGCGTTCAAGGTCCAAAAATGCATTATTATCCCGCGTCGCGTCGGAAGGTCGGAGCAGCATATGAGCGTTTATTTCCACGAGGAGGATTTGCCGGCCGATGTGACCTTCGCCGACGGTCCGCTCGCGGTCGATACCGAGGCGATGGGCCTCCTCCCGGGGCGCGATCGACTGTGCCTCGTCCAATTATCCGACGGCGGCGGCCATGAGCACCTCGTCCGCTTCGGCCCGGCGAGCAACTATGCCGCGTCCAGGCTGAAGGCGCTGCTTAGCGACCCCGACAAGCTCAAAATCTATCACTTCGCGCGGTTCGACGTCGCCATCATACGCGCCTATCTCGGCATCATGGCCGCTCCGGTCTATTGCACCCGCACCGCCTCGCGGCTGGTGCGGACCTACACCGACCGCCACGGGTTGAAGGAACTGGTCAAGGAAATGCTCGGCCAGGATATTTCCAAGCAGCAGCAGACGAGCGACTGGGGGGCACCCGACATCAACGATGCCCAGCGCGATTATGCCGCCAGCGACGTACGCTACCTGCACGCCTTGAAAGCCCAGTTCGATATTCGGCTGGAGCGCGAAAACCGCACCGAGCTTGCCCAGGGCTGCTTCGACTTCCTGCCCCACCGCGCCTTGCTCGACCTCGCCGGCTGGCCTGAAATCGATATCTTTGCCCATGCCTGAGATGCCCCATGTCTGAAGCCGCGATTCGCAAGCACGAGCGCGAGATGCATTGGGCGGTCCCCGGCAGCCGCCACGACAAGCTTGTCCGCGGCGCCAAGATCGCATTGCCAAGCGCGGTCGGCGTGCTGATCGCTTTCCTCGCGCTGGCCCCGCTCGACAAGAATAGCGACGTCAGCTTCATCCTCGACAAGAATAAGGCCGAGAAGGCCGCCGAGCGGATGCGCGTCGAGGAAGCGCGCTATACCGGTCAGGACGACAAGGGACAGAATTTCGAGATCGTGGCCCGGTCCGCGATCCAACGGAAATCCGACGTGCCGATCGTCGATATCGTCGGCATCGCCGCCCGGCTCGGGCTGGCGCGCGGGCCGGTGACGTTCGAAGCGCTCAATGGCCGGTACGATCTTGGCCGCCAGCTGGTTGCGGTCGATGGTCCGGTGCGGGTCGATGGGCCGGACGATTATCGCGTCGAAACGCGCGACGTGACGGTCGACCTCAAATCGCGCACCATGCGCAGCAACGGCGCGGTCCAGGGATCGATGAAGCTAGGCCAGTTCCAGGCCGGGCGGCTGGCGGTCGACCTGGGCGAGCGTAAGATGGTGCTCGACGGCGGGGCTCGCTTGAAAATCGTGCAGGGGGCGGTCAGATGAGGTCTATGTCGCGCAAAACTTTGATCGCCTTGGCGCTTGGCGCTTCCATGCCGGCGGCTGGCCTGGCCCAGGCACCGGGATCGACACAGGCCTCAACCTCGGCGCTCAAGGGGCACAACAGCAATGCCCCGATCGATGTCGCAGCCGACCGCATCGAGGTCCAGGACCGTGCAGACCGGGCGGTATTCGCCGGCAACGTCAAGGTCCGCCAGGAGGAACTGGCGCTCGATACCGCGCGGCTAACTGTCGCTTATTCGAGCGGCGGAGGGATTCAGATCCGCCGGCTCGATGCCAGCGGCGGAGTCGTCGTCCGCAGCCCGTCGGAAACCGCGCGGGGCAATTTCGGCATCTACGATCTCGACCGCAAGCTGATCACCTTGATCGGCGCGGTCCAGCTCGAGCGCGAGGGATCGCGGATCAACGGCTCGCGGCTGGTGATCGATCTCGACAGCGGCCGAGCGGTGATCGACGGCGGGGCGCCGGGCGTCGGCCAGAGCGGCGGACGGGTCACCGGCCGATTCACCGTGCCCCAGAAGCGCAACAACTGAGGCGGCATGAACGAAGCCCCGATCCTCGAGCGGCCATCGGGCCAACCTGGGGCAACTGTCCGCGGCCTCGACGTGCACTCGATCGCCAAATCCTATGACAAGCGCGCGGTGCTCCACGACGTCTCCTTGAGCGTGTCGCGCGGAGAGGTGGTCGGCCTGCTCGGCCCCAACGGCGCCGGCAAGACGACCTGCTTTTACTCGGTCATGGGACTGGTCAAGCCCGACGCGGGCCGAATCCTGCTTGACGGCGAGGACATTACCGAACTGCCGATGTACCGCCGCGCGATCCTCGGCTTGGGCTATTTGCCGCAGGAAACGTCGATCTTCCGCGGGCTGACGGTCGAGCAGAACATCCTGTCGGTGCTTGAGGTATCCGAGCCCGACCGCAAGGAGCGGCGCGATCGGCTCGAACAATTGCTCGACGAGTTTGGCCTTCAGGAGTTGCGCAAATCCTCGGCGACATCGCTGTCCGGCGGCGAGCGCCGGCGCTGCGAGATTGCCCGCGCGCTGGCCGCCGAGCCGTCAATCATGCTGCTCGACGAACCGTTCGCTGGGATCGATCCCATATCGATCAGCGACATCCGCGAGTTGGTCATTGAGTTGAAGCAGCGCGATATCGGCGTTCTGATCACCGACCATAATGTCCGCGAGACGCTCGACATCGTCGATCGCGCCTGCATCATCTACGATGGCCAGGTACTGTTCCAGGGAACCCCCGAAGCGCTCGTCGCCGACAATGAGGTCCGCCGGCTTTATCTCGGCGAGAGCTTTGCGCTTTAGGGGCTAGCGACCGTCATGGCCCTCGGCCCGCGTATCGACCTGAGGCAAAGCCAGTCGCTGGTGATGACCCCGCAGCTGCAGCAGGCGATCAAGCTGCTGGCGCTGAGCAATGTCGAAATCGAAGCGTTCATCGCCGAGGAATTGGCCAAGAACCCGTTGCTCGAAGCGACGAATTCGGATGACGAGGCCGATGCCCCTGCGCCCGAGGCGGCGTCGGTTGGCGACAGTGACGACGACCCTGATCCCACCGGCTCCGACGAGCTGATCGCCGGTCTTGGCGGAAGCGAGGACCAACCGCTCGACTATGACTCGCGCGAAGCGGCGCTCGATACGGACAGCCTGTCCGATCTCGGCGGAGGGAGCGGGTCAAGCGACGAGGCGTTCGACTTCGACCGATTGAGCGCGAATGAAACCTCGCTCAGCGAATATTTGCTGGCGCAGCTCCACGGTCTGTCGGGCAGCGAGGGAATGCTCGCCGTGGCGATCGTCCAGGAGCTTGAGGAAACGGGTTACCTGACGACCCCGCTCGACGAGATCGCCAAGGCGATGGGCGCGACGCGGCCCGAAGCCGAGCGTGCGCTGGCCCAGGTGCAGGAACTCGATCCGCCGGGGGTAGCGGCCCGCGACCTCGCCGAATGCCTCGCGCTTCAGGCCAAGGCGGCCGACCGCTACGACCCGGCAATGGCGCGGCTGATCGCCAACCTTGACCTGCTCGCCAAGGGGCAAATGGCGGCGTTGAAGCGGATTTGCGGGGTCGATGACGAGGATTTGGCCGACATGGTCCGCGAGCTTCGCGCTTACGATCCCAAGCCCGGATGCCGCTTCGCCGAGGCGCCGTCGGAAAGCGTGGTTCCCGACGTGCTGGTCCGTCAATTGCGCGGCGGCTGGGCGGTCGAGCTCAACACCGCCGCGCTGCCCAAGCTGATCGTCAACCGCCGCTATTACACCGAACTCAAGAGCGGCCCGCAGAACAAGGCATCGAAGGCGTGGCTCAGCGAATGCCTCGCCAGCGCCGGCTGGCTGGTGAAAGCGCTCGACCAACGCGCTCGGACCATCGTCAAGGTGGCCAGCGCGATCGTCGAGCGCCAGGACGGCTTCTTCCGCGAAGGCGTGCGCAACATGAAGCCGCTGACATTGCGCGAAGTGGCGGCGGCGGTCGAGGTCCATGAATCGACCGTCAGCCGGGTCACGTCGAACAAATATCTGCTGTGCGACCGGGGGATGTTCGAGCTCAAATATTTCTTTGGCTCGGGGGTTGGCGCCGACGAAGCCGGCGAAGGCGGCGCGGCGGCCGAGGCGGTCAAGTCGGCGATCGGCAAATTGATCGCGGCCGAAAGGGAAATCCTCAGCGACGACACTCTCGTCGACCTGCTGAAGGCCGAAGGGTTCGACTTGGCGCGACGCACGGTGGCCAAATATCGCGAGGCGATGGGCATCGGATCGTCGATCCAGCGCCGCCGCCAGCGGGCGATGGCCGGCGGTCGCTAAACGCCCAGCCTAGCCCACACTGGAAGGTGATCGGACGCTCGCCGCGCGGCGTCGCTGTGATGGACGCCCGACGCGTCGATCCTGAGATCGGTATCGACGATGATCCGGTCGAGCGCCGCGACCGGACGGCGGGCGTGAAAGCTCGGGCCGGTCGGTGCCAGCCGATAATTCTCGCCCAATTCCTTTAGGCAGCCCGCGGCGACCCGCCATTCGTTGGTGTCGCCCATGATCACTGTCGGCATGACCTGCGGACGCACCGCGATATGGTCGAGGATCGCGCGCATCTGCCGCCGCCGCCACAGCCCCGACAGGTCCAGGTGCATGCCGATAACGCGCAAATCCTGACCGCCAATGCTGAGCTCGGCCAAGACCGCACCGCGCGGTTCGAGCATCGGCAGGTCGAGCACCGCGAAATCGAGGATTTCGACCTCATTCTTCACCAGCAGGGCGTTGCCGTGCCAGCCGATGTTGCGCGTTTCGAGCTTGAGCCATTTTTCGGCGTGATGGCCGTAGGGGATGCGCTGGAGCAGCCGCGAATGGCTAACCCCGAACACCACCGGCTTGTATCCGCTCTTGCCGCTGATGAGGTCGTGCGGCACCGCCGACCCGCGCCCCCCGAAGCGCCGGTCGGCTTCCTGCAGCGCGATCACGTCGGCGTCGATCTCGTTGATCACGTCGAGCACCCGCCCCGGCCTGCGCCGCCGGTCGGTGCCGATCGCCTTGCGCATATTGTAGGACGCGACGGTGATGGTCGGGCGGTGGGTCACCTCGCCGCCAACAGCCATCGGCACGCCCCGGTTCCTCAAACGTCCAAGTTTGCCACGCTCAGCGCATTCTCCTGGATGAATTCGCGGCGGGGCTCGACGACGTCGCCCATCAGGCGGGTGAAGATTTCGTCGGCGACGTCGGCCTGCTGGACTTCGACGCGGAGCAGCGAGCGGTTGGACGGGTCGAGCGTGGTTTCCCACAATTGCTCGGCGTTCATTTCGCCAAGGCCCTTGTAGCGCTGGATCGACAGCCCGCGACGCCCGGCGGCGAGAACCGCTTCGAGCAATTCGGACGGCCGGGTGATCGGGATGACCTTGCCCTTGGTCTCCGCTTCCTCGGCGGCAGCTTCGTCCTCTTCGCCTTCGACGGGCGCGACTGGCTGCTCGGCGGCGGGAGCCGCTTTGCGTAGCGTCTTCAGCACTGAAGGCTTCGAATAGGCAGCGATCTGCTCGGCGGCGAGGGTGTGGAGCTTGCGCGCTTCGGCCGAGCCGAGGAACGCCGGCTCGACGATCAAGACGTCGGTCACGCCGCGCCAAATACGCTTGAGCAAATAGCCGTCATCCGCGCCGATCTCGCCCGACCAACGGGCTTCGAGATCGCCGGCGCCGAGCCAGGCGGCGACGCGGTCTATCGACGCCTTGCGGTCGCTGATCGCCAGCTTCGGATTGAGTGCTCCGCCGAGCGCAAGCGCTTCGACCAGCGCCGGATCGTAGGACTTCGGAGCATATCGCATCAGCGAGCGCATCCGCCGGGCATGCTCGACAAGTTTGCCGAGGTCATCGCCTGCGCGCGTCTCCTCGCCCTCAAGCACCAGGCCATCGAGCCCCGCGTCGACCAGATATTGCTCGAGCGCGGCGTCGTCCTTGACGTAGACCTCGGAGCGGCCGCGGGCGACCTTGTAGAGCGGCGGCTGGGCGATGAACAAATGCCCGGCCTCGATCAGATCGGGCATCTGGCGGTAGAAGAAGGTCAGCAAGAGCGTGCGGATGTGGGCGCCGTCGACGTCGGCGTCGGTCATGATGACGATCTTGTGATAGCGCAATTTCTCGAGGTTGAATTCCTCGCGGCCGATCCCCGTGCCGAGCGCCTGGATCATCGTTCCGATTTCCTTCGACCCGAGCATCCGGTCGAAGCGCGCGCGCTCGACGTTGAGGATCTTGCCCTTCAGAGGCAGGATCGCCTGGATGTTACGGTCGCGGCCCTGCTTGGCCGAGCCGCCGGCGCTGTCGCCCTCGACCAGGAATAGTTCGCACTTGGCCGGGTCGCGTTCCTGGCAATCGGCCAGCTTGCCCGGCAGCGAGGCGATGCCCATCACCGACTTGCGGCTCGCTTCTCGTGCCTTGCGGGCGGCTTCGCGCGCGGCTGCGGCGTCGATCACCTTGCCGACGATTGCGCGGGCGTGGGCCGGATTTTCCTCTAGCCACTCGGCCAGCTTGTCGGCGATCAGGCTTTCCAATGGCTGGCGGACTTCGGAGCTGACGAGCTTGTCCTTGGTCTGCGAGCCGAACTTGGGGTCGGGGAGTTTGACCGAGACGATCGCCGACAGGCCTTCGCGCATGTCCTCGCCGGTGAGGCTGATCTTCTCGCGCTTCAGCACGCCCGAGCGTTCGGCATAATTGTTGAGGGTGCGGGTCAATGCCGAGCGGAAGGCGGCGAGATGGGTGCCGCCGTCGCGCTGCGGGATGTTGTTGGTGAAGCAGAGGGTCTGCTCATAATAGCTATCGTTCCACTCGAGCGCGACATCGATGCCGATGTCATCGCGCTGGCCGTGGATGGCGATCGGATCGGGCATCAGCGGGGTCTTGGCGCGGTCGAGATATTGAACGAAGGCGGCGATCCCGCCCTCGTAATAGAGCTCGACCTCACGCCGTTCGGCGTGACGCGCGTCGGCGAGGATGAGGCGGACGCCCGAATTCAAGAAGGCCAGCTCGCGGAAGCGGTGCTCCAAGCGCTCGAAATCGAATTCGAGCTGCTTGAAGGTGTCCGAGCTGGGCAGGAAGGTGACTCGAGTGCCGCGCTTGTCGGTCTTGCCGACGACTTTCAGCGGAGCGACAACATCGCCGTGGCTGAAGCGCATGAAATGCTCTTCGCCATCGCGCCAGATGGTCAGATCCAATGTTTCCGACAACGCGTTGACGACGCTGACTCCGACCCCATGCAACCCGCCCGAAACCTTATAGGCATTGTCTTCGGACGTGTTCTCGAATTTCCCGCCGGCATGGAGCTGGGTCATGATGACCTCGGCCGCCGAGACGCCCTCCTCGGCGTGGATCCCGGTCGGGATGCCGCGGCCATTGTCCTCGACTGAGACCGAGCCATCGGGGTTGAGCGTGATCAGAATACGGTCGCAATGGCCGGCCAATGATTCGTCGATGGCATTGTCCGAAACCTCGAACACCATGTGGTGGAGGCCCGAGCCGTCGTCGGTGTCG
>Ga0193709_1000102_pt1 | contig 36717 bp, 29 predicted proteins | sample H3c2metaG_FD_160571 | JGI IMG/M metagenome (GOLD analysis project Ga0193709, IMG submission 160571) | Soil microbial communities from a riparian zone of the East river system, Colorado, United States - H3c2 | ecosystem: Environmental > Terrestrial > Soil > Riparian zone | place: USA: East River...
TGAGTCCTTTGATACGTTCCTTGCGATGCGAGTGCGAGAGCTTAGAGGGCGTGGATTATGAGCTATTTGATGCGCGCGAACTCAACGGCCTTGGAAAAGCTAAAGGCAGCGCAACGCGCGTCGCTGGCGGAACTGGACGCGCTGTTCGCTTCGCTTCAGCATCGGGCTTTCAGGGGAGAGTTGTGAATCCTCTGATATAGGAGTGCTCTTCTAAAGAGATAAAGGTTTTAATATTAATAAGAGGAAAAAGGATCGTCCCATACAACGCCTCAACGCCTTAGAATTTGCGAGCCTCTTACTTGTTGCTCTGTCTGCGCGAGCAAATTTTAAGGCGTTGTATGGTGTGTCTGTCAAGACTAATCGAAACGGTTACACGCGGGGACGGCATGAAATAACAAAGTGAACTGTTAAAGAACGACGTTGTTATATTAACACTTGATAGGAGCGTAGGTTTCTGTCAGAAAAAGTGGGTAGTTTTTCTGACAGAACTTTTGGCTTAGCTAATATGCAAAGCATTGAAAATAGGCTACTTAGCCGCGTATACGGGGCCGGGAGGGGTTCAGCCTTCTCTCAAGATGGTTTTTTAGACCTGGGAAGTCGTGCAGCCGTGGATAAGGCGCTCTCGCGGTTGGTCGAGAAAGGTAAGATTCGAAGATTGACGCGCGGTCTTTATGACTACCCGAAAGCGCATCCAGAACTGGGGATACTTGCTCCAGATCCTGACCGGGTGGCGCGGGCGATTGCCGGAAAATTCGCAACCCGCTTGCAGCCCTCCGGAGCATACGCGGCAAATCTGCTCGGTTTGTCAGAGCAGGTACCGGCGAAGATTGTGTTTTTGACGGATGGGCCATCGCGAACAGTAAAGATCGGGCGGCAGGAAATCCAATTGCGTCACACCACGCCACGCAACATGGCAGCGGCGGGACGGTTGAGCGGGTTGCTGATGCAGGCATTGCGGCACTTAGGAAAGGAGCACATCACGGCTGAACGTGTGAAGCATTTGAAACGCAGTTTGCCGGCGAAGGAACGTCAAAGGCTGCTGAAGGATCTGCCTTTGGCGCCCGCGTGGATGCATCCCTTCTTCCGCGAACTGGCGCCTAATTGATCGTGAAGCTGGGATTCTTCAACCGGCCAGCCGAAGAACAAGCGCTGATCTTTCGCGAGACTGCAGCGCGGCGCGGGTTGCTGCCGGTGATGGTGGAAAAGGATTTCTGGGTTTCCTGGACGTTAGCAGTTTTGTTCACACATCCCGAGTTCGGTAATCAACTTGTTTTCAAGGGCGGCACATCACTGTCAAAAGTATTCGGCGTGATCGATCGGTTTTCCGAGGACATCGATTTGTCGGTCAGCCCTGATTTCCTGGGAATCAGCGAGAAATTGGTCGAGCAGGCGGACAGCCGAAACAAGCGAACGGAACGGATGCAGCAACTGGAAAGCGCATGCACCAAACGTGTGCGCGAACATTTCCTGCCTGAACTGGAGCGGATTGCGGGTGAAGCTCTTGGCAGACGCACAGGTGCTGGAGCATGGATGGAATTCGAAGTCGATGACACAACGCATTCGCCCGTGGTTCTCTTCCACTACCCGACCAGTGAAAAGACTGGATTTGAGTATTTGAGGCGCTTCGTGAAGATAGAGTTTGGCTCATTAACGGACCAAAGACCGGTGGGTACTCACGCAATACGGCCATGGGCGGCGGAGGTTCTTCCGAGACAATTTGAAGATTTCAAGTGCGAGCTCGTCGCGTTGGAATTGGAACGGAGTTTTTGGGAAAAGGCTACGATCCTGCACGCCGAACATCATCGTGATAAAGCGAAACCAATCCGCGGTCGTTCCTCGCGGCACTACTCCGATATGGCCGCTTTAGCCCGGTCCGCGGTCGTTGAACCGGCGCTGGCTCGACATGATTTGCGAAAGCGCGTCGCGGACTGGAAGAGCCGGTTCTTTGCGGCGAGCTGGGCACGGTACGATCTCGCCAAGCCTGGAACATTCCGTCTGGTTCCTCCTGAATTTCGGATGCTTGAGCTCAATAGAGATTACCAGGCGATGCGGGATATGTTTACCGCCGAGCCGCCGTCGTTTGAGAGTGTTATAAAAACGGTGTCGAATTTAGAACAAAAGATAAACGGTTAACTTAGCCGATGCCTCTTAACGCTGCCCGTCTTGTAATAAAAACAGCATTGTTTTTCTTACAGAATCTGGCATTCATTTGTGCTCGTGAGGACTGATGGCCAACGACTTGCGCCGATTTTCAGAACCCGGAGGGTTAAGCCTCGAAGCCAAAACGCCTGATTCATCGAGCCATGTCCAGTTTTGCGTTTCTCAAACCAGAATGGCCTGACTTATACGACTCGGCCAAGCAGGCGGAGTCATTTGCTCTGAACGATGCTCGAACTTCCTGTTTCTATGCTCGGCGCGCGCTCGAAATTGCCGCCCATTGGCTCTACAAACACGACTCCAGTCTCCAAATTCCATATCAGGAGCATCTCAGTGCCCTGATTCATGAGCCAACGTTCAAAAAACTGGTTGGAGACGCGGTGTTCGCCAAGGCTCGCGTTATCAAGGAGATTGGTAATCTTGCCGTTCACAGCCATAAACCGATTCGCCAGTTCGACGCGCTCAACACAACACGCGAGCTGTTTCACTTCTGCTTTTGGCTCGCTCGCACCTACGCCCGCCATCAGAAACCTGCAGACAATCTTGCGTTCAATCCTGACTCGTTGCGTGAAAAGGAAAAACAAGTCGTTTACGCGCCACCGGAGCCTGAGTCGAGAACGATAGACAACCTTCAGAAGCTCGAAAGCCAACTTCGCGAGCGCGACGAGAAACTTTCTGCACTGTTGTCTGACAAGACGACTCTGGATGCCGAACTCGCCCGCCTTCGGACTGAAATCGCTCAAGCCAAGAGAGCCAACTCCGCTCTGCCTGACACGCATGATTACTCGGAAGCCGAAACGCGCGATTACTTCATCGATCTGCTGCTTAAAGAAGCCGGCTGGCCTTTGGATCAAAAGCGCGACCGAGAGTTCGAAGTCAATGGAATGCCGAATTCGCAAGAAAAGGGCTTTGTGGATTACGTCCTGTGGGGCGATGACGGCATTCCACTCGGGCTGGTAGAGGCCAAACGAACTAAACGCGACCCACGCGTCGGCCAACGGCAGGCCGAGCTCTACGCCGATTGCCTGGAAAAGCGATACAGTCGGCGGCCGATTATTTTTTATTCCAACGGCTACGACCATTGGATTTGGGATGACGCGAATTATCCGCCGCGTCCGGTTCAGGGATTTTATAAAAAAGCGGAGCTCGAATTGTTAATTCAGCGGCGTAGCACCCAAAAGTCTCTCGCCCAGGAGAAGATTAATGAGGCCATTGTCGAGCGGTATTACCAGACGCGCGCGATTCGGCGGATTGGCGAGGCGTTCGAGAAAGATCGCGACCGCAAAGCGCTCATCGTCATGGCTACCGGCGCGGGCAAGACACGCACTGTGATCGCCCTGTGCGATTTGCTCATGCGCTGCAACTGGGCCAAGCGGGTGCTGTTCCTGGCGGATCGTGTCGCGCTCGTGAACCAGGCGGTCAACGCTTTCAAAAAGCATCTGCCCGAAGCCTCTCCCGTCAATCTCGTCACCGAAAAGGAAACGGAAGGCCGTGTGTTTGTTTCGACGTATCCAACCATGATGGATTTGATTGACGACACGAGGAACGGCCAGCGACGGTTCGGCATCGGCCACTTCGATCTCATCGTCATTGATGAAGCGCATCGTTCCGTGTTCCAGAAGTATCGCGCTATTTTCGATTACTTCGATTCGTTGCTGGTTGGCCTGACTGCCACGCCCAAAGACGAAGTGGATCGAAACACGTACGGCCTCTTTGATCTGGAAGACGGCGTGCCGACCGACGCGTATCCGTTGGAAGATGCGGTGGGTGACAAATATCTGGTTCCGCTGAAGGCAGTCTCCGTGCCGCTCAAATTCCAACGGGAGGGGATTAAATACGACGAACTTTCCGAGGAAGAGAAAGAAGAGTGGGACACCAAAGATTGGGACGAGGACGGTACCGTGCCACAAGTCATCGAGCCCGAAGCAGTCAACAAGTGGCTGTTTAATAAAGACACGATGGACAAAGTGCTGGCCCACGTGATGACTGCGGGTCTGAAAGTGGCCGGAGGCGATCGGTTGGGGAAAACGATTATCTTCGCGAAGAACCAGGATCACGCGGATTTCATCGCCGATCGTTTCAACGCAAATTATCCGCACTACAAAGGCCAGTTCGCTCGAGTGATTACATTCAAGACGGAATATGCCCAGAGCTTGATTGACAAATTCTCGGCCAAAGAGAAATCGCCGCACATTGCCATTTCCGTGGATATGCTCGATACCGGCATTGATATCCCGGAAGTCGTAAATCTCGTTTTCTTTAAACTGGTTCGGTCGAAAACCAAATTCTGGCAAATGGTCGGTCGCGGCACGCGGCTTTGTCCCGATTTGTTTGCGCCGGATAGGCACAAAGAGTTTTTCTTTGTGTTCGACTATTGCCAGAACCTCGAATTTTTCAGTCAGAATCCCGAGACCACTGACGGTGCCGTGGGCGAGCCACTCGGAAAGCGACTCTTCAAGACCCGACTGGAATTGCTCAGCGAACTCGATCACAAGCTCGCAGAATTTATCAAGGAAGGGCCGGACAACGAAGCGGACCTCCGGCGTGATATTGCGGAATTGTTGCGAACTGAGGTAGCTGCGATGAATGCCGAGAATTTCATCGTTCGAACCAAGCGCCGGTTGGTGGAAAAATACGCCAAGCCGGAAGCGTGGAAAGAATTGAAGCTGGAGTCTTTTGTGGAACTGGCCCGCGAAGTCGCTGGGTTGCCGTCGGAATTGGAAGCCGAAGATGAAGAGGCGAAGCGTTTTGATTTGCTGATGTTGCATCTGCAGCTCGCTCTCCTTCGTGCCGAACCTTCCTTCGAACGGCTCCGCGATCAGGTCAAAGACATTGCGGGTTTGCTGGAGGAGAAGTCGAGCATTCCGATGGTCCGCGAACAAATGCCGTTAATTCAAGACCTTCAAACCGACGAGTGGTGGCAGGATGTCACTTCGCCCATGCTCGAAAATGTTCGCAAGCGCATTCGGGCGCTGGTGAAGCTAATCGAGAAGCAAAAGCGCAAACCCATCTATACGGATTTCGAAGATGTCATAGGCAGCGAAACCACCGTGCAATTGCCTGGCTTCGCTTCGGTAGACGGCTTCGAAAAGTTCCGCGATAAGGCCCGTGTTTTTCTGCGTGAACATCAGAATCACGTCGCTATTCAAAAGCTGCGAATGAATCAGCCCCTCACTGCGTTGGATCTAAGCGAATTGGAGCGGATGCTGGCGGAAAGCGGGCTCGCCAAACCAGATCATCTGCAAAAGGCGAAAATCGAAAACCATGGGCTTGGCCTCTTCGTGCGCTCTCTGGTTGGTCTGGACCGGGAGGCAGCTACGAACGCACTAAACAGTTTCACGGCGGGGAAAACTCTGAGCGCCAACCAAATCCATTTCGTAAAGCTGATGGTTGACCACCTGACGGAACACGGGGCGATGCAGCCGGAATTGCTCTACGAGTCTCCTTTTACTGACCTGAACCCAAAAGGCCCCGAAGGCATCTTCAATGAGACGCAGATGGACCAGTTAATTGGGCTTCTAAATGACGTCAGCCAGAGAACAGTCGCGTAGTTTGATCTCAAGGCCTTGGGCTTATGCGGCTTATTGTAAGGCGCAGGCTGTTCAGCAAACATTAGTTCGATTCGAAGTCTCGAGGAGTTATTCGAGGCTGCCACCGCCACCGGGTGTTTTGGTAGCCAGCCATTTGTCGAATTCTTCCTGGGTCTGGACAACGAGGCTGCCGCCGGTCATGGCGGAATGGGAGTTGCCACAAAGTTGGGCGCAATTGATCTGGTAGGTTCCGACTGCGGTTGGCTTGAACCACAAGGGGATGCGCATGCCGGGGATGGCGTCCTGGGTGACGCGCATGGCAATGATCTTGAAGGAATGAATGACGTCTTTGGAGCTGATGTAGGCGATGACGGGTTTGTTGACGACGACGTGGATTTCGTTATTGACCTGGATGTCGTCTTTGCCGCTGGGGTCGGCAGGGTCCACGCCAAAAACGTTGGCAGAATTAACCAGGCGCATGTCTTGTTTGCCAAATTTTGCGTCTTTGCCCTGATAGCGCGCGTTCCAGTTGAATTGTTGGGCAACAATCTGAATCACGGTGGACTGATTTTCGGGCGGGATATTGCCTTCACCGACGGCTTTGGCCCAGAGCGGGACAGCAACGCCGATTAGCAGAACGCCTTCGACAATGGCAACAGCACCTTCGATATAGCTCGAGGCATGGCTTTTGACGCCGATGTAGTCGGCCTTGGGATTGCGGGAGTGGTGGAACCGAAATAAGGCGTAAGCGAAATAGGCGAGCCAGCCGGCAAAAAGCACGATCATGAGCCAGTGAACGTAAATAATTAGATTATCGACGTTTTTGCCATGTTCGGAGGCGAGAACCGGCAATCCTAAGAGTTTTTCCATAGTGGTGAGAGTGACGCGTGGTGATGCGTGAGAAAACTAGGGATTGGTAATCGATGATTGGTGATCTGTGATTGGCGTTTGAGCGATCGCAGCGGCAGTAGATTTTTTGTTGATGTAAACGAAGAAACTGACGATGGAGCCGACGACGGTCATAATGACTACCAGTAACGAAAGAATTCCCCAGGTGACGCCGGAGGCCAGGGGTGAGTCGGATTGGCCGTAACAGGCGGCGCAGGCGTGGACGGAAGAGGGGAGCATCAACCGAATGGCGGAAACTGCCAGCAGTACCCGCCCCAATCCAGTCCCGCAGGGAATAGCAGAAAAACCGCAGAGACGCCAAGAACGCGGAGAATATCTCCGTATCGAGATCTCTGCGCCCTTCGTGTCTCTGCGGTTAAAAATGCTATCGGAAATTCGCATGGTCACAGGTAGCTGATGTTTTTGAGTTTTTTCAGAAAGTAGCGTTCGTAAAAGATCAACGCCACGCCAATGGCGATCGAGCCGATGCCAAAGAGCAGCTCAACGACGCGGCCATCCGGGGAGAAATAGTTCTTTATGCCCCACACGCCGCAGCCGAACGCCATCGCGCTGGCGGCGGTGATGAAGATGACGTGAAAGGCTTTGAGAGACATGATTAAAAGCGTTGAATCGTTAAAACGTTAAAAAGAAAAACATTAGTGAGTAACCGTGTGCCAGGGGAAGTCGCCCGTGGCCCACAATATGAGGCCCATCAGGCCGACAAAGAAAAAGGCGGTGAACGCCATAATCCCGTAAATCATTTTGCGCTCGGAGATGAGGTGCATGAAATAACCGGCCACCAAAAATGCTTTTCCGCAAGCGATGAAGAGAGCGACGCCAATATTCAGCGCTCGATGTCCAAAAGGAATGTAGGACGCTGCCACGGTGATGATAGTGCCAAACAGAAGGGCGTAAAAGACGAACAGGTAACGGCGGACATGGTGGCTGAAGTGGTCGGGTGAGTCTGCGTGTGCGTCGCTCATAGTATCGTTAAATCGTTGAATCGTTAAATTCTTAGATCAGAGTAAGTATAAAACGGGGAAGAGGAAAATCCAAACGAGGTCTACGAAATGCCAAAAGAGGCCGGAAACCTCAATCCGATTGGTGAAGCGCTCGGGGTCGGTCTTCCACATTTTGGAGCCTGGTCCCCAGAGAAAGCCAATCACGAGTGCGCCACCGATGACATGCAAGGCGTGCAAACCGGTCAAAGTAAAGTAAATCGCAGTGTAGGTATTATGCCACGGGCCATAGACTTCCATGGAAGCGATTTTGGAGGCTTCGTACTTCAACTCTTTATGTTCAACGGCGCGACCTTCGGTGGAGCGAAGGTCATAAATCTTTTTTAGTTCGGTTTGAAGTTCCTCTCCCTGCTTATTGTTCAGGTCAACTTCATGACCATGAATGACGATGTCACCGGTTTTCTTTTCGAGATCGAAGTCCTTGGATTTTTCGACGAGATGTCCGTCGGCGATTTTGCCGTCGGCCAGCTTGATTGAGTAATGGGTAAACTTGTCGTGATATTCGTAGGATTTGATACCAACGAAGCAGCAGGCCAAAAGAATCGTGCAGGCATGGTAGAGCTTGAACTTGCCAAAATTGTTCATTTTGAGAGAAGCCCACGCCATGACCGTGGTAATACTGGAAGTAATCAGCACGATCGTATTGGCAGTGCCAACGGGAATGTTCAGCCAACCGTGCGGCCAATAACCTTCCTGAGCACCGACACGCAGCAGGATGTAAGAAGAAAACAGCGCACCGAAGAGCATCACTTCAGATGCTAGAAAGAGCCAGATGCCAACTTTGGCGTTGTAGAGGCCGGTATCCTGGCGAGGTTGAACTGTGTAGGGGATGTCCATGAGTCAGGAGGGGCGGTGGGTAGAGGGTCGAGGGGCCATGATGCGTGTTGTGTGATGCGTGATGCGTGAAAGCATAAGGTTACGCTGGAGCGTTTTGAGGTGTGTAATCGTTGGGTTGGCCGGGGACGCTGTATTCGTAAGGGCCGCGATGAACTTCGGGAACTGTCGCAAAGTTGCCGTGAGGCGGAGGGGTAGTCGTCTGCCATTCGAGCGTGGTCGCGTGCCACGGATTGTCGGATTCGGCTTTCTTGCCGTGGTTGATGCTCCAGAAGATGTTGATAATGAAAGGAATTTGAGCAAAGGCGAGACAGACGGCAGCCCAGAGAATGAATTTATGGAGCGCCATCACATCGGGCATCAAACCGCCCTTAAATTCGGCATGGGCGAATTGAGAATATTGCGCTCCACCATCGGCCATGCGACGCAACATGCCGGCCATGCCTTGTTTGAACATCGGCTGGAAAATGAGATTCATGAAAATCAGGGAACTCCAGAAATGAACTTTGCCCCAAAACTCGCTCATCATTCGGCCCGTGATCTTTGGGTACCAATAGTAGATTCCGGCGAACAGCGCGAAAATCGTTCCGGGTGCAACGATATAGTGGAAATGCGCGATGATGTAGTAGGTATCGTGCAAGTGCAGGTCGCTGTAATTGAATCCGAGCGGCAAGCCGGTAAGACCGCCGATGCCGAACATCGGCAGAAACGCCATGACGAAAAGCATCGGAGTGTTAAAGCGGATGGAACCACCCCAAAGCGAAATGAAAAAGCACGTCAGGATGATCACCGACGGGATTGAAATGATCATCGTCGTCGTTTGGAAGAAGGTCGAGATTTTGGTTCCCATGCCGGTGAGATACATATGATGCGCCCAAACGATGAAGGAAAGAAATCCAATCGTAAGCACCGAATAGACAAGTGATTTGTAGCCCCAGATCGGTTTGCGCGTGTTGTTGGCGATGATCTCGGCAACGATTCCCATCGCCGGCAGGATCAGCACGTACACTTCAGGATGACCCAGGAACCAGAACAGATGTTGCCAGAGCAACGGGCTGCCGCCGCCACTGACGTTCGCCAGAGCGCCGCCAACGCTGAGACCGGTGGGAAGGAAAAAGCTGGTGTGAGCGACTTTGTCCATCAATTGCATGATGCCTGCAGCTTCAAGTGGCGGAAAGGCGAGCAGCAGCAGAAATGCGGTGACGAACTGAGTCCAACAGAAGAAAGGCATGCGCATCCAGGTCATTCCCGGCGCGCGGAGTTGAATGATGGTCGCGATAAAGTTAACCGCGCCGAGCAGCGAGGACGTGATCAGGCAAACCATGCCTATCAGCCAGAAGGTTTGGCCATTCGTGGCGATAGAGGTTGCGAGCGGAGAATAGGAGGTCCAACCGGCCTGCGCGGCGCCGCCGGGAATAAAAAAGCTGAAGAACATAATCAGCCCGCCGATGACGTAGGCCTGATAACTGGCCATATTGACGCGAGGAAATGCCATGTCGGGCGCGCCGATTTGCAGGGGAACAACAAAATTACCGAAGGCAGCAAAGGCGAGTGGGACGATGGCCATGAAGACCATGATCGTGCCGTGCATCGCGCCGAATGAATTGTAAAGGTCGTTCGAGATGATGCCTTTGGCGGCAGGGTTCGCATATGCGCCTGTAGGATCCGCCAGCAACTTTTCGAGCAATTTACCAACGATAGGGACTGGTTCGCCCGAATGGGCGATCTGCCAGCGCATCATCAGCATGAGGAGAAGTCCGAAGAACAGAAAGATGAGAGCAGTAACACCATACTGGAGGCCGATGACTTTGTGGTCGGTGGAGAAGATGTATTTGCGCCAGAAGCCGAGATCTTCGTGATCGGCTTCGTGAGTGGCGGCAGGCGAAGTTGCGTGAGCGGTAGGCTGCATGTTTAGTTTTTTTGCTGCAAATTCAGGTTCGTTAATTCAACTAATTCTGCTGTCCGGCGCCAAAAGCGCGTTAGTAAACTTAACTTTTTTGAGGGTGTCAATAGGGCGAGGGGTATGTTAGGTGCGATTGGGGGCGTCGGTTGCGTCGCGTCAACGAAAAGCGGCAGAGGACAGCCGCTTTCACAGAGAATTGTGCGATTCCCGTTTGATAACAGCGGACTCCTGCCAAGTGCTCCTCGGCTCGTGATTCTGTCAATTTTCGGAATTCCCATTTCGAAAATACTATTTAATTTTGTCCAACACCATCAGGACCAGCAGCAAGGGTAAATAAAGAATGGAAGCGTAAAAAAGTTGGCGAGCGCGCGGAATGGTTAATTGACGGGCAAACTGGAGCGCGAACCAGATGAAGGCCAAACCGAGAACTAATGCGCCGACAAGATAGATTGGGCCGGTCAGTTTAAAAAGAAACGGACAGAGGCTGATTGGGAGAAGACCCAGCGTGTGACTGACGGCTTGCCGGCCAGTGCGATGCCCTTGCGGATCGACGACGGGAAGCATTTGAAAACCTGCTTTGGCATATTCGTCGCGATAAATCCATGCAATCGCGAGGAAATGCGGTAATTGCCAGAAAGCCAGGATGGCGAACAACGCCCAACCTTCGCTGGTTAATTCGCCGCGCGCGGCGGTCCAACCCATCAAAGGAGGCAATGCGCCGGGGATTGCGCCGACGGCAGTGTTCAGCCAGGTCACTCGCTTGAGTGGCGTGTAGATGAAAACGTAACTGATGAGTGAACAGGCGCCGAGGAGAGCCGTAATCATATTGACCGCGAGTCCAAGATAAAGCAGACCCAGTGCGGCGCAGGTTGAGCCGACGACGAGAACAGTTTGAGGTTGGAGACGACCGGACGGCAGAGGTCGGGTCTGGGTGCGGCGCATTTTGGAGTCATACTCGCGCTCGAGCAATTGGTTGAGGGCGGAAGCTCCGGCTGCGATGAGCGCAGTGCCGGCCAGCGCGTGAAGCATGAGCAAGTAATTAACAGGTCCGCGAAAGCCGAGGTAGAAACCGACCAGAGTCGTCAGGAGGACGAGGAAGGTCAGGCGGGCTTTGAAGAGGTCCGCGTAGACCGAGACCCAACCTTTTTCGGCGGGAGCGGCTTGGGTCAGAGTCTGGGCGGTTGCTTTCATCTCACTTAACACCAGGAACGACGGAGCGCGGCTGTGTCGGATTGCCCCGTGCGGGTAGCACCCAGCCGCAGCAGGTCGGATTTGCCGACGGTGTTGGAAGAACTTTCTGTTGCGGCCCCTCAGACATCCTGCGGCTGGTCTCCGACACAGCCGCGCTCCGGGATTGCCTAATCATAACCAGACTCAAAACTACACCCAAACCGAGGGAAAGTGCGCCGAGAAGAACATGCGCGGTGGCAACGTCGGCAGCTTTGTCGGACCAGATGGTCGCCGCTCCGAGAAGTGCCTGGCCAAGGATGAGGATGAGCCAACCCAGAGTCATTTTGCTCAGCGGATTTTTGGAACCGAGATTACGCCGGGTCAACCATGCTGAGCAGGCGACGCCGATGAGAATCGCTAGAGCAACAAGCCGATGGATCATTTGAAGGGCGATTTGAAAGGCCGTAATGGGATTCATTGCAGTCGCTTCGAGACGCTTCTGATTGTAAAGCTCGACGGAAGTGGTATCCATCGCGGGCCAGATTTTTCCGTATGCGAGCGGGAAATCGGGAATGGCGAGACCGGCATGTTGGTGGCGCATGGTCGCGCCGAGGATAAGTTGCACCAAAACCAGCGCTGTGAACGCTGTGATTAGTCTGTAGCCGCCGACGTAAGGAGGCGGATTCAATTCGAGACCGTCCGCCTCCTTACGTCGGCGGCTACTTCCGCCATGAAATGTCCGGGCTTCGTATTCCCGCCACCAGCGAGTGGTGAGTAGAGCAATGGCACAAAGCAGGACGAAGAAGAGTTGGGCGAGGGTGGCGTGGAAAATGCCGAGTTGATCCTTCAAGAGGACAACGCGCAATCCGCCAAGCAACCCTTGAAGTTGGACCGCAACAAAGGCCACCCAGCCGAGGAGAGGCAAAGGGCGTGAGGCGGGTTGATTGCGGACCCAAATGGCTGCGGCCAAGAGGATAACGCCCGCGATCCCAGTAAGAAAATAGCCCGTGCCCTTCCAGTCTCCACCCAAGCGGAAGAAGGATGCACCGGCGAGCAGTTCGCCCAAGCCCACCAATGCCAGTGGGAGGCGCGAGGAGCGCCCGCCCAGCCAGCGAGTCAATCCTACCACCAAGACACCGACAAATGTTGCCACCAGACGATGCGTGTGTTCGTAAAGAATCCCGCCGACCCACTGTGAGATCGGAAACAGGAACATGTTGTAGCCGTTGGTGTTCGGCCAGTCCGGCACGGCCATGCCCGCGTTGTGACTGGTCACCAGACCGCCGATCGCCAGCAGTGCAAGCGTCGCCAGCGCAGTCAGGCACGCATAGCGCCGCAGCCACGGATTTTCGGACGAGGCGGACATCATTAGACAAAAGCAAAACCGCTGGGGCTTTGACCGGCCAGCGGCTTCAACTAACAACGGCTATTTGGCTTCGAGAGTGAAATCTTTGGTCACGTTGCCACCTTTGACTTCGATTTCCTCGGTGACCGGGGCGGAAGCGGGAGCGGCTTTGCGATGCATCACCATGAGGGTGTATTTGCCATCGGGCACGTTTTTGATGGTGTATTTGCCCTCTTTATCGGAGACGGCGAAGTAGGGGTGATCGAAGACGCTCACCCAGGCGAACATCCAGTTATGAACGTCGCATTGGAATTTCAGAAAGTTTTCGGCCTTGGAAAAACTAAACGACAGATCGGGAGCATTGGGCGCCTGGGCCTGATTTTTTTCCGTATTGCCGGTCACTGTGGGAATGGCGTGGATATTATGCAGCGTGGGGTCGGAATTTTTAACGGAGATTTTTTGGCCGGTCTGAACGGCGAGAATCACCGGGTTATATTCACAGTTTTTTTGGTCGAGCAGAGCGGGAGCGGCGGATGCGCCGGCCGACTTTCCATCCATACCCTTCAAAGAGATGACGGCATTGGCCAACTCGCCTTTGGAACCGACGACGTAATGATGGGTCGTGGGAGGTGTGGCAGTCGTGCCGCAGTTTTTGTCCGCGCTCTTATCGATAGGCTTTTCGGCGGGCGGAGTTCCCTTCAGCATGATGGTGCCCGAGATGTCGCCTGCCTGAAGGCTCGGCACGGCCAAAGCAATTGCAAGAGTGGTAATCGTAACCAACGAAGTTCTTTTCATAGTTTGGTTTCAGTAATTGAAAAAGCCGACGGAGTTTTAGCACCTGCATTTTTTTGCCGCAAGCGATTTGTGAAACTTTTCACAAGCGCTCAATCGCCTGCAATGGGGTGAACTGCGTAAAGGGTCCCCCGAGCAGCCTGCTCTCTCAACCGCGAAACCCGAAACAAATCCCAAATGCGAATATGCAACAAGCAACTTCGCTTGCCCGCAACCGCTTCATTGGCTCGGTTCGCTCTTGACCAAATCCATATGCGAGCATAATCTGGCTTCCGATCCCATTCGCAGCGATATGAAAGCTGGTATTACTTTCAGGCTTTCCTCCGCGCCGGCTGCTCGCCGGACAGCAGCGTTCGGCTTGGCTTTCACTTTAATCGAACTCCTCGTCGTCATCGCGATTATTTCGGTCCTGGCCGCCTTGCTTTTGCCCGCGCTTTCGCGAGCGAAGGAGGCTGCCCGCTCCGTCAATTGTCACAGCAATTTGCGCCAGCTCGGCATTGCATCCATGACCTACACGCTGGATAACAAAGGCAGGTTGCCATTTTTCTGGGATTGGTTGCGGTCACCACCAGGTTCAATGGCCGATCTCTCCACCGGCCTCTTGTATCCTCAAATACGCAGCAAGCGCGTGTATCTCTGCCCAACGGATACCATGGCGCTGCAATCAGTTTCGGCTCCGACCAAACGCGATTACAGTTACGCCATGAACTGCATGATCTGCCATGACAACGACACGGCAAAGTTCCTTGCGCCGAGCAAAACTCTGCTACTCACGGAGGCGAACCTCGGCCCGGCCGATTTCTCCGGCGTCATCGGCCCCAACAGTTTGCGCGGCATCAACAACACCTCGATTTCCCTGCGGCACAATCGCCGCGCTTATATACTCTTCACGGACTCGCATCTGGAGAAAGTAAACGCGAAAACCGCCGACAAACTGGTGCGGAGCAACCGCTTCTGGTCGCCCATTGGCAACGCCGGAGTGCCGGATCCGTAGGCAACAGTATCTCGGCACGCTTCAACAGTCAGCCCGTTTGAACGACCCTTGGCTTGCTTTCACCTACAGGTGAGCCTATGGCGGTTCTTCCTTACAAAAGGGCGCATCTCAGTTTCTGAACACGGGGCGGGGACGCCCCGAAACTCGCAGCCGGGGACGGCCGCGCTACGTAGCGCAGGCGTCCTCGCCTGCGAGTCACGGCACCGTCTCGGTGCCCTGCTAGAAATTGAGATGCGCCCCTTACAAAAGACTTACAAGATTTTGACAACTTCCGATTCGAACTATGCCAAACTTGTGCTGTAGAAAGGAATCTTTCCCTGGTGGATAGAGTGGAAGGCTTATGAATAAATTTTCCGCTACACTGGCTGCGGTCGCCTGTTGGGCCGCTCACAGCTACGCACAACATCCGTTATTCGCTCCTGCTCTGCCGGTTGTCGTTGGACCGGGATCGGGCGGGGTTTTTCTAGTGGACCTTAACCACGACGGACATCTCGATCTGGTCACCAAGCATTTGCTGAAACAAAGGCTGGCGGTATGGTCCGGCGACGGCAAAGGTCATTTTGTTGCCGCCACCGAAGGTTCAATGGACTTTGATGTCATGCCGGGAGCTGTCGCGCTGGGCGACGTGAACAAGGATGGAATTCTCGATTTGGGTGTGTCGAGCAAGGCGGAGGACAAAGAGAGCGTCCGTATCTTTCTGGGAAATCGCAAAGGCGGCTTCAATTCGGTTTCCGGCCCGCTTCTGCCCGTAGGCGTATCCGCTAAAGGCCGCGACTACAAACCGGTCCTGCGCTTCGCGGATCTCAATGAAGATGGCAATCTTGATCTGATATCAGCCAATGGCCGGCGGAATTCCGTCGAGATTTTGCTTGGGGATGGACACGGTGGCTTCTCTCCTGGAGCCATCGTGAAACTGCAAGGTCGATGGACCACAAATTTTACGTTTGGCTTGGGCGACCTTGATGGAGATGGACATCTTGATTTGGTGACCTCAATCCCGCGCGAGCCGCCTGAATCCGGCCCCGGTCGCGTAGAGACACGGCGTGGCGATGGCAAAGGCGGATTCGCCGTCATCGCCGGCCAGACGTTGCCTGCAGCGCCAGATCCTCGCGTCGCGGCGATTGTTGATGTGAATGGCGACGGGCATCTGGACATCGTGCTCAGCCATGGGCACACCAACATTCTGAGCACCCTGCTGAACGACGGCAAAGGCGTTTTCACAGATCGCCCCGGTCCGCCGATTGATGTCGGATGGCCGGCTTGGGAGTTGGTCGCTGTTGATGTCAATGGGGTCAAAAGCGTTGTCCTCGTCGCTACCACGGTCGATACCAAAGCGCCGTTCGCATCGAAGGTCGTCGTTCTTTTGGGTGACGGACGCGGCGAATTCACGGCCGCGCCCGGGTCGCCGTTTCCTGTTGGAGCCGGCACTTACTGCCTCACTGTGGGTGATGTGAACGAGGATGGCAAACTCGACATCGCCGCATCCAGCTTTGGGAACGACGGCGTGGCTTTGTTGCTGGGACAATGACGGAAAGTCGATCCACGGGCCGCAATATTTCAATGCCGAATTCCCCGTTTTTTCTTGCTCCAGGTCCGAGCCAATCCGACCATTTTCTTCGTCACGCACGCAACGCGCCATGCGTCAGCAAATCCAAACCGCCGTCCAGATTTTTCGCGCCAATCCGGAATTGGACGACGACGAAATTCTACAGCGAGTCATGGACACAGGCGTTGAAAAACAAATGGCGGTTCAATTGGTTACACTCTTGCCGCTCGCTTACGGTCGCGTAGCGCTTTCGGACATGGGTCTAATCTTTACCAACACTTACCTCTGCCTCGGCCAACCGGGAAAAGGCAGGCTGGATGCATTGCCGCTTTGGGCCGAAGCGCTGGATTTCGCGAAACAGGACCCGGAACCGTCCTTTCCCATCGCCAGCAGAAGCCCGGAAATCCGAGCCGCCAACTCCGCGCTGAATGACGGCCAAAAACTTGAGAGCTTGGTCTGGAGTCCGCCAGCCTTTCTCTGGCCGATCGAGCCAATTCCCGGCCAGGAGCAGACCGCCAAAAAAAAATCAAACTGGCTCCAACGCATCTGGGATGACCCAGCGGATTATTCAGTAACCTGCGGAGAACGGATAATCACGCGAATCGTGATGGTGATAGCAATTCTGGTCGGCTTATTTGCCCTCAGTCTCGTAGCATATTACGCCATCCCGCTGTTGCGAAGGTAATTATTCCGTGGTTTAATCGAAATCGCTGTTGGCCTCGGCCCGGATTCTTCCATATGATGCTGGCATGGGCCAAAAACCGGGATCTCTCTTTGCGAGAATTGCACGACTGGCAATCTTGTGCAGTTGCCTTTTCTCTCTGTCGGGAACCGGAGCTGACAATTCCACAGCGGACCCCACAGGCGGAAAGAATCCGCAGGACACAGGCGCGATCGCCGCTCGGTCTGTATTTCGAGTTCTGAACCGAAATTACGGAGGCACGGGCTTTCTTCACAAATCAGGCGCAGTTATCACCGCCGCCCATGTCGTCGCGGGAGGCGACACCAATTCGATCAGAATTCTTTCGCCAACAATGGAAATGCTGACCATCACGAACTTTATCGCGGACACAGAATTGGATTTGGCGATTCTCAAACCCACGACGCCGATCGCTGCTCCCGCATTCCCTTTGCTTTACACGAACAGGATTCCGGTGGGCCTGCGCGTTTCGGCATGGGGTTTTCCGCAGGGATATGCGGGTCAAAGTCCGCTGCTTATCGTTGGCTACGTTGCGGGAAAGGAATACTCGCCCGCAGGGTCGAATTCGCTCGCGTTACGCATGGTTGTGAATGCTGCGTTCAATGCCGGGCAATCAGGGTCGCCATTGGTTCAATTCGACGGTGATGGAATTTTGGGCGTTGTAGTCAGCCGTGCTGATCCAATTCCACCCAAAATCGTTGCCGAAATTCAAGCATTGAAGGAAGCAAACGGTGGTGGCTTCTTTGCGGTCACCAACGTTGCCACAGGCGAATCAACAAAGATTTCAGAAGGGCAACTTCTTGGTGAGGTCCTTGATTATCTGCATTCGCAGACGCAAACGATGATCGGCCACGTTGTCCCCAGCCCGACACTCGCGCGATTCCTTCAACGCAATGGCATTGAACCGTGATTGGCTTCTCGCTTGCTCATTGCGGCAAAAAGCAATACTCCGAATGCCGCCAACGTAAGCGCGTTGGGCTCGGGTATGGTAATCAAGGTGTCCGTTCCGGCGTAAATGCCACCGCCTCCATGAGCAAGCGCGCTGTCGAGCATCTGAATTGTGCCAGAATTATTTACGAAAAGGCCCCAGCCAAATGATGGGTCGTTGTAAACGCCATTGACTGGCGTGTAGCCAGTGTAGAAGGCGAGATAGAACGGCATGCCATCAGCAAAGGTGTAGTTATTCGGAGAATTCAGTTCGGTGTAAGCGTTCGCTTGAATCGGCTGCAAGCTGATAGACGCGTTTGATGAAACCAAAAATGTACGAACTCCCTCATCTAGAAACACGGCGAATTGAAACGTGCTTGCGTTTTGAGGGGTCAGCAGGAACCCCGTGTAGTCGGAGTTGGTTGGATTTTGCAGCACGCGTGTTTCGTAGCCTAGTCCATTAAAGCCTGGGAAACTCACGCCGTTGGGGACGATATAACCCTGAGCATGGAGGCAAACAGCCGCGCAATATGCGAGAAACAGAATTACCAAACCCTTACTTTGAGCTTTCATTTTTGAATCCTAGTGTTTGTAGTTCAGTGAAGTGTGGGGAAGTTTGTCAGCGAAAACAGAGTCAGTTGGTAGTCCGAGCCAGCAGCGTTATTCGTCGAAAGGTAGTGCATCTTCTGATTTATTCCATCGATCTGGAATGCGTAATTCGGTCCCCCAACACCAGTGTAGTTGTGCGAAACCAGAACCAACTGGTTCTTGATAAGGAACATTTCGGGGTTCGATGAATCACCACTACGCAATCCTATATTCCAATTTGTGTTCAGACCGGATGGAACCGAAACCGTGCTGTCCCAAGTAACAAAGGTGTTGAAGAATGTATACGCTGCCATAGGCTGGCTGAAGAGTTTCTGGTCTTGGTTCATTCCAATTCCCTGGATCCAACTTGAATCAAACGGCAGATAATTGGTGATCGCTGGCGGAATGACTGGCAGGAAACCAACTGATGACGGTAAGTCCGAATTGAGAATACCAACTGCGGTGTCGTTCCCCAAATCCACCTGCTGCAAAACAGTGCGCCAATAAATCACATTATTTGTGTCCAGGAAGGCTATGGGATTTCCGGGCGTGCCTACGTGAATCGCGCGGAGGTAATGCCGCGGAGAAACCATCGTCAGCAAAAACTGTCCACCAAGACCGTTGCTGAAGCCAATGCAAGTGGCGCTCAAACCGCTGACTGCCCTCAACCAGAAATTTGTTGACCAAACTGCGTTCGTCAGCAGTGCGAGATCGGTTCCGGAATACTGCGCATAGCTCCAGTTCGCCAATTGAACCGTGTCGCTGGGAGTGTGGCCGCTTGCATGACCCACTGCATTCGTTGCCAAATGATAGTCCAGATTTGGAGATGAATCGCTAATCGTGATTGTTGCAGACGAATTTACCGGGGTTATTAGGTAACTGTTCGTTCGAAGGATCTTGAGCGTAACGGTCTCGGCTCCCTCCGCGACCCCATCAACAATCGGGTGGACATCAATCGTGCCAAATGCGGAGTCTCCGAAAAAAGGCGACAATGTGATCGTCCCAGACAGACTCGTGTAGTCCGTTCCGTTAGTGGCTGTACCGGCAACGCTGTAGTACACTGTCAAGCTGCCGCTGATGCTGGAGCCATCAACGGAAAAACTGCCTGGCGTGCCGGGTTCAATCGCGTTATTTCCTGCGAGTATACTGACAATCGGCTGCGCGTGATGGGCCCGGTAGAACGTCATTTGATTCGTGGCAATTGGAGCGGCCGAAAAATCCGTCTGATTTGTGCCTGCCGCGCCAGTAATGATTTCTCCCAGTTGCCACGGAAGTGGTTGAGGTTCCAACCATGGCGTTTGTTCAAGCTGGTAATGGCCCCCGTTTGTGGTGCCGTGTAGCGTAAGGTACGCGAGTTGATTGGTGGCGTCCACACGTAGAATTTCAATCCAAAAGTCCTCAGGTCCATACGCATAATCAGGTGAAAAGGGGCCGCCGTCGCTGCCTTCTCCGCGCTCGGCGCTTTGCAAACCAGACTGTGTCGTTGCCTCAGACGAAGGAAGATTGGATCGGATTCTGGCGCTAACTTCCTCGCGCGTAATCTGAGCACGCGCCAGTGGAGTAATCGTCATTGCGCTCAGGATTAAAGTCATGGTTAACAGGTTCCCTGCTTTCATAGAGTCCTTCTGAGTTTCTGAATACGAACCAGCTTGCAATATTCATGCCGTTCGCATTTGCCTGAGAAATACGCACAACACGATGGAGTTGCATCACTCGTCTGCGTGAATCTCATCACTTTTGCGTGAAGTTCACGCGTTCTCCGCATTCTGTTTCCACTGAAGGCTGCTGTCAAGTCGGCTGTTGGGTATAGCCTACAGCCACGCGGACCGCGTCTGGATAAGACTCTGCCGCGTGCGGCATAACGTCGCGAAACAATTCGGGAAGCGTGTGCGGAAAGTGCGAAGCAAGCGGCGCTTATCGCAGGAGGCATTGGCAGCCAAGGCTGAAATTGACCGTGCTTTCCTAAGCGGGATCGAACGTGGCGTCGAGAACCCAACTTTGTTTACCATCCAGGCCATTGCCGATGCTCTCGACATTACCGCCGGCAATCTAATGCGAGGGGTTTGACTTTTTTGAGGCTTCCCTCGTTTTCAATCACGATGCTTTGTTTTCAGTCTCAGGCGGAGCCGGAACAGCCTTCAACGATCGAACGATCAATCCCAATCCCCCAAACAGCAGCACGAGCATCACTAAAGTATTGAAAAGCGTCGTCGGCTGAAAATAGATGTGCAGGCTGAACAGAATCCCCGCCATGATAATCACCAGCCCCGCGATGGTCAGAAGCCAGCCAGTAACGGATTTGCCGTTAAAGAAGAGAAAGGCCACCCCAATAATGAATGGCACGAGGGAGAGGCCGAACGAATTCATCTGGTAATTGATAAACGGCATCATGAATCCGGACGCAAAGTAGTTGCTCGACACCACCACCTGGTTCGTCAGCAACCAGCCACCGGCGCACGCCATGGCGAATCCAAGCAGGAAAATTCCAATCCCACCAGGCGTTCCCCCGGCTCCAATTATCTTCTTCTGAGGCTCTTTTTCAGGTTCCATATATGATAAATGCGAAATACGTCGCGCATTGCGCTTAAAAAGCAGCTTTGGTGCCGGTTTGGTGCCTCAGGTCGGGTAGCGCCGGTCGCGCGGCGACCAGCCATTCGTTGACTGATTTGACGCGTCAAGCTTCCAAGTTATCAAGTACTTACAGAAGCTCGATTCGTCAGGAGGCGATCCGTAACCAATCCTAAGTCTTCCCGTCTTAATGTATTAACGATTCAACAATTAAACCTCCCGATGAATTGGCAACCCATAAGCTGCGTCAAAACATAGCGCCACCATGTACTGCATTTTGATGACTTTGCGGCCCGATTTGCTTGAGTTAGCCTCCGCCATGTTCGATACTGGCCGACAGACGTCGCTCGAGGAATTTTTTGCCGGTAAAGAAAAATCCTTCAGCAAAATTTGCGAAAAAGCCCTGAAATTTAACTTTCTAAAACTCTTTTTTAAACGCAATTTAAGTTCGAAAACTTAAAATCGGTAAAGAATCGGCATAGTTTTGGCTATTTTTGACCACCTCACAGGCGCACAAGAGCATGGGATCCAGCAGATAATTTTCATGCACCGACGACTATCATGCGCGGCTCTCGTCGCTTTCTGCGGTTTATCCGCTGTCCAGGCGGGTGAGCCTCCGGCGGTCGCACATTTCCGCCAGACCGTCCGGCCATTGCTCTCCCAATATTGTTTCGACTGCCATGGCGATGGCGCAAACAAGGGCGGAATTGCGTTCGACGAACTGAAGACCGACGAGTCGATACTCGATCACGAGCTATGGTCGAAGGTGCTCAAGAATGTGCGGGCTGGAATGATGCCCCCGCAAAAGAAGCCGCATCCCGGGATGGAAGAGCGCAAGAAATTAGAGGAGTGGATTAAGTATGAAGCGTTTGGGATTGATCCCAAAAATCCTGATCCAGGACGGGTGACGGTTCACCGATTGAATCGAACCGAGTATCGGAACACAATTCGCGATTTGATGGGATTGGATTATAATACGGACGAGGAGTTTCCACCGGATGACAGCAGTTACGGATTCGATGACATTGCGGACGTGCTCACGCTGTCGCCGATGTTGCTCGAGAAATATGTCGATGCTGCCAATACGATTGTTTCCAAAGCAGTGCCAATGACCGGGGCGATTGTGGTGGAGACCTCCATTGCGGGGCGCGCCTTTGCAGGAAGTTCAGGCACGAATTCCGGCAGCAGTTCGGGGAAGAACCCTAAGGGCTCATTGTCTCTCTCCTATTATGATAAAACAGCCGTCTCAAATACTTTCCAGGTCGCGCACGACGGACTTTACCAAATTGCCGTGGATCTGAACGCGAACGAACGGCACGTCGAGGACGTGTTCGATTACAATAAATGCCAGGTGGTGTTCAAGTCCGATGGGTCAGAACTCATGAAGCATGAGTATTCGCGCGAAGGCGGGAGAACCTTTCATTACGAATTGGAGCGGGATTGGAAGTCCGGAGCGCATGAGTTGACGTTCGAGTTGCAACCGTTGACGCAAGAGAAGCAGGTGCGGTCGCTGACGTTGAGGATTGATTCGGTGACGATTCGCGGGCCGTTCGATGAGAAATATTTTGTTCACCCGAAGAACTACGAGAAATTTTTCTCCAAGGATGCGCCCAAAAGCAAGGCCGAGCGCCGGGCGTATGCTCGCGAGTTGTTGTCCGGATTTGCGACGAAAGCTTTTCGGCGTCCAGTAGATGACGAGACAGTGGAGCGACTGACGTCATTGGCGGAAAGCCTATACACGCAGCCGGGAACGGCGTTTGAGGCAGGAGTGGCGCATGCGATGGCGGCGGTTTTGGCTTCACCGCGATTTTTGTTTCGCGAGGAGCGCGCGGAAAGCAAACCGCCCGGAGAAGGGCAGCCGTTTGTGGATGATTACTCACTGGCTTCGCGGCTGTCTTATTTTTTGTGGTCATCGATGCCGGATGCGGAGTTATTCCGGTTGGCGGCTGCGGGTGAGTTGCGAAAAAATCTGACGCCGCAGGTGAAGCGAATGCTGGCGGATTGGCGCGCCGAAGCGCTGGTGCAGAATTTCGCCGGGCAATGGCTCCAGGCGAGGGACGTCGAGAACATTGCGATTGATGGCCGGGCCGTTTTAAGTCGTGATGAGAAGAAGGATCCTGACCGCGAGCGCGCGCGGGCGCGGTTTCGAGAGTTGCGCGAAAAACCCGAAGCCAGGCTTACTGCCGAAGAAAAGCAAGAATTGGAGAAACTGCGCGCCGAGTTCGTCAAGAGATTTGGCGCAACGCGAGATTTGAGCGGTGAGATACGATCTGCTATGCGCCGCGAAACGGAAATGTATTTCGGGTACGTGATGCACGAAGACCGCAGCATTCTCGAATTGCTCGAAAGCAACTACACGTTTTTGAATGAACGGCTGGCGAGGCATTATAGCCTGACGAACCTGGATATTTCCGGTTCCGAAATGCGCCGGGTGACATTGCCGCCCGATTGCCAGCGCGGCGGCATTCTCACGATGGGAACAGTTCTGGTCGTCACGTCGAATCCGACACGGACGTCGCCGGTTAAACGCGGGCTTTTTATCCTGGATAACATTCTTGGGAACCCTGCCCCGCCCCCGCCGCCGGATATCCCGCCGCTCGAGGATGCGGAAAAGGAATTCAAAGATCATGATCCGACGTTGCGGGAAGTGCTGGCGACGCATCGGTCAAAGCCGCTGTGCGCCTCCTGCCATAGCCGGCTTGATCCGCCGGGATTGGCGCTTGAGAATTTCAATGCGATGGGAATGTGGCGGGAAAAGGAACACGGCCAGCCTGTCGATAGCGCCGGACAACTCATTACCGGTGAATCATTCAGCAATATTCGCGAGCTGAAACATATTCTCGCGACTGACCGGCATCTGGATTTTTATCGCACGTTGACGGAGAAGCTGCTCATTTATGCCCTCGGGCGTGGGCTGGAGTATTATGATGTCGAGACGGTGGACCAAATAGTAAACCGGCTGGAGAAAAGCAACGGGCGCTTCTCGGCGCTATTGATGGGTGTGGTTGAATCTTCCCCCTTTCAAAAGCGTCGGGAATCTGCTACGTTCAGCGGCAATGAGCCCGGCCACAAAGAACAGCAGCGAGCTGACTTGAAATGAACCCCCCCCAATGATATGAACTCCACAAATGGATCGGAAGAAATTCTGGCAGCGCAACGCGCGGCTGAATTGACGCGGCGACATTTCTTGCGCGGACTGGGAGCTTGCCTGGCCTTGCCGGCGTTTGAATCGCTGCGGCCTCTGAGTGCATTGGCGTCGGCCGGTTCAGCGGCCAGCAAACTCGCCACGACGGCAACTGGCGCGCCTCTGCGAACGGCGTTCGTTTTCTTTCCGAATGGGGCCATTCCGTCGGCATGGTGGCCGGAGGAAAAAGGGGAACTCGCGTTGAGCCCGACGCTGGAACCATTGGAACAAAGCCGGAAGCACATCCAGGTGCTCGGCGGTTTGGATCATGCGTGCGCCAATCCTGGAGCTGATGGCGCGGGCGATCATGCGCGTGGCAATGGCGTGTTTTTGACGGGCGTGCGTTTGAAGAAAAGCGCGACCGACATTCGAGCCGGGATATCCATAGACCAGGTATTGGCCCGACAGATCGGCCATTTGACCCGTTTTTCATCGTTAGAGCTGTCGTGCGACTACGCTCGGAAATCATCAGCATGCGATTCGAATTATTCGTGCGCCTATCAGTACAATTTGGCGTGGAGTTCGCCGACGACTCCCGTAGCGGCGGAGTCGAACCCACGCCTGGTGTTCGAACGGTTATTTGGCGCGGGGAAACATGGCCAGCGAGCGGCGCTTACGGGGCGTCGGCAGGCAGAGCAGCAATCGGTGCTGGATTTTGTGCTGGATGATGCGAAACGCATGCAGCGGCAGCTTGACGCTCACGATAAAGACAAACTCGATCAATATCTGACGGGCGTGCGAGCGATTGAGTCACGAATTCAAAAGGCGGAGAAATTTGGGTCAATTCCAGACCCGGACATAGAGACTCCGCCGGGGATTCCAACCGATCACGGCGAGCATATTCAATTGATGTACGACATGATGGTGCTGGCGTTCCAGACGGATTCTACGCGAATTGCCAGTTTCCTGCTGGCTCATGATGGCGATAATCGTTCTTACAGTGAGATTGGAGTGCCCGAGGGACACCACGATCTGTCGCACCATCAAAACAAGGCTGAGCAAGTCAAGAAAGTGGCGGAAATCGATAAGTGGTATTCGAGGCAGTTCGCCAAATTTCTGCAGAAAATGCAGGATACGAAGGATACTGATGGCAATTCGCTGCTGCACAACTCGATGATTGTGTATGGCGGAGGGAATGCTGACGGAAATCGCCATACGCACACCAATTTGCCGGTGATACTGGCAGGGGCCGGCGGTGGGACGCTCACGCCGGGCCGTTTTGTTCAGCATGTCTCGAAGCCGATGAGCAACCTCTTTCTGAGTCTGTCAGACAGACTTGGGGCGACGAACCTCGAGCGGTTTGGTGATTCGACGGGAAGACTGGTCAACGTCTGAAGATCCCATAGGACCCGAGGTAACGAGGCTCCATCGACGCGGAAATCGGCCGCCGTCCGCCTCGAATTAATTAGAGCCCCATTACGTCTGCGGCTACGACCTTTTAAAGTTCTTGAACCCGTCGTGAATTATTTTGCGCTCCCGAGCGTTTCTTCATTGAAATCCTTTTAGCATTCTGTTTAACTGCGATACGGAAGCACGAGCGTATGACCGCATTAGCCATCACCGCACCATCGGAAGCCCTTTCAGAAAACCAGAAAACAGCTCTACTGAGTCTCCTGGCAGATGAGGATAGCGGGGTTTATCGGACGATTCGGGAAAAGATTTTGTCCTACGGGAACGACGTCATCCATTGGCTGCAGCCGCATACATTGAGCAATGATCCGGCACTTCGGCGGCGCGCACAGGATATTATTTCGCATTTTGGGCGGCAGACTGCGGATAACCGGTTTCTCGGGTTTTGTCTAAAGCACGGTGAGGAATTTGATTTGGAAGAAGGGGTGTGGCTGCTCGCGCAGACGCAGTATCCGGACATAAATGTCGAGGCGTACCAGGCTCTGCTGGACACGTTTGCGGCTGAATTGCGCGAACGGCTGGATTTGACCCGGGAACCGAAGGAGGTGCTCACCAGAATCAACGCGTACCTTTTTGAGGAATTAGAGTTTTCTGGAAATGAAGAAAATTATTACGACCCGGAGAACAGCTATTTGAATCGGGTGATTGATCGACGAACCGGAAATCCTATCAACCTGAGCCTGCTTTATATGTTGCTGGCGCGCAGATTGAGGTTGCCAGTGACGGGCATCGGCTTGCCGGGACATTTTATTTGCCGGCACCAATCGAGCGCGGCTGAGATATTCATTGATGCGTTTAATGGTGGAAAGTTTTTGAGCAAGGCCGACTGTGTTCAGTATCTGGTCCATGCGAACTACAGTTTGCGGGATGATTGTCTCGCGCCGGTGAGTTCGCGACGGATGCTGCTGCGCATTTGCGGCAATCTTCACCAGACTTACCTTCAGCTTCAGCGAGCGGAAGAAACGACCCGGATACAGCGTTATTTGGTCGCGTTAGCGAGATAGGCGCGCCGTTGCAATTTCAAAGCTTCGCGGCCGGTTACGGGAGCAGAAACACCCGATAGAATCGTTGCGCTGATTCACCTGTTGGAATCGTCAGACTTGAGGTTGGTCCGGAGGCAGTAATGTCGGGAGTGATGTCGATCCAATACGCAGTGATCAAGTCATCACAGTATTGCAGGCGATAAGTTCGCCCGGCAACTGTCGACCAGATCAGGCTAACGCTTCCATTCGTAATCGTGATGGGTTCAATTACGGGAGCAGGGACAACAACCGGAGGCAAGACAATCACGGAGAATGAGTTCGTCGCCGTCAGTGCGGGACCATTCGGCTCATCAGTGACGATGGTCACGAAAACATTCGTGCTGGGCGCTTCGGACTGGGTCGGGGTCCAGCTGATGACCCCGTTCGCGTCAATCGAGGCGCCAACCGGCGGATTCACCAATAGATAGGCCAACGAAAGCGTCGGAATATCATTATCGGTGGCGGTGTTGGTGACGACCAGGGTGGCCGGCTCAGTCAGCATGATGTTGGTTTGCGGGGGCAAAATTGGACCATTGTGAATTGCGTCGACTATAACGGTGAATGTGTTCGTCGCACTCAAGTGTTCGGCATTGACAGCCCACGGATTTGAGTCGGTAACGACGGTCGCGAAGGTATTTGTGCTCGGAACCTGCGCGAGCAATGGGGTCCATGTAATTACTCCTGTCGAATCAATGGCGGCGTTGGTCGGCCCATCTAAAAGGGAGTAGGCGAGAGTATTGATTGGTTCGTCTGAATCACTGGCAGTATTGGTGACGGTAAGGGATGTCAGCCCGACGATTGTGAAGTTCGTTTGAAGCGGGAGAATTGGAGCACTGTTTATTTCATCTACAATGATTGTGAAATTGTTGGTCACGCTGAGAGAAGGCGTACCGTCGTCAATGACGACCGTAGTGATCAAGTTGGTCGAGGGCCCTTGTGCCTCAGTGGGAGTCCACGTGATTACGCCGTTGGTGTCAATTTCCATTCCGGCTGGAGCATCCGATAAAAGGTAGGTCAACAAACGAGCAGGGATATCATTATCGCTGGCTGCATTGGTTACGATGATGGTTGAGAGTTCAGCAATGGTCTGATTGGTTTGGAAGGGCAATTGAGGTCCATTGTGGATCGAGTTGACGACAACTGTGAACGTGTTGGTGGCGCTTAAGTGTTGAGTATTAACCGCCCAGGGATTGGAGTCAGTCACGACCGTTGTGAAGATGTTCGTGCTCGGGACTTGAGAGAGTGTGGGTGTCCAGTTGATTATGCCGTCGGCGTCAATGACAGCATTAGTTGGCGCGCTCGCGAATGCGTAGGCGAGGCTGTTTACGGGCAGGTCGGAATCTGTCGCGGTATTGGTTACAGTCAATGACGTCAATCCGGCGATTGTGCGATCGGTTTGAGGTGGAAGTACTGGAGGCACATTCAACTCGTTAACAACGACAGCGAAAGTGTTGGTTGCACTGAGTTGGGGAGTGCCGTCGTCAATCACCACAGTAGTGATGATATTCGTCGAAGGGCCCTGGGCCTCGGTAGGCGTCCATGAAATGACCCCATTTGTATCAATTCCCACACCCAACGGAGCATTGAGCAACTCATAGGTGAGTTTTCGGGCAGGTATGTCACTATCACTCGCGATATTCGTAACCACCAGCATCGTTAACTCATCGATCGTCTGATTGGTTTGAAGGCCGAGGACAGGGCCGTTGTGGATACCATCGACAATCACTCTAAATGTATTGGTAGCGCTCAAACGTTGGGCATTGACAGCGAACGAGTTGAAATCTGTGACCACGGTTGTGAACACGTTTGTGCTGGGCACTTGAGTACTAACAGGTGTCCAAGTGATTAGGCCATTGGCATCAATCACTGCGTTTGTCGGTGCGCTAAGCAGCAAATAACTGAGGGTATTGGTCGGGAGGTCTGCATCGGTTGCGGCGTTGGTCACAATCAAGGTCGTCAAACCAGCGATGGTCCGGCCGGGTTGCATTGGCAGGACAGGCGCCACGTTGATTTCATTCACAAAGACTGTGAAGCTGTTCGTTGCGCTCAGTTGAGGCGTTCCGTCGTCGGTTACTATAGTTGTAATCGTGTTGGTCGCCGGGCCTTGAAGTTCTGAAGGTGTCCATGTGATGACGCCGTTTGTGTCTATCCCGGCGCCGGAGGGAGCATTCAGCAACGCATAGGTCAATCGTCTTGCCGGGATGTCATTGTCAGCTGCGGCGTTGGTCAGGATGAGCGTGGTCTCTTCAGCAATTACCCAGTTTGTTTTTGAATCGAGGCTTGGACCATTGTGAATCGCACTGACGACCACGGTAAACGAGTTTGTAGCGGTCAAATGTTGTGAATTAACCGCTGATGGATTTGAGTCCGTGGCCACGGTTGTGAACACGTTGGTGCTGGGCACTTGAGCAATTGCGGGAGTCCATGAAATGACTCCTGCGGGGCTGATAGCGGCGTTCGTCGGGCCGGTTGCGAGCGCGTAGGAAATGGCGTTAACCGGAATGTCAGCATCGGAAGCGGCATTTGTTACGGTCAACGGAGTTAACGCAACGATCGTGCGATTCGTCTGCACTGGCAAAACAGGGGCAACGTTGATTTCGTTGACGATCACTTTGAAACTGTTAGTTGCACCGAGAGGCGGGATACCGCTATCCGTTACGACAGTCGTGAGTGTGTTGGTACTGGGCCCCTGGGATTCGGACGGTGTCCAGGTGATGATGCCATTCGTGTCGATTGAAGATCCCGCCGGGGCATTCAAAAGCGAATAAGTGAGGCTTCCCGGCGGTGCGTTTGGGTCAGTGGCCGTATTAGTAACGATCAGCGAAGTCAATTCGGCGATGGTTCGATCGCTCTGTGCCGCCAGAAACAACGCCGCATTGGCACAGCAGGCGCGGCCCGAGATACCGACTGAATCGACGCGCCAACCAGTGCGGCCATTGCTGTTGTCGGTGCCACATCGCCAACGAAATTGAACGGTTTGGCTTTGAGCATTGGCCGGCAGATTAATAATTGTCGTTACGAATCCCGGAGACGTTCCGCTCCAACCCTGGCGGCCACCCAGGGGGTTGCCGAAACCTGAATTAATCGAATGATCGTAACCATTGGCAATGAAGCTACCGCCCGCGGCCAAAATGTCCGCGAATGCGTTGGTGCCAATCTTGATGTCGAGCACGCCTCCATCAAATCCATCAGTGGCGGTATTAGTTTCGAGATCGTAAGAATGAGCGAAGCTCAAAATTGAGAGTCCAGCGGGCAGCAGGATCGCCGGAGAGAGCAAATCGCTCGTGCCGATATTCGACACATCCGGGCAAAATGCGGAATTGGGCGGAGTATTGTTAGTCACCGTCTGAGTGACCCAGTTCAATTCAGCGCCGGTTGCGGAAGTTGTCCAGCCGGAAGGAAGCGCTGGTGCGGTAACAGTGTCGAAGGTTTGAGTATAAAAGGTGGTTATTTGACCCAGCGTGATTGGAACGGTGATCGTTCCCAGATATTGCGCTCCATCCTGGAGTTGCACACTGGCGATGATGGTGTCGCCACACGAACCCGCAGCGGTAAAAGTAAAAGGTTGGGCGACGGCTGCGCCTCCGCCGAGCAAGCTTCCGTACGTTTGCGCGCTACTCGGAAGGGTCACTCCGCCGCCGGACAAAAGCGTTGCGACAAGATTCGTCGTATTCACCACGCCGGTGTTGCGCAATGCGAATTGCATCGTGACGGTTTCGCCGGGGTCAACAGCGTTATTGGTTGGCATGCAGCCTTCGGCAAGAAGCGCGGTGGAGTCTACCACCAAAGCAGACTGGCTATTGACGATAACGACAAAAGAATTCGTAGCCGAAAGATGCAGCGCGTTGGTCGCGCCCGGACAAAAGTCGGTGACCACAGTGGTGAAAAGATTGGTGGTCAAATCCTGGGCCAACGCAGGCGTCCAACTAATAATGCCGTTCGTGTCAATCGTCGCGCCTGCCGGGCCGATTAAATTGTAGGTTAGAGTGTTGGTCGGAATATCGGTATCGGTCGCGGTATTGGTCACGATCAAATTGGACCCGGGCACGATGGTCAAATTAGTCTGGACCGGCAGGACCGGCGGAAAGTTAAACGGCGGAAGCGCGGTGACGGTCAGGTCATCGAACGTCGCCTGATCGAGCGCATCCATGTACATGTGCGCGCCAAACGCTCCGCTCCGGTACGGCGGCAAATTGTCAACGTTGTTATCAATTGCGTGGACGACTCGATTGCCGTCGAAATAGACGTCGACGGTGTTGCCGTAGAAAGCCAATTTCAGAGTATGAGAACTTGTGCCAACACTGGGCAGGCTGACGAGCGCCATCGCGGTGTAGGTCGAACTCCAGGTGCCCCACGAGTGAAATTTAATCAGCCGCAGGGCGGGAGTTGGACCGAGGGGTGAGCCTTCCGGATACACGTTTGCGACATAACGTTCGCCGGTAAGAGTATTCAGACGCCCACTCAGGCCGCAGGCCCATGCTCCGGACGGCAGCTGAAACCGCGCCTGAATGCTGAAGTCCCCCACGACGCCAGGGATGTACGCGTCCGAATAATAATCTGGAATGGTCCCCGCCCCGAGCATCACCCCGCCAGCGACATTCCACTCGCCTATTCCGGTAGCCCACGGTGCGAAAGAACTGCCGGTGCCTGTGCGGGTGAAATTATCGAAGAAAATGTTCGTGCTTGGCGTGACGTCAATGGCGACCGTGGCCGGCAGCGAGTTGCTTGCGCCATCTGTTACCTGATAAGTAAAGCTGTCGATACCCGAGAAGTTATTTGAAGGAACATAAGTGAATCCTCCATTGGCATTGAAAGTCAGAGCACCTTTGGAGGGGTTGGTTAATTTGACTGCGCTCAGATTCGTAAGGGCGCCCGACGTGTCATTATTCAAGACTCCCGGGGCGGCGACCGTGAGGGAGCCGTTTTGATTGACGTAATAAAGATCATTAACTGCGATGAGCGCGGAAGACAGTGGATTTACGACCACGTCATCCACAAAGATCGTGTAAGGAGTGTTGCCAGTGGACATTCCGGCGCAGATGCCACCAGTCCAAAACGGGTTGGATTCGGAGTCGGTTATGCTCGTAACCAGATTGCTATCGTAATAGACGCTGATTTGATTGCCTTGGAATGTCAGTTTCAGCGTGTGCCAATTAGTTCCGACGGCAGGCAACGGAATCTCGCGCATTGCCTGCCAGGTCGAGTTGGTATATTCGTATCCAAGCCAGTACTGGAATTTCAGTAATTGGAGCACATTGGAGCCGCTAGGAGAACCTTCGGGACAAATCCAGGCAGCGTAATGCCCTCCTGAAAACGGATTGAAACGGCCGCCGATCCCTCCGGCATCAGCATTGATTGAAGAAAACCGGATTCGCGCCTGCACGGAATAATCTGTCCAACTATTCGTCACATAAGCGAAAGCAAAGGTATCGAGGGCGTTGGCGCCACCTTTCAGCGCGCCCCCCGTGACCGACCACGCGCCCGAGTAATTGACCCAAGGCGAAAGCGGACCGGGATCCGTTCCGCGCGTGAAGTTGTCAGAAAAAAGTTGGGCCTCCGCGACAGCCGCGTAGAAGCAGACGAACAGAGCCAAAAACAATCTCATGCCGGGTGACGCCCGGTTAAACGTGACTTGTAGCAATTGTTAGAAAGATTCATGCTGGACCCGCCTCTTTTGTAACACGCTATCGCGAGGGCCCGCGACTCCCGGCAATACGGAGGGATTATCCGGTTTGTTACGGAATCCTGGGTGGAGATTGAAAGAATAGTGGCGTTTCGGGTAAGCTTGGCTGCTGGATCTGGCGGAAATTTGGGGATGGAATAATAATTATTCCCAAAGAGCAAGTTTTGGCGGCCTCGGCTTACGTTTCCGAGTTCCGATCGACTGCTGATTTGATCGCCAACGCCAACCGTTCTGCGTCCCGATCATCCCAATCTGCTCCAATTTTGAAATCGGCCCAGCGGACCTGCGGCGCGACGTACTTGCGATGCATCGGCTCGACTGTTTTCCGGAACCGTTCGCGGACAGACCTGGCGGTTCGCCCGCGTCCAGTCACATCGCGGACAAGGCGGCGTTGCAATCGCATTTTGGCGGGACAATCCATGAAGATTCGCAGCCCGAAAAACCGGCGGATTCGCGGACGCCACAACAGCCATAAACCATCTATCAGGATGATTGGTTTCGGCTGAACGATATTTGGCTTGGGAAGTCGGCGGTGCGTGTTGAAGTCATAACGAAGAGCCCGACTTTTGCGCTGAAGAAGGCAATTTTCAATAACGCGTTCGAAGGCTGGCCAGTCGATGGCTGCAGGATTATCGAAATTGATCCTGGCGCGTTGCGCCGGGGAAAGATGCGAGCGGTCGCGATAAAAATCGTCGAGTGACAAGCGGCCCGCTTTCGAGCCCAGCGCGGCCTGAAGTTTATCGGCGAGCCAGGTCTTGCCGCTGCCACTGCCGCCAACAACTGCCACTAGAAGCGGTGGTTTCGGCCTCTTCACACAATTCTAATCGCGAGTCGCGGGCAAAAACACGGAAACGGCTGCCGCTGGTAAGAACAGAAAACCGGCATAGAGCAGTGCCGCGCGATGATCGCCAACTTTCGAGAATAAACCGAAAAAGACCACACCGAATGCGGCGACGGTCCGGCCAATGTTGTAGCAGAATCCGGCGCCGGTCGTGCGCAACAACGTCGGAAACAGAGGCGGCAAGTACATCGTGAAAAGGCCAAAGACACCCTGGCATACACCAATAAGCGGAAACCACCAAAGCAAAGCGAAATGGTCGCGAGGGACATAATATGCGCCGAGCATCGCCAGGAAATAGGCGAGAAACATCCAAATGATCGTCGTGCGATAGCCAAACAATCGCGCGAGCCAGCCCGCGAGGAAATTGCCAATGATCGAAGAGCCGATTACGAGCCACATGACGACGCTAGCCAGCTTGTTCTTATCTTCTGAGGTCATCCGCAAGACTTCAGGCAGATTTCGAACGTGCTGGAGATGCCAAAACATGAAGGCCCAATGAGCGGTGAGCGAGATGGCGCAGACTGCGATCACCCAAATTGTGACACGGCGAACTTCACCAGTAAAAAGGTCGCTCGTGCGGGGTTCACGGTTGTGGGCCTGTTCTTTAGCCGAGCGCCATTCTGCAGGTTCAGGAACCGCGCGACGAATCCAGAACACCAGTAGAGCTGGTAAAATCCCCACCAGGAAAAGATATCGCGGAGGCGCTTTGGCGAGAACGAGATACACTGCGCAAGCGACCATGATGCCGACGTTGACGCCGCTTTGAAGAGTCGCAGCGATCCAGGGGCGCCATTTGCGCGGCCACGTTTCGGACAGAAGGGACGCGCCGACAGCCCATTCGCCGCCGATGCCTAGCGCCGCAAGGAAGCGGAAAATTAGCAAGTGCCACCATGTATGAGCGAAGAAGGAAAGGCCAGTAAACAGGGCGTAGGTCAAAACCGTAAGGCTTAGAGCGCGGGCGCGTCCGAGGCGATCTCCGATACGACCAAAGAAGCCACCGCCTAAAGCCCATCCGAGCAGGAATCCGCCCTGGATAATGGAGCTATAACGGCCCACGCTCGGATCGGTCGTGCTGGCTGCGCCGAGAAGTTCAGCTACGAATGGCGCGGCGACGAGCGTGTATAGGTGCATGTCCAGTCCGTCGAAGGTCCATCCGAGCCAGGCGGCTAGACCAGAACGCCATTGTTCTTTGGAGATTTGGCGCAGGTGAGTTATCTCGCCCGTAGGAACCGTAGGGACCGGGTCGGGACTGGAGACATTGATGCCTGTCGTTTCCATGCGGTTAGCTTGAACATGGTGCGGAAAATAGTGTTCGAAGCGAGAGAAAACTGGCCGCGGTACTGAGGTCAGGTCAACGCGATGAAGTTTTCTGGGCGAGCCGCGGCCTCGCAAATACCGCAGCGACCACCGCCAGGAGCAGAGCAACGATTTCGACGGTTCTGAAGGAATTTGGCGGGAGCTGAAAGGTAAATTGGATTTCGCCCGCACTTTGGTTTTCGTTTCGTATTTGTTTAGTGATCTGGACCGCGGCAGATGCTGGCTGCGCGGCGTTGATGAGATACACGCTCACGCCTGGTAAATGCCGGTTCTCAAGCGTCAGCCTGTGCGCGCCAGCCGCGCGCCGACCGGTCGCTGCGGAGAATTCGATTTGAATGATTCCCAAACCGGTCCGGAATTCGGCGGACGCAGGGAAGTAGGAGTTGGTGAGTTTCAGTTCTTGATCGCGCTGGTCCAGTCGGACGATTAGGTCGCGTTTCAGCAATTCGGCGTAGGCCGCGGCTTCGTTGGTTGAGATCACGCCATCGCCATTGCGGTCAATCAGCGCGAGCACCTGTTCTGCGACGGCTACACCGGGCGTCAGATTGATTTGGAGGCGGACACGGTCAGGTTCGATAACCACGAGTGTTGCCTGCAGATATTCGTCAAGCCGATGGGCGAAAACGGTGGACGGCAAGGCGAGGAAGGCGAGAAGCTGCGGTAGGCAACGAAGGGTCGCGATCACTGCGTCCGCCATTTAGCCCCGTAATCGTTCGTTGGGTCGCGATAAATCGTGTGGATATGTTTGGTGGCATCCCCGCCCAAACGTTGCGGGGCGTATTCGATGATTACGGTCGGTCCCTGGATGCGGAAGTAAGCGGCGCTGCCTGTTTCGGTCGGGCCGCTCCAGGCGAACCAGGTTTCAGCGATGTTCTTTTTCATCTCATCCATTTTCGCTTTCGCGACGGCTTCGTGCATGATGCCGGTCCATTCGTTGGCCAGATCCAGCAGCATCTCGCGTTGTTTCGGGGTCAAGTCGGAGCCTTTGATTCCTTCTGGTTGAATCGTCTGCCGGTCCCGACCCGGGCCGAGGACGAGGTCATGCATCTCGAAGCCAAGGACGGCCTGCTTGCGCTGCGTGTCGTCCAACGAAGTGACGAGGGCAAAGGCTTTGTCAATCTCGCGGCCAAGCGGGCGCACGGTCTTGCCTTCGAGTTGGTAAAGCGCCGGCTGCGCGCCGGTGTGGCTGGGGGTGAGTGTGCCGTGCTCCCCGATAAGGGTTATGTTGAGCGCGAGATGATGCCCGCCGAACTGAATCATCCACGGCTCGGTGGAAGGCTGTCCCAGGAAGGATAGGTAATATTCATCGCGCCCGAACATGGTTTGGCCACCGGATTTTTTAAGCTGTTCGTCGCCCTCGACGATCTGCAAAACCTTCTCGTAACCCTGCGCACTCAACGCCGCTGCCAGGACGGCCATGGCGCCGTCGCGCTGCGACTTCGTGAGATCGCCCATGCGCAACCCGGCGCGTTTAACCATTGTTGTCGGCAAATTCGACCAACGCTTGCGTTGAGCGTCGTCTTTGAAATCAAATACGGCTTTGCCGCGCTGCGATTCGTCAAGGGTGGCGAGGAATTTTTTTGCGGCAGCGGTAATTTCGCCCGTCGCCTTGCCGGTCGTCGGGCTCTCCTGGCCAAGACTATTCGGCCCGAACAAAGCGACAGATAAAGCTGAGGCCAGAAAGATTCCTTTGATCATGGGTGCTTTGTAATGGCCCTGCGAACGGCAGTCAAGGGGCGCGAAGGCTATTAGAAGCGTCGGCGTGTATACGCGATCAAACGTTCAAAGATTTATTTGGGGTGATGTGCCTATAGGCAAAACTTCGGAGATTGTGTCATTGTTCACAGTCCGATGAAGCGATTCGACATACGCAAAATTCGCAAGCTGGCCGCGCGAGAGCGCTACGGTGAGTTGTATTTCCATTGGCGCGAAGCTGAGCACATGATCGCATCGAATTTCCCTCATGCCCGCCGTTATGGTCGTCGCCTCAAACGCCGCGTGGAACGTCTGTATAGCGATTGGTTCGGCGCCATTGCTAAGAGTGGATACGCGACGAACGTCGCCGTTTAGGGGCGGCTGAGGTTCTTCGCTGTTTTCGGTGGAATTGGGTGGACTTGGGTGGACCTGGCTGGGTTCGCCTGGACTAGACTCGCATTTGGACCTCATCACGAGGAGATGGGTGGGGGTACAGCAATCGCCATTGAGTTAAGGATTTCTCAAAGATAAGAATGTACAAGGTAGATACATTTGTGCATTAGAGTGGAGGTGCACACGATTACTGAAACAGTTCCTGGTTACC
>Ga0193709_1000103_pt1 | contig 36611 bp, 26 predicted proteins | sample H3c2metaG_FD_160571 | JGI IMG/M metagenome (GOLD analysis project Ga0193709, IMG submission 160571) | Soil microbial communities from a riparian zone of the East river system, Colorado, United States - H3c2 | ecosystem: Environmental > Terrestrial > Soil > Riparian zone | place: USA: East River...
CACGTAAGTTCCAAGGGTGGCCTCTGCAAAAAATGAACTTCCTTATTATAGGTGAAGGGATCGAGATCTAAACACCTCGGCCCGACAAAAGGGAAATCAATGTCAATACCAAATCTGTCCTTACGTTTTGCGCACTACTCTTTACGTATCATCCTCATGCATCGATGTGGGCCATGTAACTGTGTAACCCGGCCGATCTCCACCCAACTCCACCCATCACCAACCAATCTCCAGTGAAACTTCTTTCTCCGGGTTGCCGTTACGCGATTCCCCGCAAAACAGCGATGAACCACAATTTTTATCCATGAATCACGAACTACATCATGCAACCCGCATCTGCTACAAATCGGTAAAGTAGGCTGAAGCTGCCCCGTTCCCAACTTCACCAAACTTGACCTAAGTTCACCCAACTTAACCTACCTTCACCAAAACATTTATTTTCAGAAACTTTCGATGGCCTGGGATTTCGCCCGAAAACCAAGTCTGAAAACCTGGTGATCCGAACCCATCCGAGCCCATCCCTAACCAATCCGCGGTGATTCTTATTTTTGCAGGTCCAGATTCCCCGATTTCAGCGGCTCATCCGTTGGGGTTTCAAACAGATCGAGTTCCTCTTCCACCGGACGGAACGGCGCGAAGCTGCGGCGATGGATCGCACAGGGTCCTCGTTCATTGATGGCAGCATAATGCTGCGGCGTTGCATAACCTTTATGCTGAGCGAAACCGTAGCCAGGATAAATCTTATCCAACTCGCGCATCAGTCGATCCCGCGTTACCTTCGCCAAAACGCTCGCGGCGGCGATTGAATAGCTCTTGCAGTCCCCTTGAACCAACGCCGTTTGAGCATATGGCAACCATTTTATTCTCAAACCATCGATCAGCACGTGCTGCGGTTTTGGCTCCAATTGGTCCAGGGCGATGTTCATCGCCCGCCACGCAGCCTGGCGAATATTGATCCGATCAATCATTTCAACCTCCACTGTCGCAATGCCATAACGAATCTCCGGATGAGTCGTGATGATGGAATAAAACTTCTCGCGTTGCTCTTCGGTAAGCTGCTTTGAATCGTTCAACCCGCGCAGCCTTTTGTGAATACCGCCTTCAAGCCATGAACAGGGGAAAACCACCGCCGCCGCTACAACCGGTCCAGCCAACGGTCCGCAACCGGCTTCATCGGCACCTGCGACCAAAGTCGTGCCCTTCGCCCAAAGCTCGCATTCGCAGGAAAGCCGATGCCAGTATTTTGCGCTCATCGCTAATGCATTTCAACATCGCACGTGCCGATGCCCTTGCGATAGTAGTTGAATTGGACATTCGGATGCTCCGCCAGCAGCGACATCGGAACAGCCGCATCCGGAATTTTCTTCGCGATCATCAAGCAGGTCAATCGCTGCCCGAATGAATTGTCGTGCATGCCCGCTTGCCAAATCGAAACTTTTTCGGCTTTCCACGTCTCGACCGGTCCAACGGAAATCGCCTGCGTCGGCACCAATGAAATATTCCCGCCGCCTGAAGTCCGCGCATTTTGCGCAATCGTGAGCGGATGCAGATCGACGACGCGCGTAGCCAACTGGCGGTATTCCGCCGGCGAGGGCGGGTTGTCCTTATATTTGCCTTTGCGGCGCGGCGGATCGTTGAAAGCCCAATGCTTCACATCGCCTTGTCCACCTTGCATTACCGCGCAATGAACGCCGGAATCCCAACTTTTGCGATAAGCGCTCGTGTCGCCCTTCGGAAAATGCAGGTTCGCGGCCGACATGACCAGATCTTTGCGAATCCGGCTGAAACAAAGTTCGCGGTCCGCTTTCTCGAAGGAAAGCGGATGCGTCGGTGGGACTTCTTTCCCATCGAGAAACCATTCGTCCATGCCCCAGAAATGCGCGGACTTCACATTCAATTCCAGATCGTTCACCAGTCGAGCTACCAGCGGCAATTGTTCCGTCGGTCCAATCGGACCACAGATGCCTACCGGATTATCCGGTGTGGACCGCTTCCATGCAGCGACATATTCCAGCGCTTCCGCGAGATAGAATTCCTCCAATGTCTCATACATGACGACCTTGAATCCAGGCCGCGAAAGCTTGAGCATTTTTTCCGGGGTGAGCACGGCCGCGTCGCGAATGATTTCCTCATCCAGCGTCGTGTAATCCCACCAATCGGGAGCAATGGAACTGACTTTGCGCGGCATCGCGCCAAAGAATGCTAAACCATGTGTCAGGAATTCAACTCAAATTCCATTCTCCAGTGATTCTTCGTATGACTTATTCACGAGATAATTTCGGCCCAGCGCGTTCCGCAACGGATCGTCATCAGGCCCGCAGAAGCCAAAATGCAAATGACGCCGCCAGCCTTCCGCATGCTGAAATTTTTTCGACAGCCGGCCCAGTTCCAATGACATGTCTTCCATCGCGAGAAGGTAAGAGTTCAATCCCTGACTGACATCCAGCCAGCGTTGCTGGCTTTTGTGCGCCGCCAGCGCATCTCGTTTTAGCTTGTGTGTCGATGAGGTATTTACATACGCACCGGGCCTCACCCGCCGTCGCAAACCGTCTCTCAAGCTGTGGGGCATCGAATGATAAACAGTCGTCGGATATTGCTCTGCGGATCGGGAGGGGTTGGTTTTGAAATTCGGCATCTCGCGAGCAAACGCTGCGGTTACAGCGAGACGACAAGTGTTAGTGTGGTCCTCCATGTAATCCTGCGGCGCATGGGTGAGCACCACGGTCGGCTTCACCTCGCGAATTATCGCCGCCAATTTCCGCAACAGGTCGAGGCTATAAATGATCTCAAGGTCATCTGTGATGCTATTGTGAAAATGCTCGCCGAGAATTTTGGCTGCCGTTCGTGCTTCCGTGTTTCGAATGGATCGGGTAGTCGCCGAGTTATATTCGGTGCTCCCGCAATTGCCGCTGGCGACATTCAAGTAGTGGATTTCGTATCCCGCCTTTTTCAGCATCAAGAGCGTTCCAGCCATGTAAAACTCGATGTCATCGGGATGCGCGCCGATGGCGATGGCGGTTTTGGAAGGCACTTTGGAGGCGTTAAAACGTTAAAACGGAGCCGCTTTTTGTATCGCCAAATTTTGCAAACCGGCACCAAGAAGCGGAGGCTTCATTTCGTGGTTGAAATCTTCACCGAGCGCCCGGTTTCGGCGGAACGATCCGCTGCAAACATGATTTCATGACTGCGTGCGGCATCCGCAAAGCTCGTGAGCGGCATTTCCTTACCTTTGTCGAGCGCGTTGAAGAAAGCCTCGAACTGAGTTTGGTACGGATGGTCGGAAACGTCTCCTGAATCGAGCAGCTTCATCGCCAGGCTGCTCCAGGCATGTCGATTCGTGTTCAATTTCATCGAATGAAACTTATTATCGAGCAGGCTGCCTTCGCTGCCGACCAGGTGTGTATGGAAATAATACGGCTGCAAACAATCCACCACCGCTGCGCATTTGCCGATGGCGCCATTCTTGAACTTTAGAATCGTGACGCTGGTAGTGGTGTACTCGTACGGTGCAAAAATCTTGTTGCTCGATTTGGCGTCATAACTCGTGACCTCTGTCACATCACCCCCCATGCAAAGCAACAAGGCATCCAGTGCATGGCAACCCGCCGTCAACAGGGAACTGCCACCGGCGTCCTTACGTGTGTTCCAGCGGAATTGGCCATACCACGGTCCGATGCCGTGATAATAATCCACCTCGCCATAATGCAATTTGCCGAGCAGTCCCTCGTCGATGACAGCTTTCGTCGCGAGGAATTGGCTCGAATAGCGGCATTCAAAACAGACGCAGGTCTTTACCTTTGCTTGTTCAATTGCCTTTTGCATTGCACGCAAATCTTTCAATGAAAGACAAAGCGGCTTTTCGATAATCAAATGTTTTCCAGCTTTGGCTGCGGCAATAACTTGTTTCGCATGATCGAAGGGATAACTGCACACTGACACGGCGTGTATCTCCGGGTCGGCAAGCATCGCATCCAAATCGTTGTAAGCCGCGATAGTCCCGCCGTATTTCGCGCTCAATTCATTCGAATCCAACTCGCGCGATGAATAGACGGCGGTGACCCGCCCAAGTGTCGTGGCATTAATCGCCGGAATATGAGCTGTGGCGACCCACCCGTGACCAATGATCCCGACGTTATATTTTTTCATGTGCATTCAAAAAGATTCTGTATCGTCATGCTGGTAAATCCGAATGCGACAAGCTTTGCAAATAGTTGTCAAAACAAAAGAAATGATCGTATCCATTTAGAGTCACAGATGTTAACGCGAGTTCTCGTATGAAAATTGAAGCTTTGCACCTGGGCATGAAAGTTCGCCACCCGCAATACGGAGTCGGCGTTGTGAAGACGATTTCTGAAGCCACTGCTGACATCCAGTTCGACGATGGTAAACGAACCGTTGCTCCCGAGCCGAGCGGCTTGGAACCCGCCGAACCCCAAGCTGCCGTTCGCGGGCTTGAGGTGCCGCTGGCCCAATTCGTCCAGCAAACCGTCGATGCGACTATTCAAAAGCTCGGCTTGGAGAAGCCTGATTTCGTCCTCGAGAAACTCGGCGCGCGCTGGCATGGCGGTAAATTGGTAATGCACCCGGCTGATCCGGCGTTGCAAACCAAAGACGTTCCGCTGGAAACTTTTTTCCACAAAGTCGTCATGGTCCGCAATAATCTGCGCGTGCTCGAACAGAAGATTAATGCCCATGAAAAACTGAGCGACGGCGAGAAGGTCGAGATGCAGCAGTATATCACCCGCGCTTACGGCTCCCTGACCACATTCAATATCCTCTTCAAAGAAAAGGAAGATCAGTTTTGAGCGATTCCCTGCCGCAGCCATGGTTTGAATTCAAGGAGGTGGCAGACGTTCCGACGCCAGCGTTGCTCGTCTATCGAGATCGAGCGCAAGAGAATATTCGACGAATGCTCGCAATCGCTGGAGGACCTGAGCGGCTGCGGCCGCACATCAAAACGCATAAAATGCGGGAAATACTCGATCTGCAGCTATCGGCCGGAATCAAAAAATTCAAGTGTGCGACCATCGCTGAAGCCGAGCTCGCCGCGAGCGCGGGAGTGCCTGATCTGTTACTCGCTTATCAGCCGGTTGGACCGGCGGTTCGACGAGTCGCCGAGCTGATCAAAGTCTTTCCCCAGACAAGATTTTCGGTTATTTGCGATGATGCAAGCGCCCTTGGCGCACTATCAAAAGGCTTTCAAGCGGCAAAGCAAATCAACGGACCACTCGAAGTTTTGCTTGATGTCGACGTCGGCCAACATCGCACTGGCGTGCCTGCCGGAGCCGAAGTCGCGAAACTCTATCGTGCAATTGCATCTTCGCCCGGTCTTAAACCCGGCGGCCTTCACGCCTACGACGGCCACATTTCCGATGCCGATCCCGCAGTCCGAAGGGCCGCGTGCGATAACGCCTTCGCTCCAGTCGCCGCGTTGAAGAACGAACTCCAGTTGGCAGGGCTGCCAGTGCCGCGTGTTGTCGCTGGTGGTTCGCCAACCTTTCCATTTCACTCGCAACGTCCGGATGTCGAATGCAGCCCAGGAACAACCGTGTTCTGGGATTCCGGGTACGGAAACAAGCTGCGCGATCTCGATTTCCTTCCGGCTGCTTTGGTCCTTACACGCGTCATCAGCAAGCCCGGACCTAACCGCCTTTGCCTGGACCTCGGTCACAAGGCGCTCGCCTCAGAAATGCCGCACCCCCGCGTCCAATTCCTGAATCTCGCCGATTACAACGCGCTCGTTCACAGCGAAGAACATCTCGTAGTCGAAACGGCCCAGGCTGATCAATTTAAGATCGGCGATTGCCTCTACGGCGTGCCGCGTCACATCTGCCCAACGGTCGCCCTCTACTCCGGCGCCATTGTGATCGAGGATCAAACGATTATCGGCTTGTGGAATGTCGCGGCTCGTGAACGGCGCATTTCGATTTGATCACTTCTGACGCCCGGAAAGCCTGCGACTTTTGAGGTGATTGGTTCATCGAGCAACAGCCAAAGGTGGTTCGGTGTTTATCTCATAACATCGGCGATGGCGCAGGCCGCGCGCTAATTATTTCGACGCGGCGCTTCCGGTTTGGGCCCGTGAAATTCGAGCAAGGAGGGACAACGCCCGGTCAGCTTGCGTGACGTAAGGATTCGATTTGTCCCAAACGTAACCGGCCAGGACGGAGCAAATCTGTTTCATAATATCCGGGTTTCGTTGCGGTGCGAAGAGTATCTGCGGCAACTTATCGTCGTACCACGCACTGACATATGACCGAAACGTGTCTATGCCGTGCTTGACATATTCAGCATACTCCCTCTGCCAATCCACCGCCTCGCCACGGAGATGACGTGTCAACACTTGCGCTGCGCGTTGAGCCGATTCGAGCGCGAGGGCAACCCCAGAACTGAAAACCGGATCCAGAAATTCTGTCGCGTTGCCGACCAACGCGAATTGATGACCGAACACCGTTTTTACTGCACACGAATAGCCGCCAATCCGTTGTGGCGGGAAAAGAGCCTTCATTCCACGAAGGCGACCTGCAGCATTTGGATCACTCATCACGATTTCGCGCAAGCGAGCCTCAGGCTGTTCAGGAAAGCGTTTAAAAAATTCAGCATCGCCCACAACGCCGACGCTGGTATTGCCATTCGAGAACGGGATGATCCAAATCCATGCGCCGCCAGGATGAATGCATACCCAGATTTTGCCTTCTTCACGGCCTTCTGGCCGCCGATCCCCACTGACGTGCGTGAAAAGCGATTCGCGAGGCGGAAAAGAGGATGGCACTTCAAGCTTAAGCAAGCGCGGAAGAACGCGGCCAAAGCCGCTGCAATCCAGAACGAAACGCGCCGTCACGCTGCGCTGAGCGCCGTCCGTTTGTTCGAGAGTGACGACTGCATGCGAATCACCAAACGAGACGTCGGTGACTGATTGGCCATAAAGAATCTCAACCCCGCGCGCCGCGACAGCATCAGCGAGCGTTTTATCAAAATCAGCGCGCGTAACTTGAAACGTGTAATTGAACCCGGGAGTTGATTGATCGGCGAAATCAAAGTTGCAGGTTTGGTTTCCGCGAAAGAACACTGCGCCGTGTTTGCGCATGAAGCCCTGCTTCTCAACAGGATCAAGAAGGCCGGCCGTTTCCAACAGGGCCATGCTGCTGGGGAGCAGGCTTTCACCAATGACGAAGCGAGGGAAAACTTGTTTCTCAACCACCAGCAAGCGAAACCCCTCTCGTTGCAAAAGCGCAGCCGCCAGTGACCCCGCCGGGCCCGCGCCAATGATGACGATATCAAAATCCGTTCTGCTTGCGTTGCTCACTAAGTGTAATTAGACACAAAATGAGCGGAGATCAATTCAGGAAAAAGATTGCCGCCCGGTGGTTACATTATTGAGGATCGTTTTGTATTGGCTTGGAGTCGCGGGTAAGTCAATCTGCCGAACCATTACACATAGGACCTTTTATGGTTTACGAAGTGAACTTTGGAACGATGCGGGTTGCGACGTCGAAATCTGCGACGAAAAAAACCGGCCGCTTTCGAATTGCGATGCTGGGCGATTTTTCTGCTCGCGCCAACAGCGGCAAGCTCGACACGGGCTCAGAGTTGGCCAGTCGCAAACCGTTGAAGGTGGATTGCGATAATCTCGATGCGACGATTAAACGGCTGGGCGTGAAGTTGCGGCTGCCGCTCGGAGCGGATGGCAGCGCGGTCGAATTGGCGGTCAATTCAATGGATGACCTGCATCCCGACCAGCTTTACAGCAATTTGCCGATCTTCAGCGAATTGTCCGGCCTGCGGCAGCGGTTGAAGACGCAATCAACATTTGCCAAAGCGGCAAAGGAAGTTCAGACGTGGGCCGGAGTGAAGATTGCGCGCCCGCCGCGGCGCAAACCGCGCAGTGCAGCTATTCCTTCGAATGGCAAGTTGAGCGATTTTGCGCGATTGGTCGGTGCGCCAACTGTGAAAGCGAAGTCCACAGTGTCGATTGCTGAAATGCTGAAACAGATGGTCGGACCGTATGTTGTCCCGGCGAAAGATCCACGGCAGGAGCAGCTTGTGGCGACTGTGGATTCGGCGTTGGCGGCGACGATGCAATCAGTTTTGCATCATCCGGATTTTCAATCTTTCGAAGCACTCTGGCGATCTGTCGATATGTTGGTGCGCCGGCTGGAGACCGATGAAAAATTGCAGATCGTTCTTTATGATGTGACGGCCGAGGAAATCGCTGCGGATTTGAGCAAAGCTGATTCGTTGGAGAATTCAGGACTCTATAAATTGCTCGTCGAGCAACCCGCGATGGATGTAGCGCAAGGACCTTTTGCCGTGGTAATCGGGAATTACATGTTCGAGCAGACGCCGCCGCATGCGGAATTGCTCGGACGCATTGCGAAAATCGTGGCGCAGACGCAGACCGCATTCATCGCAGGTGTGGGCACGAGCTGCTTGGACACGAAGCCAGCAGATTTGCATCCGTTGATTCAGGAAGCGTGGGACGCTCTCGCGGGAATGCCAGAGGCTGCGTATGTCGGATTAGTGGTTCCACGGTTTATGTTGCGCAATCCCTACGGAGAGAAAACCGATCCGATCGATTCATTCGATTTCGAGGAGTTCACTCCGCAGGCCGGCATCAGCGGAATGCTCTGGGGAAATTCGGCGGTAATCGCGGGGTTGTTGCTCGGCGCGACTTTCAGTCAGCAGGGCGATAAAATGAAACCGGGCTCGGTGCTCTCAATCGGAGACATGCCGTTTTATTATTACACGGATTCGGACGGGGACCAGACGGCGTTGCCCTGCACCGAGCGAATGTTGAGTTCGAAAATGGCGGACCTGGTGAGCAAATATCGCTTTATGCCGATGCTCTCGATAAAAGGTCAGCCGGAAATTCGCCTGGGCGGGCTGGGTTCGCTGGCGGGAGGTCCGTTGGCGGGATCGTGGAAGCCGGTGACGGGTTCATCGGAAGCTCCGGCTGCTGAAGCTGAACCGCCTCCCGAAGAAAAAGCTGCCGAAGAAGCACCGGCCGAGTCTGCGGAGACGCCAACAGAAGAGGCGGCGGAGCCTGCGGCGGAAGCGCCCGCCAGTGATCCCGAATTGGATAAGCTATTGGCGGACCTGAATCCGGAGCCAGCGGCGGAAGAGGCGAAAACCGAAGAAGCCGCGCCAGCCGCGGAAGCTGAGCCCGAAATGGATCCGGAATTGGCGAAGTTGCTAAAGGAATTGGGTTAAATCGGAACTTGGAAACTAATAAAGGACCCGAGGGACGCGACTCAGAAATCGAAGCGCTTTTGCGGACCGTTGGGAAAGGGACGAATGGCTTTTGGAGATTGTTTTGGCAAACCGTATATAATGGGAGTTCCCTGTGGCTTAGGCACGTCGCCGGACCAGCTATCAGGATCCCACTGTTCTTCGACCTGACCGAAGGCGATTACGAGGGCTTCGGTGTCTTCTCCCTGGATATAATACCGGCCATCGTCAAAAATATTAATCATGGCATAGTTTTCCAGTCGCAGCATCGTGCCGGTATTGAACGCGAAACGATGCTGGATGGCGATCTTGACACCGACTTGTGTGATGATGGCCTTGGCTTGTTGCAGAGTCATAATGCCCGTCCGCTGACGCTAATGTTCGGTGTGCATGGTGTCAATCTCGTTTTCACCCCAATTTCGGTCTTTTCTCAACGGGGTATTGAAATAGATATTGACTGCGTAATGTCAAAACGATTACACATGATGCGAGTTTCTAGAGAGAATCTGTTTAAAAGCTAAGCAAAGAAAGGACCCATCATGGCCAAAGCAAGCAGTCAAAAATTCATTGCAAGAAACCGAGCCCCGCGCGTCCAGATAGAATATGACGTGGAATTGTATGGCGCGCAGAAAAAGGTCGAACTGCCGTTTGTGATGGGTGTTATGGCGGATCTTTCAGGAAAACCAGCCGAAGCGCTGCCAGATGTGGCGGATCGGAAATTCCTGGAAATTGACGTCGATAATTTTGACGAGCGCTTGAAATCCTGCAAACCCCGCGTGGCCTTCCAGGTACCGAATACGCTGACGGGTGAAGGTAATTTGAGCGTCGAAATGACGTTCGAATCGATGGACGATTTTTCGCCGGCGGCCGTCGCCCGCAAAGTGGATTCCCTGAACAAGTTGCTGGGTGCGCGCACCCAATTGGCCAACCTTTTGACTTACATGGATGGCAAGGGGAAAGCCGAAGATCTGATTGGAAAACTGTTGCAGGATCCGGAGTTGCTGAAGTCCCTTGCAGCCGCGCCGAAACCGGAAGAACCGGCTGCGTCCTAATCAATTAATACCTTGAAATAACCAGGAACCACACTATGCCAGACCCAGCAGAACAAACACAGGCACAACCCGCAGCAGCAACCGCCGAAGTAACAGAGTTTGAGTCATTATTAAACAAGGAATTCAAGCCCAAGACTGCCGAGGCAAAGAGCGCCGTGAAGTTGGCCGTGCAGACCCTCGCCGAACAGGCTCTCTCGGCTACGACGCTCGTCTCTGACAATGCTATCAAGACGATCGAAGCGATCATTGCCGAAATTGATCGCAAACTTTCCGAGCAGATTAATCTCATCCTTCACCAGGATGACTTCAAAAATCTGGAGGGCTCGTGGCGTGGTTTGCATTACTTGGTAAATAATACCGAAACGGGTGAAAACCTGAAAATTCGTGTCATGAATATCTCAAAGAAAGAGGTATCGAAGACGCTCAAGAAATTCAAAGGCACAGCCTGGGATCAAAGCCCGCTCTTCAAGAAGTTGTATGAAGAGGAATTCGGCATGCCTGGTGGCCAGCCTTTCGGCTGTCTTATGGGCGACTATTACTTCGACCATTCCGCGCCGGACGTGGAAATGCTCACGGGAATCGCGCAGATTTCTGCGGCCTCACACGCGCCGTTCATTTCCGCTGCCGCCCCATCGCTTCTCAACATGGAAACGTGGCAGGAATTGGCCAACCCTCGCGATCTGGCAAAGATATTTGGAACGCCCGAGTATGCTGCGTGGAAGTCACTGCGCCAATCCGAAGACTCTCGTTACCTTGGCCTCACAATGCCGCGTGTTCTGGCTCGTTTGCCGTACGGGGCGAAGACATCGCCGGTCGATGAATTTGCTTTCGAAGAAGACACTGCCGGCGCTGATCACACCAAATACACGTGGACGAACGCCGCATATTCGATGGCGACGAACATCACCCGCTCCTTCAAGCTTTACGGCTGGTGCGCGCGGATTCGCGGCGCGGAATCGGGCGGCATGGTTGAAGGTTTGCCGGTCCATTCCTTCCCGACCGACGACGGCGGTGTGGACATGAAATGTCCCACAGAAATCGGGATTACCGATCGGCGCGAATCCGAATTGGCCAATTGTGGCATGATGCCGATTTCACATTGGAAGAACACCGATTATGCTGTTTTCGTTGGTGCTCAGTCGCTTCAAAAGCCGCAGGAATATGACGATGCCGATGCAACGGCCAATGCGAATCTGGCAGCGCGGTTACCATACCTGTTCGCTACCTGCCGGTTTGCGCACTTTCTTAAATGCATGGTGCGGGACAAAGTGGGCGGCTTTTCAAGCCGCGAAGGCCTGCAGGATTGGCTCAACAAATGGATCAGCCGTTATGTTGACAGCAACCCGACTTCGACAGACGAAGTGAAAGCTCGGTTCCCCTTGTCATCGGCGGAAGTGGTGGTTGAAGAAGTTGAGGGAAATCCTGGCTATTACACGTCGAAGTTTTTCCTCAAGCCTCACTATCAGCTTGAAGGCCTGACCGTGTCGTTGCGGTTGGTATCAAAATTGCCATCGCAGAAAAAATAATTGACTCATTTTCAACAAACAAAAAATACAATAATAGAAAGGACCTCTCTATATGGCATTTAATGCGTATATCGTATTCCACCCCGATAAAGGCGACATCAAAGGCGAATCCACCTCAGAATTGTTCAAGGACAAAGGCGCGATCGAAATCGCGGACTATGGCTTTGCAGCAGCCATGCCGGTGACGGCATCCCGCAGCGATGGCGGTGGCGCGACTGTCGGCCGCGCGAATTTCGAATCCTTCACGTGCAACAAGAACATTGATACTTCGACGCCGAAGTTGGTCGAGTACTGCTGTCTCGGTAAGAACATTTCCAAGATATGCCTGCACCTTTTTCGCGCAGGCGACGAGGGCGATACGGGTGCGGTCAAATATGCAATGGTGGTATTCAAACATTGTGTGGTCACCAAAGTCGGCATTTCGGGCGGTGGCGAAGAACTACCCAAGGAATCGCTGGAATTTAATTACGGCATTTGCGAATACCATTATCAGCAAACGCACCACGAGACGGGAAAACCCCAGGGCGATGTCAGAAAGTTCGGATGGTCCACCGTGAATAACAAAGTTCACGGCGATCTGGAAAACTTTAATGCCTAAGGGTGATGTTCACCGGCAATCTTAAATGAAAGGAGCCGCCGCCATCCGCGCGGCGGCTCTTTTCTGAAAGAGTTTTTTTATGGCCGAAGCTCTGGCCGATGTCTATGTAAGACTGGACGGGATGAAGGGGGAATGCACTGATGCGTCTCATCCCGGGCAAAAGGGCTGGATTCAGATCAAGAGTTTCAACTTTGGTTTCGGAATGAAAGAGGGTTCGTGGGAAGGCGGCGGCGCGGCCGGAAGCGACTCGGGCGGTGGGGGCGACGGGGGTTCTGGAAGAGGGGGAGGCAGCAATCTCCCATTGGAATTCCCGGACGCGACGATGGCGAAAAGTTCCGACAGCGTCTCGACCGGGCTTTTGAAAGAGAAATGCCATGAGGGGGCCCCGATTGAAATGATGCAGGTCGTAGCCTGCCGTTACGGAGGCAATGATAAGAACAAACCGAAAATTCCATTTTTGCACATCATTTTCAAAAACGTGTACATCAACTCCATCTCACTTGCCCTTTCGCAGGATGAATTGCCCGGCGAGACCATTAAATTCACCTACGACATCGTGCAAATGGAAACGATCTGGACCGACAACGAAACCGGTGATCGCCTGGTCTCTCAGCCAAACCGGTGCGGCTGGAACAGAAAACTGAATAAAGAGTTCAAGGAGTACGTAGACGCCGAGAGCTGACCGAATGGCAACAGATGCATACATCAAGTTCGGTGAAAGTCCCGACAAAAGCCCCTACAACACCCCTCTTCCGGCCATAGAGGGCGACTCGACTGACAAGGGGCATTATTGGTGGTGCGAACTGCGTGGCTATGACTTTTCGCTCGATGCCGGAGAGCGCTCCTCTGGTTCGGAAGGCAACCAGGACCAGGAAAAGCCCAAGCCATCCTTCAAGAAAGTGACGATCAAGAAACGCGTCGACTGGGCGAGCACGCAATTGTTCATGAAATGCTGTTTTGCAGCCGAGGCAACGGCGAGAAAGTTGACTGGGGATCAGGATCAGGGCCGGATTGATCGCGTCACAATCGAGATTTGCAAGCAAGCTGCGGCTGCTGATTCCGAAGGTGACCGGGACGACGATAAATTCCCATTCATTACGGTTCGTTACTTCGGAGTTCGTATCGTGGATTACGCAATTGATATGTCGAAGCCCGAGCCCGACGAAACGATTACATTCGTTTTCGAGAAGCTCGATGTTGAATACCAGCCGACCGATCCGCATACGGGCAGAAAAATAGACGACAAGGTTTCGCGCGCAATTGGAATGCAAAACTACGCGCCCGCCAAAGCTGCAGCCGCGAAGAGCAGCGCCGCATCAGTTGCAGGCGCGGTGACAACGGCCTCGGCTTCGACAGGCGCTGCCGCCGCCGCGGCGGGAGGTGGGGGCGGGAATGGCGATGGGGCGTCGGCCAGCAATGGCTCGGCAGGTGCGAGTTCTCCAACTGAAGCGGCCGTTAATGCTAATTTCCCCGGCCTTTGGGGTGGAAATGGTTTCGGAATCCTGCCGGACTGAATTCGGGGCTGGCAAAAAGGATGACCGCAAAAGAATACCTCGCCTCCGGCCAGCCGGACAAAGCGCTGCTCGAACTTCAGAACGAAATCCGCGCGCATCCTGAAGATCCAAAGCTCCGCATTTTCCTGTTTCAACTCCATTGCGTTCTCGGAAATTGGACCAAGGCATTGACACAGTTGCAGGTCATTGCCGGAATCGATCCCGAAACCATGATGCTCGCGCAAATCTTTCATCCAGTCATTAATTGCGAGGCGCTGCGAAAGGGTGTTTTTGAAGGTAAGCTGACGCCACTGATTTTTGGAGAGCCGCTTGAATGGGTTGGCTTGCTACTCAAGGCTGCTGAGCACGTTGCGCGCAATGAATTGCCGGCCGCGGCGGAATTGCGCAATCAGGCCTTTGAAACCGCGCCAGCTACAGGTGGGACTGTGGACGGCAAGCCGTTTGCCTGGATTGCAGACGCGGATTCGCGGCTGGGTCCGATGCTCGAATTGATTCTCGAAGGCAAATATTACTGGGTTCCGTTTTGCCGCATCAGGCGCATTGCGCTGCCAGAGCCATCGGACCTGCGGGATCTGATTTGGATTCCGGCACAGTTCGTGTGGAGCAACGGCGGCCAGGCTTCGGGTCACATCCCGACTCGTTACATTGGCTCCGAAAATTCTTTGGACGGTTCTCTTCGGCTGGCGCGCAAGACTGAATGGAAAGAACTGGCCGAAGATACTTTCATTGGCCAGGGCCAGCGCCTTCTCGCGACCGACGGTGGCGAATTCCCTTTGCTCCAATGTCGGCTCATTGACTTTGCAACGGCAGAGAACTTGGCCAGCAAAGCGAGCGTTCCGGTCGGGCCCTAAAATTAGAACGGTTCCGCTTCACAGATTCGTGCGAGCCATCGTTCGGCACCCATCCGATATAGTTACGCAATTTTGTGGCGTCGCAACGTTTTAACTATGAATCGCGCCCACGATTTAACAAAATAGCGTCATGCCTGAGCTTTCCGTTGTCGAACGACTTCAACCCTGTCTGCTGGATCGGTTGACGGATGACGAACCGAACAACACCCAGGAGAGCCGGTCTCAGCGCGTCATCTCCCTGCAACGGTATCGCCAGGGAGTATTGCGCGATCTGCAATGGCTTTTCAGCGCCAGCGCTCATCTCCCCCAGGAAGGCCAGCAAACTTTCAGCATTGAAGATTATCCGGAGGCATTTAAGTCGGTGATAAATTTTGGCACGCGCCATCTTTTTGGCCTGATGGCGCCGAACATGCGCGAACTCGAACGTCAGTTAACTGAAGCTTTGTACGTTTTCGAGCCGCGAATTATTCGGAACAGCCTCAAAGTACATTCGCGAATTTGGGGCAATATCATAGCGCTTGATCTGGAAGCCGAACTTTGGGCAGCGCCGCTGCCGGAGCACTTGCACATCAAAACCAAACTGGACCTCGAAACCGGACTTTGCAGCGTCGGAGACTAATCGCATGGACGAACGGTTGCTCAACCTTTACAACGTCGAGTTGCGGCATCTCCGCGAGATGGCGGGCGAGTTTGCCCGCGAATATCCCAAAATCGCTGGCCGCCTTGCTCTTGACCGCGATGCCAAGGAAGCCTGTCCCGATCCTTACGTCGAGCGATTGCTGGAAGGGTTCGCGTGGCTGGCAGCGCGGGTTCATCTCAAGCTCGATGCGGAATTTCCGCGCTTCACGCAGGCGCTATTGGAGACCATTTATCCGCATTACCTCTCACCCGTTCCATCGATGGCCATCGTGCGTTTCGAAATCGATCCGCAACAGCCCGCTCTCTCGGCTGGCGTTCCGATACCGCGCGGCACTGCCCTCAAGAGCAATCTGGGCAAAGGTGAACGCACGCCTTGCATGTTTCAGACCGCCCACGACGTCAAGCTGCTGCCGCTGCGAGTGCTGGAGGCGCGTTACTTCACCCGCGATGTTCAGGAATTGAACCTTGCGCCAGAAATTGGCGCGCGCGGGGCCTTGCGAATTCGTCTGCAGACCACCGGCGGGCAGACCTTCGACAAAATCAGTCTCGAAGAGCTCACGTTTTATGTCCGCGGCGCCGACGACCTGCCGAGCTCTATTTGTGAACAGATTTTTGCGCGCAAACTTGGACTGGTAATTCAATCGGTTGCGGAGCGAGGCAAGGAATTGGCCCGTCTACCGTCAGCCAAAGTCCAGCGTGTTGGATTTTCGCCTGAAGAAGCGCTTCTCCCACCCAGCCCGCGCGGCTTCGAGGGTTATCGCCTGCTCCGCGAATATTTTGCGTTGCCTCAACGTTATCTGTTTTTCCGGCTCGCCGGGCTGGCTGACGCCGCGAAAAAATGCAAAAGCGATCAACTCGATTTGACCATCCCGCTCAAAGAGCAAGAGACCTCCCTCGAACGGCGTATTGATGGCTCATGCTTCGAATTGTTTTGTACTCCGGCGGTAAACCTGTTCTCGAAGGTCCTCGATCGCATCTCCCTTTCTGATGCATTTTACGAATTCCACGTCGTCCCGGATCGCAACCGCACCACTGATTTTGAGGTGTTTGAAATCGAATCGGTCACTGGATATAGCGCAAAAACCTCCGAAGAACGGGAATTTCGGCCATTTTACCTTGCGAAAGATACCGATTCGGGAATAGGCGCCTATTACACAACCAACCGCGCACCGCGAATGCTCACTGCCAATGAACGGCAGTTCGGCAAAAAATCTTCCTATGCCGGCACGGAGCTGTTCCTCACGCTGGTCGATGCCGATAGCGCCCCTTATCGCGCAGACTTGCGCGAACTCGGTATCAAAGCCTTGTGCACGAATCGACATCTTCCGATCCAGATGGCGGTGGGCGTGGGCCGGACGGATTTTTCGATGGCGGTCAACGCTCCTGTCAATGCCATCCGCTGTATCACCGGACCGACCTTGCCAAAACCGTCCCATACCGAAGGGCGATTTTTTTGGCGCCTGATCAGCCACCTTTCGCTGAACTATCTTTCGTTAGTAGATTCCGCCAAGGGCGATGAGGGAGCGGCAGGTTTGCGCGAACTGCTCAAGCTTTATTGCGAAGAAAATAACCGCCTCGCTTTGCGCCAAATTGAAGGGTTGCTCTCTGTGAAATCCAAGTCCGTCGTCCGTCGGGTTGCCGCTCCGGGTCCAATTTCCTTTGCGCGCGGCCTCGAAATTACTCTGATCTTTGATGACGCTGCTTTCGAAGGCGCTGGCATATTCACGCTCGGCGCGGTCCTGGAACAATTTTTTGCTAAATACGTTTCGCTGAACTCCTTTACCGAGACGGTGATTCGTTCAAAACAACGCGGAGAAATTATTCGATGGCCGACACGCATGGGAATACGCCAGATCCTCTGATGGACGCATTAAAGAAGAATCCCTATGGATTCGACTTTTTTCGCGCGGTTCGTCTGCTCGAATGCCGGCGGCCTGACCTTCCGCGGGTGGGTTTCTCGCTTTCGCCTTCCGAAGACCCGGTGCGCTTCTGCCAAAAACCGTCCCTCCGGTTCGCTCCGGCGAGCTTGGACTCCGTCACCGATGGCAATGGTTCAGTGCCGAAAATGGCTGTCAATTTTTTTGGATTATTTGGCCCTAACGCTCCACTTCCGGCGCACATCACTGAGTACGCGCTCGAGCGCCAACTGCATCACAAGGACCACACGATAACTGCATTCTTCGACCTCTTTCATCACCGGCTGCTCTGCCTTTTTTATCGGGCCTGGGCGGCCAACCAGAAAGTGGCCGACCTCGACCGCCCAAAAGATCAGAAATATGCAATTTATGTCGGCGCAAGCTTCGGCATCGGCATGGAAGCCTTGCAGCAACGCGATGCCGTGCCAGATCCGGCCAAGCTGTTCTTTGCTGGCCGGCTTGCCTCTCAGACGCGCAACGCCGAAGGATTGGAGTCAATCCTCCGCGAGTATTTCCATATCCCTGCAGAAGTGCAGCCGTTCACCGGTCGATGGCTTCATCTGCCGGCGGACAGCTTGTGTCAAATCGGAAAATCGCCGGAGAGCGGGAGTCTGGGAGTGAACACGATTGTCGGCTCCCGGTTTTGGGATTCCCAATTGAGTTTTCGCATGCGGTTCGGGCCGATGGGTCTCGCGGATTACGAACGCATGCTTCCGAAAGGTGACTCATTCGAACGGCTCAAATATTGGGTTCTCAACTACTGCGGCGAACATTTCTTTTGGGACGTGCAACTCGTTCTTCGAGCGGATGAAGTGCCATCAGTTTGCCTGGGTCAATCGGGCCGCCTCGGTTGGACAACCTGGGTGACAACGAAGCCATTCGATAAAGACGCAGACGAGCTGATTCTCAATCCTGGCGACAGCTAGCACAAGATTTGCGGCGGTGCAAATTGCGGCCTGTGCAGGGGATGGCTCTCCCCGAACCATGGCGGTGAAAATCGGTAATCAGCCGCGAGATGAACGGAATCATCAGGTTGAAGCGCGGTTAATCGAGCCGTTGATTTGCGAACGCGCAGACCTTCTGGAGAAGACAGCGATTGCGGAGGTAAAGAGCAGTCCATAGGAACCCGAGAAAAAGATTACCGCGGATCGGTCGGGGATGGGCGCGGATCGATGATAGGTGAATGTTGACAAGTATACCGATCTCCCCTCTGGACCCGGCACAAAGTTTATTTATTAGCGGCCTGCAGTCCTTTTTCGTGTTCGACCCAGTCTTTGATGCGTTTTTCCAAAATGTCCATTGGGAGCGCGCCGTTTTCGAGGATTCGGTCGTGGAACTTCCGGATGTCGAATTTCGAGCCCAGTTCTTTGGTGGCGTAGGCGCGCAGTTCTTTAATTTTCAATTGGCCAATTTTGTAGGCGAGGGCCTGGCCGGGCCAGACGATGTAACGGTCGATTTCGACGGTGACGTCGTGCTCCGTTTTGCTGGCATTGGCCATGAAATAGTCAATAGCCTGTTGCCGGGTCCAGCCCATCGAATGCATGCCGGTGTCAACGACGAGTCGGACGGCTCGCCACATTTCATAGGTGAGCTGGCCGTATTTCATATAAGGATCCTGGTAAAGGCCGATTTCGGTTCCGAGCCCCTCGCAATACAAAGCCCAGCCTTCGACGAAGGCGGTGTAGCCGCCATGCTTGCGGAATTCGGGCGCGTCTTCCATTTCCTGGGAGAGCGCGATTTGGAGGTGATGGCCGGGAACAGATTCGTGTAACGTGAGAGCTTCCATTTCCCATTTGGGCCGGGTATCGAGGGCGTAAGTATTCGCGTAAAACCAACCTGGCCGGCCAGCCTGGGGAGAGCCGGGCTGATAGTAGGCGGTGGTCTGGGATTTTTCCGAATACGATGGGACTGGGCGAACGCCGTAAGGCAAACGGGGGAGCTTGCCGAAAAGTCGCGCCAATTCGGGATCGATTCGCTTGGCAATATCGCGGTAGCCGTTCAACAGGCTGTCGGAATCTTTGTAATAGAACTTAGGTTCGGTCCGCAGATATTTGGAAAAATCGGCAAAGGTCCCTTTGAATTTGGTTTCTTTGATGACTTTGTCCATTTCCTCATGGATTCGTTTTACTTCGGAGAGACCGAGTTCATGTATTTGTTGAGGGGTTAATGAGGTTGTGGTCTCTCTCCTGACATTGTGGGCGTACCACGCCTTGCCGTCCGGCAAGTCGGTTATGGCGATGGTTTCGCGCGTGTTGGGCAGGTATTTCTTCACAAAGAACTCGTGGAGCTTTGCGTAAGCGGGAACGATTTTTTCTTTCAGGATTTGCGCGGCGGCTTTTCGGAGGCGCTCGCGCTCGGCGTCTTGAATATCGGCGGGAAATTCCCAGAATGGCCGCAGCAAAGAATTCTTTTCGGGATTTTCCTCGGTCTGGCTTTTGATTTGGGCCGGGACATCGCGCAACGTGATGCGGGGCGGAGTGACTTTCGTTTCCAGACCCTTGTTCAGCAGGACGATGGTTTGGTCGATGAGGACGGGCACAGCTTCGAGGCGTTTGAGAATGTTTTCGTAGTCGTTGATCGTCGCCCGCGGCGAAACCTCGAGTGTTTCGGCGACGCCTTGCTGGACGCCGTTGAGTTGCGTTATGGGCAAGAATTCCTGCTTGAAGCGCGCGCCTTCGACGGCGTCCTCCTGATTTTTCCTGAAGAGATCGAAGTTCAACTGATCCGCGGGGCTCAGTTTCGAACGGTCAATGGATTGAATGGCTTTGAGCAGGGCAGGGGTTTCCTGTTTTCGACGGTCGATGGCCTCCAGAGACTGATCTGTCCAACGATCGTTCTGGCCGGGATAACCGACTTCAGTCGCGAATTCCGGATTGTCGAGCATCGCATGCTCCCAATCGAGTTTGAAGAGATCGTGCAGCCGTTCGGTGTCGTTACCAATGCGGCCAGCGAGTTGGGTGCAGTTTTGTTCGAAAGCGGTTTCGGCTGAGAGCGCGAGCAGGGGCGAAAGGAAAAGAGTCGAGGCGACGAAGAGAAAAATTCGACGAGTCATCGGGGAATCGTAGTTCGATTTGGTTTTCATGCAAGTTTTGGTGAAGTCAGGTGTAGTTGGGTGAATTTAAGTGAACCTGGGTGTATCGGGGGAGCGAGTTGGTTCACATCAGGTTGAGCTTTTTTTCGATACTCTGGAGGCGTTCGCGGGTGAGGCCGCCGCGTTTCCGATTGCCAGAGTCGATCGCGGTTTTTTGGATTTGGTTTTCGCATTTGAGGCCGCTGTTAATGAGACGGGCAAGGGCGTTGAGGAGGCGGAAGCAGTTGAGCGGGCTGTCTTTCATGGCGTCTTTGAGGCCTGCCGGGCCGAGGTCGATGATGGTTTGGCAGATTTGGGCGACGGCGACTTTGGGCGCCGCCTGGTAGCTGGCGAGGCCTTCACTGCTGCGGGCGAGGTCGAGGGTGAGTTCGTGGCGGAGTTTGCATTCTTCGATGCGTTGCTGGTCGCGGAGCCAGTCGCGGTAGTCGCCGAATTTTTTCCAGGTGGTGATGTGGTGCGGGGTGAGGGAGTGCAAAATTTCGATTTTTGACACCAAGCTGGTGCTGCCATTTTGATTTTCGATTGAGTCGGAGGGCGCGTGTTCCGGGTGGGGTGACTCATGATTCGTGATGCGTGATGCGTGATCGGAAGGGAAGGGTGCTGGATGGGCGGAGACGGGTTCGGAATCGTGATGCGTGATGCGTGAGTCGGTTGCGTCAGGATCCGGGTCGGCGGGAATGTCGGCGCTTTGTTTGAGTTTTTGGATGATTTGGGCGTGGGGAACGCCGTCGAGGAGCATTTCGTTTAGCTGGTCGCGGATTTCTTTTGGGAGGCGGGCGACTTTGCCGCAACGGGCGCGGGTGGCCGGGCTGGGGAATGGATTTTTGGATTGCTGGATCTGGGGATTGATGGGGGGAGCGGGTGGAAGGATGTCGGAGTGTGGATCCTCCTTCGTCAAAAGCACTTCGGAGGACAGGGTGCCAGGGAGGATGTCGGAGGTGGTGGCGGGTTTGTGGTTTTTTTTGTGCATAGGTTTTGTGTGGTTTTGTGTTTTGGTGTTGTTGGAGAGATCGCAGTCGCCAAATGGCTGTGGGCCAGGCGAGGAAAATGGCTCGCTGGTTTGGGCGGTTGGAGACTACGAAGAAGTTGACTACTGTAACTGTTTACAGTATAGCACGCTTGTCAAGTACTGAGGGGTTGATAACGTGTAAGTCTTTGTGATATGCGAGGTTATGACACGATTCAAATCATGACTGACCAGTAAGGCCCGTGCTTCTTTCACGTGACTTTTGCTGACCTTTGGTGCTCTATAAAAGGCCTATCTGTCCAATGTGCGCGTGCTCTTTTGCGCCCATTGTCCATACGTGCTTTTCCTCGTTGTAATCCCACCCGCGGCCTTTCAGTTGAATTGCAAACTCGTCACGGTCTAAACTCAGACAATTCAGGGCGCGACGATGCCACAGTTCAATTATCAAACGATTAAATAGCGCTTCGCTTGTGAAAATCTCCACGCCATTATTCAAGCACGAATCGAAAACTTCTCTTAGGACGCGCTCGGGATCTTTGGGTTCTACCTTCGGCTGTCGGTTATGCTTCTTGGCCGACGCGGGCTTATGAAATGTGAGAATCATTTCCCCAGCCAAGACGCTTTCAGAATTTTTTTTCTTGTGCATTGACCATATCACGTCGCCCGTTTGTGTAATGGCCGTCTTCAAATCTGCTCCACAAGAATCGGCGGTTTCGAGAATTGTTGAGAAGTAACTAATATCCCAATGTTGAAATACAATTGAGTACCAGCGGTCCGGCTTTAAAAGACGCAAACTCGCCTTGATACTTTTGGCGAGGTTTTTCTTGTAATGATCTTCTGAGTGTTCGCACTCGCCGCCGACAATGATTTCGTTCTGACGGGCCTCCTCGGAGACAGGAAACCCGAGCCAATGATTCCACAAGACTGACAAATCCAAGTATGTGATAAATCCCCCATACGGCGGGTCCGTGAAAATGTAGTCCACGCTTCCTGATTTCAGAACTTCTCCAAGTTTGGTTGCGTCCTCGGAATACACCTTGAAGGCTTTCCGACTGTCTAATGCCTCCGGGTCTTTGGTTCGGTGATAATCGCGAATCCGCAAGACCTCCTCTTTTGCAGCGAGGACGTTGCTAAATCGTCCCTCGAATGTTTCCCATATCGGCAACTCGACAGTCTCAGAGGCAATCTTGTAACGGTAGATGCTGAATATACTTGACCCGCCCCGACTTTCGGCGCGTCCTTTTGCAGACAGAAAAGTCTTGTTGAGTTTGGCAATCGAAGCAGACCAAGCGAGTAACAGCAGGTCTTTAATGATGCCAGTGCTGTATCTCTCAATGCTTTCCTTAATGACTCCAATTCCCGCCAATTGGTGTGGCGTGAACATGTCATAAAAGAATTCTGCGTCTGAGGTCTTCGGAAGCCTAATATTCTGAGGGAGTTTGAGTTTCTTCAGAAAGGCCTGCGCTTTCCCCTCGTGTTCAATGGCGCATATGTCGTCCTGGCAGTCTTCTTTAACCTTTACGAATGCGTCTCTAAGTGGGGCCAGAGAGGGCAACGAAGTATCGGCGATATTCTTCGCGATGAAATTTGCAAACGGGTTGAGGTCGTTCTGAATACCGATGCGCCCAAGCAGGAACGCTTCAATAGCAGTGACACCAGTACCGCCGAAGGGATCCAGCACAGTATCGCCGGTTCTGGAATATGCCTTAATGTATTCACGAACGACGTTCGCGGGCCTTCGTGTGAAGTAAGGGTGTACACCGTAGTGCCTAGCGTCTTCCTGGCGAGCGGCTGGAATGGCTTCAACGATCTGCTGGAACGATGAACGAGACATTTAGGTAGAGAGAAATTTAGCGAGTGCGGGCAGTTCGAGAACATCAACATGATTGGGCGGGTTAATCAAATCATGCTTGAGGCAGAGAACAACTACGCGAGGAAGTTTGATGTAACGCTTCATTTGGTAATCGAACCTCAACGAGCGCTTCTTGACCTCCACACCACACGGATAAATGGGGAATCCGTCAAAAGCGAATAAGCTAGCGGGACAATCGTATCCCTCAATATGATACGCGCCAAGTTGCAGGCCCAATTTTGCAAGAGCCCCCGATGCGCGCACCAGATCTGCCTCATGGATATTTCTCGCGCCCTCTCGGGCATGGTCTTCCGTGACTTTTAAAATCTGCTGTTTCGCCCAGGGTATAGCCGAAGGATCTTTGCTTTGGACTTTCTGGATTTGATTTTTCCATAGTTTGCTTTCGTAATCGCGATGAAAGCTCAGAGGCGAGGGAATTCTTTCGAGTGGGATTGCGCGTTTCGCATCTCGAAGCAAAGCAACCATCGGCGTCAAAATGAAATGGCCGTCCTTGTGAATATCAACCTCAACATCTATTCGCTCGAAATCGCCTGTTTTCAAATTGTACCAGTTGCGAATTGCTTCACCAATAGAACAATCGGCGCTCGCTTGCTGTATTCGGTCATGTCCCACATTTCCAGCGACTATTTTACTATTAGCTAATTTATGGTCTTTGCCGACGGCCATGAATGGGCTTTTAGCAATTCCGTAAGGCGTCGTTAAAACGACCGGACATGCGCCTTTACGGCGCAAATAGCCTTTCACATGCTCGGGCAGGTCATGGAAGTAATATTGGGGACCGCCCGAGGCACGGCTTTCAACCTTCGTCTGTTGCAGGTGCATAGGGTCGCCAAGTTCTTGAAAAGTCTGCCCGTCCTGAAACTGTGTTGCAAGCGTCTTGCTCGTTCAAATCTCATTTATAAAGCAGGCAACTTCTACGGAGTTTGGGAACGCCGCAAGAAAAAAGCCTTATGAGAAGCATTCAAACCGTTAGAAACTGTTGAGTAGCGAGGCGTCCGCAGCACCCAGATGAATCGGGGTGTTAATGTGAGGGGAAGCGGGTTAGCCGCGAAAGAACGCAGGGTTCGCAAAGGGCAAAGTGGCGATCAGGCTGAACAGTATTAAAGGGGGTGAATGCCAGGAGCGTCAACGGCGTGAGGGATATGGCAAAAACATGGGTGGCAAAAAGATGAAGGAAAGCTTTTTCATAGGTTACTGAACACCGACGCGGTAGAAGAATGGGCCGGAGCCGAGGGCGTTTGTATCGGTGTAGGATGTGGTTTCTGGGAGGCCGAGGATGTTTCCCTGGATGGTCGAAAGGATTGCGGGTGAGCTGAGGTTGGTGCCGCGTTGAAGAAAATAAATGCGATTGGAGACGCTCTGCCGGGAGATGACGATGGCAGAGGGATTGTTAGTGGCGCTGGGCTGCCACATTTGGAGTAAGGAGAATGAATTGGTGGGGTCGGTGCCGGCGCGCCATTCCTGCCAGTTGTTCATGTGGTCGCCATCGGGATCGGCGAAATCGGCGGAGCCGTCAGTAGGGAGATTGAAATTCTGGAGCCAGGCGTACCCGATGAGCGAGGATGGAGATGGGAATTCGTAAGCGCCGATGTCCACCGTGCCGCCAACGATACGCGGGTTGCCGTCGAGATCGGTCGCGCCGGGAGCGTAGGCGTTGAGACCGGAGTTGATGCAGGGAGAGTTGGTTTGGAGATGGAAATCGCCGAGGAGTGGGTTTACGAAGGCGGGGTCGTTAGTGATGTTGTAGATGCCGTTTGTGGGGAGGGGGAAAGTGCAGGAATAGTTTAGGTAGCAGGGATAATTGGTGAATGGGTCGAAGTAGTGGCCACAATTTGGATCTTCCGTGCCGGCTGTGTTGAAATAGACAATGCAGTTGTTCAACGTCGAACCCGTCGCACCGCCGCCACTGTAGAAAGCATCGTTGCCGGCAACCGTGCAACTATTGAGTGTTCCAACATAGACCCCGCCGCCGAAACCTGAGCGATTGCTGATTACAGTGCAGTTATTAAGTGTTCCGTGATAGAGGCCACCGCCGAAAACGTATCCAACATTTCCGATCAAGCTGCAAAAGTTGAGGGTCGAGGTAGAGGCCGCGCCGCCCTCGTAAGCTTCGTTGTCGCGCATTATGCAATTGTTTAGTGTCGCAGCCGAGGCACCGCCGCCGTCGTTCCCGGCGTAGTTGTCTTCCAGGGTACAGTCGTTGAGAGTGCCAGCGTATGCGCCGCCACCACCCTGACCAGCAAAGTTTCCAGAAAGCAAACAATCGATAAGCGAAACTTGATATGCTCCGCCGCCCGACCCCACAGGGGCGCCTAAAGTGCCGTCATAACCCCTCCCAGCTCTGTTCCCAACGAGGGTACAATTGATCAGTGTGCAGACCGGGGCATCGCATCCGAATGAGACGCAGCCACCCGCTCCGCCTCCATAATAACTCGCGTAATTGCCCGTCAGAACAGAATTAACCAGTGTCCCCCCAACCGCGCCTCCTCCCATAAAAGCCGAGTTTGTCGTCAGAGTGCAGGTATCGAGGAACCCGCCAGAAGTTCCTCCGCCGTATTCGGCCGAATTCGTGCTCAGCGAGCAGTTTGTTAAACCGCAATTCGCGGCACCCCCGCCTTGCCTGGCGTAATTGCCCAACAAGGTGCAATTATTCAACGCCGTCTGATAAGCGCCTCCTCCCTCTGCTTCCGGATAACCATTGGTCGCACGATTGCCAATAAGCGCACAAGCGCTCAGCGTGCTGCCAAAGGCACCCCCGCCAAAGCTCGCAACAATATTGCTGCTCATAGTGCAGCTCTCGAGATCCCCACCATAGGCACCACCACCCTGTGAAGCGTAATTGCCGGTCAGAATACAATTGGTCAGCGCAGCTTGATACACTCCTCCGCCGAAGCCCCCAAAAAATGTCGCGGAGTTGCTGCTAATTACGCACCAGGTTAGAGTGCTGGCAGATGCCCCACCGCCGACAGGGGCCGAATTGCTGGTCAGTGTGCAGTTACTGAGCGAACAGTAAGCCGCCGCACCTCCTGCGCCGTCGCTCACATTGCCAAAAAGCGAGCAACCGTTGAGCAAGCTATACGACGCGCCACCGCCAGTTGACCAGGCGATATTGTTACTGACTGCACAGTTTCCGAGGTCAGCGTTGTACGCTCCGCCACCGTCACCCCCCGCCAGGTTTCCCGCCACCGTGCAGTTCCTGAGCGTGCCGGAGTACGTGCCGCCACCTTCTCCCCAAGTCCCGTTGCCCGTGATGACGCAGTTGGAAACTGTGGCACTGAGCGACTCGCACCACAATCCTCCGCCGTCGACCTCCGGGCTTGAAGCACCGTGCAGACGCCCAGAGCCGTTCGTTAGCGTGAAGCCGCAGATAACCGCACCGTTTGTCATGTAAACGCACCGGATGCCGCGATCACTATACCACTCCACGTACCCGCGGATCTGGGTAACTGAGGGCCCGTTGACGCTTAGGACGGTCAGCGGTTTGTTCACTGCCACTCGGTTAGTCAATGCACCATAAATCGCGCGCCCGCCGGTTTGATAAACGCCGTTAGTGACTAAAACCAAATCGCCCTTGGTGGCGGCATCGACGGCGTCCTGAATGGTCTGCGCGGCGGAGGGCCAATCTGCGTAGGGTGGAATTGGGTTGGTGCTATTGACGTCAACGTAGAGTGTCGCAGCAAGAACGGGAATTCTGATGCAAATCAAAAGCGATAGGAGAAAGCAGATGCGCAGAAGCCTGTTCATGGAACAACCTTGTTTCGTAAACGGTTGAAGTTGAGCTTCAGCGAACGAAAGGGCGGAGGGGGAGCAGGGCTGGTAATGGAGGGTTCACTCTCTTCATGGATGGAGGCTAATGATTTAGTAGAACTAATGCAAGGGGAAATGGCAACCCTCAGTTAAGGCAAAAACATGGATGGCAAAAAGATGGAGAAGGCAAGATCATGAGCGGCAAGATCATATGAAGAATTGCAGGTTCTTCCCTGTTTTCAGTGGAATCCTCGGCCGCCCGGGCGCTAACCGTCCTTTATCAGACCAATTTGAAATCGAAAATCCGGGTTAAGGTCTTCTCATTGCGCGACTTAACTTTTTACAACCCCTCTAAACTTGAAATTCTTTCCTTAAGGTAGAAGGACCATGATCTGAACTGCCGGTCCCAAAAAAGAAAGAGAAATAGAATGATGAACGCTGGAAACGGTCGAGCAGAGAAGGGAATTGGACATTCGGGCTTCGAGCCTGGAAGTTCGTTAACTCCAGCCATCTCCGACCATCTCCGGCCAATTCCACCAAACTCTTTTCCTGGCCCCGAAGGCTTTCGGGGCTGGCGGATGATGATGGGTCCTTTGCCAAAGGGTGTGACCTGGTAGATAATTGACGGTGCACGTAGAGGACTTTTTTGGACCGAGGCCATTTGTATTCGAACTTCGGGCGAAGGACCGATGGGAAGCCATCGATGAGCTCATAGAGCATCTGGCGGCAACAGAAAGAATTCAGGAGGAACACAAGGACGCAATCGCGCAGGCGGTCAAGGCCCGTGAAATGACGATGAGCACAGGGGTGGTTCGTGGCGTAGCTATACCACATGCGTTGACAGATTTGGTTACCGAACCGGTGGGAATCATTGGACGATCCACTCGAGGAATTCAGTTTCATTCATTGAATGGCGAGGAGCTCGTGACGGTGCTCGTGTTGTATTTGATGCCGAAAGACGAATTCCAAAAGCATGTGCAGACATTGGCGAATATCGCCAAGATGTTGCCTTTAATTCTTCGCGAGAGATAGAATCGGAATTTGAGTGGGTTGACGGATTGTGTTTGGCGGGACGGGCATGGGCAATACGGTTGCGCGATCGAGGCAAGAAAATGGGGGGGCAAAAAGATAAAAGCAGCACGTATGCCGCCCCTTCAGGGCGGAGATTGATTTGTGGTGTTCGTATTCCCAGCCCGTTGGGCTGGGCTGAGGGATGACGCGCCTGCGGCGCTGGCTGGGTTGCGAGCGTGAGCGTGGGTTTCCGTACTGTTCCCGACCCCTCTCCGTATAGGCAAAGATTGTTGGCGGGACTAATCCGGACGAAAATCTGTGGTATGAAGTTGGTCCGTGAATTGTTGGCATCGGGCAATGAATTGCCCACGAAGGCAGCGCTATTGCTCGTTAAGTACACGTCACGTTTCCCGAAAATTCGTTAGTTTAAAGAATTTCTTTTCAATGCGACTGGCATGATCTCTGCGCTTTCAAAATATTCCAATCCGACCGGCGTTCAACCGTCACAACGGAATTCGATTTTCAACATGCGAAATTCCCTGGCTTCCGCGTTCGTACTCGCGGCTCAGTTCTTCGTCTTGACCATTACGCCAGCGAAAGCCGGCCCGGTAGTGGCCATCCATGATTCAGAATTGACGCGGGCGCTCGAATCGATGACTGCCATAAACGCCGGTACGCCAACCGGGCCGGGATTCACCGGATTCGAATGGTGGCCCACCAATTGGAATTATTTCGTGATGCCTGAATCGCTCAAAGAAGCGCTGGCATCTGACGGGACGGCTTTTGAAATCGTCAGCGATGCGGATATTAGCGCGGGGCGATTGTTCACCAATGGCCAGCCGCGTTATCCGATTGTAATCAGTCTGGCCAGCGAGGCGGTCGCGGACGATGAAATCGGGCAATTTACAAATTACGTCGCGGCGGGCGGAACGTTGATGGTCGGTTCGTCGGCTTTTACCCGGCAAACCAACGGCGCCGGTCGCGGTGACTTCGCGATTGCGAGCCAGATGGGTTTGCACATGGTAACGACCAATCTTATGAATTGGGCAGCGAACGTCACGTTCATGAAAACGGTTGGCCACCCACTCACGGCGCATATCCCTTCGGGTACGGTTAATTGGCACATGCCTTCGGCTGCCGATGAGACGCTGTGGGGAATATCACCGTCGCACAATTTACCGCCATTCAGTCTGGCCTGGCAGGTTCAGGCTGTGGACGCCACCGTGATTGCCGTGGGAGATGGACATCCATACCTGGCAGTCAAGGCGTACGGGAAAGGCACTTTCATTTATCACGCCGGGATGCAACCGCTGATTGCGCATGGCGGGTACGGGCCTGGCATGTACGCTTACGGCATTTTTCGCAATGCGATTCAGTCAGCGTTCGCGGCGTCGCGAGCGCCACTGGCACGCGTCAGCCCCTGGCCATATCAGTATGATGCGGCGCTCAATGTCCGGCATGATTTCGAGGATTATCAAAACATGATTAACGCCATCGAATCATCGGCTCGGTTTGAATTCACCAATGGCGTGAAGGGCGATTATTATTTCTGCACCGGGACGTTGCGCGAGGAGATGACCAATTCACCGGTGACAATTGGCCGCCTTCGCAGCGCGGTGACGAATTACGGCGCGACCATCGGCCCGCATAACGGCGGGCTGCCAAATCCCAACAACACGAACCTGGTTGTGGCCGATTACGATTATTGGCATTGGGGGCCGGATGAAGCCTTGGACGTCACGCCGGTTGGTTACCCGAGTGGGAAAGCTTACGCGAGCGCGTCGCTATCGAATGCCTTTCTGGATGTTGAAGGCTGGCTGTCTGGCATCACAAATGGGATGCGAATCTGGGCGGCCCCGTATTTTAACGCCACTCGCGAGAACAGCTACGACCTGGAGGAACAGCTTGGGGTCCAAATCGCGGGCGAGCAAAAACTTTCGCCGTTCCCTCACTGGACGGTTTCCACAGCGACATCCGGCAAGAAATATTCATTCTTAAGCCTGCCAGTTAGCGATTGGTTTACGAGCACGAGCATTGGCCAAGCGATGGAGGTTGGGCACACCTCAGCGTCTGTCCATGCTCTGGTTGATTATTATTACAATCTTGGCGCGCTCATTAATCTTTACTCCCATAGCGGTTCGGATGGGAGCGGGACATCGGGCCCACTGGTGCAGGATTACATCACGTATAGCATGAGCAAGCCGCGAGTCTGGGCAGCCAATGCGGCTGACGTTTACTCGTGGTGGCAGCTTCGGAGGAACACACAAATTGTTCCCAGCTTCACATCGACGAGCAACCAAACGACGGTGACGCTTTCAATTTCCGGCGCTGCGGACTCCCAGACGGCCGCTGAAGTTCTTATTCCCCAACCGTCATTCAGTGATTTGCAGGTCTTCACGAACGGAGTTGTAGCATCCGGGACGACTTACCGGACCAGCGGTCAGCTCGTGAGGATGGCGGTGGGAACTTCCGTTACAAATGTACAGGTAACGTATCTCCTCAGCCCGATTGCCCAGGACGAGCAATTTGCGGCGATTTCGGGCGTGATGCTGAATGTAACCGCACCGGGTATTTTGGCGAACGACACGGCCGGATTGGGCACGAACCTGAGCGCGACGCTGGTGAGTGGCACAACCAATGGCAGTTTAAGCCTGAGTGCTGACGGCGGATTTACTTACACTTCCGTCGGGAATTTCAACGGGTTCGACGCATTTACGTACCGGATCAACGACGGTATTGCCGATGGGAATGTCGCGACGGTCACGATTCATGTGGCGCCGACTGCCAGCGTGTTGTTTTCTGATGATTTTACCCGCACAAATGATCCGGGCACATTGTCGCCCTGGCTGGTTCACTCGGGCAATTGGGCAGTAACTGGCGGTATGTTGCAGGGCGGCACGAATGTTTTTCAGAATTATGGTTTCGCGTATCTGACGAATAGTTGGACCAATTATACCATCGAGGCGCGCGTGCAGTTTCCGGCTGGCGCGTTTGGTGGTGGAATCGGTGGTCGTCTCAATCCTTTGACGGGCGCGCATTACGCCGCGTGGATTTATCCTGAGAATTCACCCGGCGGCGACAGAAAGCTCCAGCTGATCAAATTCCAAAATTGGAGCGCCTTCGAGTTCAATGGCACGAATCACATCCCCATGCAGCAAACTACGCTTCCAAGCGTTGGCACGAACTGGCACACGCTGAAGGTTGCGTTCGAGGGCAATCTGATCACGGTGTTTGTCGATGGCGACCAAATGTTGAACGCGATGGATACCGAAGCTGAGCCACTGACGAGCGGGGGCGCGAGCATTGATATGTGGACCGAAATTACTCCATATATTATGAACGTCGATGACGTCTCTCTGGCTGCACCCGTGGGCAATCAGACGATTGCATTTGCTCCGCTATCAAATCGGACTTATGGCGATGCAACTTTTGGTCTCTCGGCGAGCGCATCGTCTGGGTTGCCCGTGAGCTTAAACATCGTGTCAGGGCCGGCCACTCTCAATGATACTAATCTTACGATCACGGGAGCGGGGACAGTCGTGGTCCGCGCATCACAGGCAGGTGACGCCAGTTACCAGCCAGCGCCGGCAGTCGATCGAACTCTCATTGTAAATCCTGCGACCCTTACTCTGAGGGCGGATGATCAGACGAAGGTATATGGGGCAGCCTTGCCGAGTTTGACGGGGACTTATAGCGGTTTCGTTAACGGCGACAGCAGCACGGTGATCGGTGGCATTGCTTCGATTACGACGACTGCAAGTTCAGGCAGCGGTGTGGGGACTTATTCGATTACGGCCGGGCCAGGGACGCTGAGCGCTGCGAATTACATTTTTGATTTTGTGAACGGCCAACTCAGTGTCACCAAAGCGGGACTTACGGTTACGGCAAACAATGCGACGAGGAACTTCGGCGATCCGGACCCTGCTTTTACTGCGAGTTACACCGGCTTCGTCAATGGAGATAACTCGAGCGTGCTGTCCGGGAGCCCGGCCTTCAGCACGACGGACGCACCCACAAGTCCGGAAGGCAATTATCCAATTAATGCCGCCATTGGCACTCTGACTTCCGCAAACTACAGCTTTTCTTTTGCCAGTGGCGTTCTGACCATCATTCGTGAGCACGTGCTTTTCTCGGATGACTTCACCCGAACGAATGATCCCGGCACTTTGTCGCCATGGGTAGTGGAGTCGAACAACTGGACCATTACCGGCGGCCAGCTCGAAGGGGGCGTGAATCCCACTGCCAGCTACGGATTTATTTATGTTTCGAACGATTGGGATAATTACTCGGTCCAGGCCCGAGTGCAGTTTCCAGTCGGTGCTTATGGCGGCGGGGTAGGGGGGCGGCTGGATTCTGCTTCCGGCACCCATTATGCCGCGTGGGTATTTCCAGAGGGTTCGCCCGTTGGTTCCAGCGTTCTCAAGCTGATCAAATTCCGGGATTGGACCCACTACGGTTATACCAATGGCGACTTCACCTCGATCCAGGATGCTGCTCTTCCTGGCGTCGGCACAAATTGGCATACGGTCAAGCTGACGTTCAGCGCGAACCAAATCTCTGTCTATTATGACACGAATTTTCTTTTCACCGCGACGGACGTCGAAGCACAGCCATTGACTAACGGCGGTATCAGTCTCGATATGTGGACTGAATCCAATCCGTATGTGATGAATGTGGATGATGTCCTTGTCACCGAACCGCCGGTGGATCAAACCATCACCTTTGACGCGCTGGCGAACAAAACGTATGGGGATGCTCCTTTTGCCATCGGTGCAACTGCTTCATCTGGCCTTCCAGTTAGTTTCAACATGGTCTCAGGTCCGGCTACGCTTAGCGGCAGTTTGGTGACAATCACCGGTACCGGCCTGGTCACTATTCGCGCGTCGCAAACCGGCAGCACGGCTTTCAACGCCGCAGACGATGTGGTTCAATCTTTCACCGTCAATCCCGCGCCGCTAGTAGTTGCTGCCGATAACAAGAGCCGCGTCTATGGGGCTGCAAATCCGGATTTCACGGGCTCGCTGATTGGGCTGAAAAATGGCGACAATGTTTCTGCAAGCTATTCCACACTCGCTGATACGAATAGTCCGGTGGGCAATTATAGTATCGTACCGATTCTCAGCGATCCTGATGGCAAGCTGAGCAATTATAGCGTGGAGACGAATAACGGTGTCCTCACTGTCACACCCGCGACATTGACGGTAGCAATCGACAGCAAATCGCGTACGTATGGAACGGTCAATCCAGCGCTTTCGGGCGCTGTTACTGGCGTCCAAAATTCTGACGATATTACGGCCATTTACACGACTGGCGCCGCTGCAAGCAGCCCGGTTGCGACCTACCCCATTGTGCCGGTGTTCAGTGATCCTGGCAGCAAGTTGGGCAATTACAATGTCATCACGAACGGTGGTTCGCTCGCGGTTATACAGGCCACTTTGACAGTAACGGCTGATAATAAGTCACGGGCCTATGGTGCGGTCGAGCCGCTGTTCACTGCGACCATTAATGGTTTTGTAAATGGCGAGAATTCGGGCGTTTTGTTGGGCGGTCCGTCCCTGACGACTACGGCTCTGGCGACGAGTGGCGTCGGGACGTACGCCATCACTGCGGCTCAGGGTTCCTTGAGTGCCGCCAACTACAACTTCGCTTTCGTTGATGGCACGCTGACCGTCAATCCGGCTAGTCTCACGGGCACCGCCGACCATAAGAGCCGGCTGTATGGGGAGACCAACCCGGTGTTCACGGTGACTTACAGTGGCTTCGTCAACAGCGAGAATGCCGGCATCGTGACCGGGATGCTGCTCAGCAGCACGACCGCAGAGACGAACAGTCCGGTGGGCAACTATCCAATAACGGTTTCAGGCCAGAGCGCACCCAATTACACCATCAACTATGCAGCCGGCACGCTGTCGGTCACACCGGCGCTGGTGCTGGTCAAGGCTGACGATAAGAGCCGGGCGTATGGCCAGACCAATCCGGTATTTACCGCGACTATCACTGGCCAGGTCAATGGCGAAACCAACAGCGTCCTGGAAGGGACATTGGCTTTCAGCACAGTTGCGGATACCAACAGTGCGATGGGGAGCTATCCGATTAGTGTCAGTGGGCTGAGCTCGACGAATTACTCGATCACCTTCTCGAATGGCACCCTGACGGTGACGCCCTTTGCCCTGACGGCCACGGCTGATCATCAAACACGCGCTTACGGTGCGGCCAACCCGACTTTGACGGGCGAGTTGAGCGGGGTTCAGAACGGTGACGACATCACGGCGACCTACGCGACGGTGGCCGATGCGAGCAGCCCGATGGGAACTTACAGCATCATTCCGGCGCTGAATGATCCGGGCAGCAAACTGACCAACTACAGTGTGACGATTAATAACGGGACGCTGACGGTAACTCCAGCGGCCCTGAGCGTGACTGCGGATAACCAAACGCGGGTGTATGGATCCGCCAATCCAATCTTAACGGGCACAGTTACTGGAGTTCAGAACAGTGACGGCATCACGGCGACTTACTCGACGGTGGCGGATCAGACCAGTCCGTTGGGCACCTACAGCATAGTGCCGGCTTTGAATGACCCGAACAGCAAGCTGACCAATTACAACGTCACTACCAACATTGGAACGCTGACGATCACCGCTGCTCCGTTGACCGTCACCGCCGCTAATCAGAGCCGGACTTACGGTGCGGCCAATCCGACGCTGAGCGGGACGGTGGTGGGAGTTCAGAACGCTGACTTGATCTCGGCCTCCTACTCGACCCTGGCGACGGTGCTCAGCCCGGTGGGAACCTATGACATCACCCCTTCGCTTAACGATCCGGATGGCAAGCTGGTCAATTATACAGTGACGGCCAATAACGGCACGCTGACCGTCAATCCGGCTAGTCTCACGGGCACCGCCGACCATAAGAGCCGGCTGTATGGGGAGACCAACCCGGTGTTCACGGTGACTTACAGTGGCTTCGTCAACAGCGAGAATGCCGGCATCGTGACCGGGATGCTGCTCAGCAGCACGACCGCAGAGACGAACAGTCCGGTGGGCAACTATCCAATAACGGTTTCAGGCCAGAGCGCACCCAATTACACCATCAACTATGCAGCCGGCACGCTGTCGGTCACACCGGCGCTGGTGCTGGTCAAGGCTGACGATAAGAGCCGGGCGTATGGCCAGACCAATCCGGTATTTACCGCGACTATCACTGGCCAGGTCAATGGCGAAACCAACAGCGTCCTGGAAGGGACATTGGCTTTCAGCACAGTTGCGGATACCAACAGTGCGATGGGGAGCTATCCGATTAGTGTCAGTGGGCTGAGCTCGACGAATTACTCGATCACCTTCTCGAATGGCACCCTGACGGTGACGCCCTTTGCCCTGACGGCCACGGCTGATCATCAAACACGCGCTTACGGTGCGGCCAACCCGACTTTGACGGGCGAGTTGAGCGGGGTTCAGAACGGTGACGACATCACGGCGACCTACGCGACGGTGGCCGATGCGAGCAGCCCGATGGGAACTTACAGCATCATTCCGGCGCTGAATGATCCGGGCAGCAAACTGACCAACTACAGTGTGACGATTAATAACGGGACGCTGACGGTAACTCCAGCGGCCCTGAGCGTGACTGCGGATAACCAAACGCGGGTGTATGGATCCGCCAATCCAATCTTAACGGGCACAGTTACTGGAGTTCAGAACAGTGACGGCATCACGGCGACTTACTCGACGGTGGCGGATCAGACCAGTCCGTTGGGCACCTACAGCATAGTGCCGGCTTTGAATGACCCGAACAGCAAGCTGACCAATTACAACGTCACTACCAACATTGGAACACTCACAGTCACGGCGGCGAACTCTTCGGTCGCTCTCGTCTCTTCGATTAATCCATCCGCTGAGACCTCGAATGTTACTTTCACAGCGACTGTCAGCCCGATTTCGCCTGCCGCCCCAACACCGACCGGAAGCGTGCAGTTCTTTGCGAATGGAATTGCTTTTGGCGCACCAGAACTCCTGATCAGCGGCGTGGCCAATATCAACACGTCGGGCCTGACGGCGGGTTCGAATGACATTGCCGCAGTTTACCTCGGAGACGGTGATTTCCTGCCGAGCACGAACACCGTCGTGCAGGTTGTGACGTTGAATCTTGAGCAACCGATTACCCTCGGTATCAAGGCAAATGGAAATGGTACCGTGACGGTTACGTTTCAGGGAACACCGGGTGGGCAGTATATTGTCCAAGCCACGACCAGCCTCGTCCAACCGATTACCTGGTCGAACGTTTCAACCAATACAGCGGGACTTGACGGCATCTGGACCTACACCGATTCGGGGACTCAAGCGTCGAGGTTCTATCGCGCGGCGAAATAGCAGGCGCTAAGGCAGAAGGAATTCGCGGCATTACGCATAAGGAGCGGATTAGCTCTTCCCATTTTCTTGCCCCGATCTTTTTGCCACTCTAGATTGGTCACATGATTCAACGTTATTCGCGCGCTGAAATGCGCGAAATCTGGAGTGAGCAGCGGAAGTTGGAAATTTGGCTTCAAATCGAGCTGCTGGCGAGCGAAGCCCTTTGCGCTGAAGGTCTGGTGCCCAAAAA